>Ga0209367_1010252_pt1 | contig 12590 bp, 7 predicted proteins | sample WorMetLIZISLAND2_FD_187412 | JGI IMG/M metagenome (GOLD analysis project Ga0209367, IMG submission 187412) | Marine gutless worms symbiont microbial communities from Max Planck institute for Marine Microbiology, Germany - Olavius geniculatus... ... | reverse complement strand
GGTCAGGGGTTTTGATTCTGTGGGGGGTCGAATTTTTGGCTTTCCCACAAGAAAGAGAAGTCGCCGTTAACACAGGGCTTGAACTACCGTTCAGCCTGTGATGGTCATTAAAAGTTTTAATGACCGTCTGTCAGTCAGTCCTTAACACAGACACACACACCATCCCATTCTGTCATGTTGTCCAGGCCTTGCGCTGCTTTGCGTCCTTAGTAGGTACCGTGAGTCTGTCTTGTCCGCTCTCCTAGCAACGCATTGCCTGCTTGCCCACAGTTAACCAGTTAGCTGGTCCTTCTGTTGATGATTAGCCAGTCAAAGTGAATGGCCCGTCTTAACAACTCTAATTAAAACTGTTTCATGTGGGTGTTTTTTTTGTGTATTTTCCAGGTCCGTAGCATCCGATCTGTCAGCGAATGCGCTGTTTCACGCGGACAGTCTAATGCAGCCGCTGTATAATCCAAGCAGCACGGTGATGTCGGGATCTGTGGCCACCACCAACATTCAACCCATTTGGCAGGACGCTAACGTCGACAATACACGTTTGCCGGTGATTGATCCGCTGTGCCCTGAACTGACGGCGGCCGGCTTGGCAGATGAGTTGGAGCCAGGGGAGGTTGTGTTTGAGGGCGGAGTTGCACAGATCGGACCGACGACCAGTGCAAAGCCGCCTACGACAACATCCGTCTCCTCGGCGCACAATCTGTACAACAGCTACGCGTACAACCCGTGGGCGCGTTTTCGCGACGGCGCCGGGTCAGTGGTGGCCGCGTTGACAGGGTCGGCTGGGGGAATCTGCGAGCGGGATGGTGTGCTGCGTGCAGAGGTACGGCACCTGCACGCAGCGCTGGAGGAAAAAACGCGTGAGGTCGGGGAACTCACGCGGGATTTGCAGAACGCCTATGACACCATTAACAAACTGCGACAGATCCAGAACAATGTTTTGCCACCTCCGGTGTCGACCCCGGACAAACGTCGGAGTTTAAGTGATGGTCTTGAAACCGAAGAAAGTTCGGTGGTCGCAGCAACATTTGCTGCTGGCAACATGAACGGGATGATTGCGCCGGATGGCGGCCACACGTTGAACGTGCCAGTGGACATTGAACTCAATGAGCTTTGCTCGGAGTTGGAACAGGCTGGGGGGAATGACAACAGTGTCTCAACTAAATCTCCCATCTCAGCAAATGCTGCCACAACTGCATCTCTTCCTGTCTAGTAGTTTGAGTTATCTACACCGTGTTCCAAAATTAGTGACACCTTTCGCTTCAAATACACCTAATTCAGTTTATGGTTTATGGATTTTGACAACATATTGTACACTGCACTATTTTAACATTACAATCACACCCATTATGACGTTCGCACCTTACCGCGTGTGCTCAGTGTAACGTCATTATGACGTCAGAGTTTGTTTACATTAAGGTTTCATTCAGTGCATTGTTATTGACAAAGGGATCAAGCAGCAGCGTATCCGCTTTAGACTAAGAGTTTGCATCGAGGCCAAAGGTGGCCAATTTTAGTACAACCTTTCAATACTAGTTCCAAATGATTCTTCCGACATCTGTTTCAAACTTTGTTACAATCTGTCAGGTATTAACGATTTCACAGTAACTTATTTGTATGGGTGACACTAATTTTGGAATACGGTGTACTCAGTGTGCTGGTACTTTTGAGTGCTGTAGCACTGTGCAGAATACTGCGGTGCTGTTGCCGGCTTGTTAATAGTTTGCGTGCTGAATCGCAGTTTTCAGGTGGCCAGACATTCCTGGACAATGCCGCCAGTTTCATGAGTAGCACTTTTTTTGTATTTGTGTTTTTTTTGTATATCGTATACATCCATCACAACATTCACATTTTTTGTCATCTTGCACTCATTATGTCATTTTCGCAGTAAGTAATCCAGAATTATGGGTTATGGTCATTGAATTTCAAATTTTGCTGTGTTAATACCATATGTCTCTACATTATTTTCTCACAGGTTTGTCCAGCTTTGTGATAACATCCATATTTTTGGCTATGTTTTGTCTGATGGGCAAAAGCTGTTCTTCAAATCGCCATTTTTACTCATTGCAGTTTTTGGATAACTTCCGTCATTTTGAATTCTGTTTCTGATAAGAAAAATTTGCTAATCTAAATTTTTCTGAATTTGTTGGAGATTTGGCAATTATTTTTCTACATTTGGGGAGGGGGGCTATCCCTTGAGCCTTGAGCTGAAAGTTATTGTGAATTGTCAGCTGCCTAAGAGCGTTTGTTTTTGTATTATATATTACGGCGTGTTATTGATTTATTTATATCAAAATATTGTTTTTTATCTTTAATAATGTCCTGTTAGTTATAATTTTGAGTTTGATGTTTGTCATTGCCATTTGTTTATATTATGTAAATTTATCATAGTGTTAAATGATATTCTGTCTTTATATTATTTATATTAATTTATATGTGATCATGTCAAATGATCCCAGCAGCGAAGCAACAGACTGATAATGTAAATATCACAGATGAACTGTAGCATTTTTGCTTCGTCAGTTTGACCGTAGTTGTTGTTATTGTTAATTCTTTTTCATAGCTGAATTCCAGTTCTAGTTTTTTTTAGTTGAAGACTTTGCAGTGTGACGTACTATGGTGAAAAATGCATGAAATTGTGTACAAGTGTGTGAACTTTTCAAATAAGCATGAAAGACGTGTGTTACATATGCACAATTAGAATTGGCTGTTCTGACAATTTAGGTTGTTTTGTGTTAGGTTTTGTATTTCATAGAGGCTAAACTTTGTGTAGAAGTTAAACATTTTGTTCCGTTATTATGTATACATGCATTTGCCTAGAAAGGCTGTCCCCTTAATGACCTATACTGTGTCGGGTGGGATGTAAAGCCCTACTCACTCACTCGCTCAATTTGGGTTGCACAGCTGTAGGTGGTTGGCCCGTACTGGGCCAACAGATTTTTCTAGTTAGGCTGCCCCCACATCCCATTTTTTTGCTTAGTTTGTTCTTTTTTTCGTATTTATTCACTTCTTCAAAACCAGACAGCAGACTAAGACCAAATGTGCAGGAAAGATGACCCTTACCTGGGAAGGCATTGAGGCCAAATTTCATAGAGATCTTTTGCCGGCTTTTGGAGGGAGAGGCACTTTTACCACATTTATAATCTAAAATGGGCATCAGATCCTGTGCTGTATTGACATTCGCAAGATAGTTCCACGTGATTTCCAAGCTCTCTCGGCCAGTTGCCGTGAAACTTTGCCATATGGTCGGAATGTACGTGTGCTTTATAATTTGGATCCAAAAATTTATGGGCCCTAAATTTCCCCCATCGGACTTACTGCACTGGGCAGCCTCGAGTCCGTCCGGTCGTGCCCCAGATTTCTAATTTAACTAGAAGGCGCTTGTGAGAGTGCATATCTCCACCAAGTAAAGTAATTTAAATTACTAATTAAATTAAAATTAAATTTATTTATTTAAATTACTAATTAAAGTAATACTACTACTGCTACTACTACACCTACAACAAGGAAAGTGGAGAGAAATGGAAGAGCCGCTTTGCGGTGGTAGAAAGGGAGGGAAAAGTAACAGCCAGTTAAGCAGCTGTTGGTGCAATGACGTCATTGCTATTATGAGTCATCATGTATGGAGATATGTGGAGATGATGAGTCATTGTACGTGGAACGACGGACAGAAGGACAGAACGACCGATCTCTTAATCTCCTTCAATGTTCACTTCGTTCACCCTAGTGGAGATAAATATAATGTAGAACGAAGATGACTGAAGACAAGTCTGGACTGCTTGCTGGTGTTTTTGTCTTATGCGAGTTGCTCACGGTGTTAGTGAGTCTGCTAATGCATGCGGTAACCAGACGCCGTTTTTGGTTATTGGCGGCTTATCAGAAGCAGCAGATGCATTTATGTCATCTAGTCGATATCTTGCATATGTGCACAGGGGATGGCCCATTTTGTTGATATAAGTAAAAATCGAGAGATAAATGGTGCAAGAAATCTTACACCAGTTAAGACATTAATTCTATTGAACCTTTAAAATCTGAAGCACTTGTCGCAAATTTTGGGACAATTTGGAAAGCTACACGTTTTCGTCTCCTGTGCACACGTTGGAATTTATTCATAGTGTAGTTCTGCTTGCGTTTTGATTACTTCTGTTGTTACAACTGCCGCCAATGAATTGTCGATCGTTTGTCATTCCTTGTGCAGATTACTTGTAATAAATAATGCTATAAAGAGTAGTTTATTTAGTAAAAGTTGTTCCTTTTCTAAAACTAGTTAATTTTTCTTGTTGCTTTCTGTCGTGTTAAAGTTGGCAGCTTGGCACCGAAAAATGTGCTTTTGGTCTTTGGATTTTGCTCCTGGATTTAGTCTCAATTTTAGCCTTACATTTTTCATATTGTACGGGTCTCTCAGTCTCTTGCTGATCTTGATGTGGTACTTCGTGTAATGGTTTTAGTATTTAAGCTCACTGATTGAGTGAAATATGCATCAGTACAGTTGTTTCGGTCTGGAATTGTCAGTTTTGGTCTCGGCGGTTTCGACTTCCCAGTCACGGCATTGGTTTCGAAGCCTGCGTTAATTTATGATCTCAGTCTTGGTCTTGATCTTCTGCTTTGCCTTGTGTGTCATTTACATTACTGCTTGGTGCAATGCTGACACGTTGGCCTTCATCAGCATGCTGGTCCAGTAGAAGGCATAGTTAATATTGTGTCCTAGTGTAGTTCTATAACCAACAGTGTTGCCAGTGAATTGGGGGTCTTGCCCTCTTCCCCTTTTCTCCCTTCTTTTCCCTTCTCTGCCCTCCCGTCCCTTTCCCTTTTTTCTCTCTTTTTTCTTCCCTTTAGAAGTAGAACCCCTTAATTCCAGCTAGAGGTTCCGGGGAGCGCTGTGAGCTGCTTTCGCGGCGGTGTCTGGGTCAGAGCCCCAGCGGAAATCGAATTTGGTGCATTGTAGCCTTAAAATATGAGATCTGGTGGCAACAATTTTATAATATCTATTTTATACAAAAATGAGATTGTGGGGCTGGGCTGCCTGTCCCCCCACCCTTCCTTATCTACGCCACTGTCTATGACGGAACTAGTGGGGGATGTAGGGAACGGAACTGAAATTATTGACTTGGTTTGGCATGTGAGCAAGCTATTATTAAACTAGAAACACATAGTTAACCTTAGTTATTAGGATAGTAAGCGTTATATGGCTTGCCTGTGCTTAGGCCTACTTAGGCCACCAGTAATTCTGGTGGCTTCGGTGAATTCGGTGTATTGTTCTAGTGTTAGTTTATACGTTGTATCCGCTGGGCCCAGTTGGTATCTGGATGGTTAGTATCTTTGCACAGATAAACCATCTCATTGTACGTACCGCCCAGTTCAACTCAGCTTCTCATCCGTACGGGGTAAGTGCCATGGCTTGGCGTTGAGTGTCGGATAACATTGTGAATATGTGATGCTATATGACAGCTATTTCATGATGAATTCCGCTTACAATTATAGGCATATTTAATTTTGATTTTTTTTGCAGCGGCGCTCGTAGGTTATGTATACCGTCCTTGCAAAACAGCAAGGGATTGGTTGTTGTATGCAATCCCTGTACCTTTAATGATCTTCATGCTAGGGTGCCATTGGCAGCCTATTGGAAATCGCCGTCGCCAATACAAAGAACATGGCCGCCCCTACAACTTAGCTTACCGTTTAGCCAAAATACATGCGTTACATATTTCGAAACATCAATTTACCAACGCGACGTAACGTATAAAAAAACTATGGTTGCATAATAACACCTATGGGCATATATTATCAAACTACAAAACAACAATTTGCACTTTTTTACAGTTTGTCAATTATTAGATACATTGTTATTTTGGCTGTTACTTATTTATGTGAATTTGGTTTGTTATTTGTATTCACTTTAGATACGAACGTTATTTATATCCGGTTTGCGGAACGTAAACATAAAGGTTATTAAACTTTTGCCGATGGCCAGTAGACTAACAAGAAAACTTCAGTTGACTTTGGCTTTGATAAAACCAGACGTTATGGCCCATCCTCTGATAAAGGAGGTTGTCATTTTATGTGTGTACTCTATAGTCATAGTGTAGTGTATGACAAACATTATTATCAGTCCATGCCTTAGAACACACTGCCACAAAATTTGTCCGGGCTGGCATTGAAGCTGTATTTTTGAGTTGGAAGTGTTAAGATAAAACAAAAACGCAGTAAAATGAAGTAAAGTTCAACTGTTTTGACTGGCTAACTAAGTTATCTTGTGAAAATGAATAAGTAGAATCGAACTGAAATTGGGATTTGATCGTAAACCACCAGCACAATTAAGTGCACATTGCCATGCAGACGCTGGGTAAGCATTGCAGCAGACAGGCCTGTTTTTAGGGGGTGGCACCTTAGCACTGTGCCATGGGCCCCGTGCCCCAAAGGGGCCCGCACTATGGCGGTGATTGTCGCAACTGACTGTGGATCGACGATCAGTCTAAACAATTTTCATCGCCTTAGGGATGAGTTATTGCAGTGTTTTTCAACCTTTTTGTTGCCGCGGAACCCTGAACAAGCGTGGAGGTCACTCACGGAACCCCATGCATTGATCTGTGCGTCCAACGACGGACGCGAGGTAGAAGCTACAGGGTGTCTTCGGACTCATTTCCCTAGCAGAGCAAAGCCCTTGTGAAGACGACAAAGCAAGCAAAGATGACCAACATTAAATTTGACCACATTTACAGGTAGCAGTACGTTATTGTATTTAACGTAACACGACGGGCGAGGCGGTCATCGACGGCCTCTTAATCCCCGCCATACCGACTGAAAAAATTTGTCATGTGGACGTCCTCGTTAAAGATACGTGTCGTTTAGATTTCCCTTAGCATAGTGTTTAAAGAATTGAATTCATTAAGTAAATGGTCAAACGATTTCGTAACCATAGGCCTAACCCTAATCAGTGCGTTTTTTTCTTTTCTTCGTCTTTATTTGCAATAGGCCTAATGCACTTATCCTCCGAGTTGAGTAGCCCAATGTCGTGCATAGAAAGCCTACGCTCCTAAAAATGCAAATACGCCAAGACTACTAACAGCAAAAATGATTTAACAGAGTTGGTCTATGTAAAAATAAACACGTAGAAACGCAATTTCAAACAAAATATTTCATGATGAGTATTTCTACGACATTTTTTGGCAAGATTTCGCATGCTAGCTTATTTATTACTGGCCAGCTGCGGAACCCTTGGCAGATGCTCGCGGAACCCTGGGGTTCCGTGGAACCCCGGTTGAAAAACACTGAGTTATTGTCACAACTTAAAAAGTTAAGATTTCTTTGGTAGGGGGAGCAGCTGTAATCTAGGGTCCAATTTTTTTTCGCTCGTAAAATTGAAGGCCTAATACACAAGATACAGGCCTACCTTACAGAGGCCTATCATAGTCTACAGTTTGTGGTGTAGTGTGGTCACAGGTATTGGGGGTATTAGGTAATGTGGTACTAGGGGCCCTGCGAGTAAGTTAGTGCCAAGTCCCCGCGCTGGCAAAAGACGGCCCTGGCAGCAGACAGTTATCCTAGTTAGAACCATAATCTGAGGCTGAAAACCAGCCCATTTTCAACTTTCATTGACATATGAGTTATATAATTGGCTTCAATGTGACTCATTCTGATGATACCGGTAGTATTTGTTTATCTTGCATTGCATTTTGTAGACTCACTGTTATGTCTAAATAATGAAATATTCAACTGTAACTGAGAATTAAATGTTGTAACAGATATGTATATTTGCCGTCTTACCATTTTTACTTGATGTTACTAGTTTCTTGCATTTTGCAGGAAATCGAACGGCGTCTGTTAGATGAAGGATTTTTATTTATATGCCGATGTCAGACTCGATTAAGTCGCCAGCAAGCAGAACAGTTCTATTCCATTCACAAAGGTTTTGATGGCATTAAGCCTAGTTATAATGGTAGTGATGATTTGCTATTGAAACATATCAAAACAAGTAATTTGAGCAAAGCTTACGAGACACGCGAAAGCCTATAGCAGTTCCTGTTCGCAGGTAATCGTAGTCTATCTCCATCCATTTCGTCGTAATTCACTCTTTTGCAGCCAAAAATCGCCAAAAAAGCACGCTAAATCAATATTTTTAAGGTTCAAGGTCATTCAAGGTCATCGATGTTGATAAATTTAAAAAGCCTGTCACCAGTGCTTGTTATGATAAGCAGCATGTCTTTGCCTATCTGCAACCGTGTTCACGCTACATGAGATAATTGCGGTAAAATAACCACTTTTTACGGGGGTAGCTGTCTTTGATGCCCGCCTGCGCCGGCCTCCTTGAACTTAGGGGGTTGGGACTTGGAGTGCTGAAATCTACGTTTAATGTTGAAAATTTCATATGCAGGATGTCTTGGTCTATCTCCAGCTATTTCGTCACAATTCGGTGTTGAGATGTGCGCTGCATCCAAAAATTGCGAAAAATTCACTAAAAACGTCTTTTTGAGGGGTTCAAGGTCGTTCAAGGTCATCGATGTTGATAAATCCAAACAGCCTGTCACCAGTGCTTGTTATGATTAGCAGCATGTATGTACCTATCTGCAACCGTTTTCACATTATTCGAGCCAATAGCGGCAAAATGACGTCTTTTTAGGGGGGTACCCCTCTTCGACACTGTCGTTCGAGGGGAACCCCTGCACCCAGTGGCACGAAATTTTGTCACGATAAACTAGAGACCTTGGGGCAGCCCACAGTGAAGATTTCGTGATCCTAGCTTGCACCGTTTTGATACAGCTCACGAGTGTGACAGACGGACAGACAGACAGACGCCCAGACGATGGCAAAGACGCACGAAGCATTCTGCTTTCGTGCGTAATAATGATTGTTAAAATATACATAATATATCATAACTAGCTTATTATAGTCATTCTTTAGATTTTATGCTTTGTTTTTGTTTTATAGTCTTTGCATACTGCTTGTGATTTGTGCATGCTTATTTTTATTGCTGCTGTGCACTGCTGGTTTTATTTGCAGAAAAATTTTTCTACAATCGACTTGTTACATTCATGTCCAGGTAAATGTTATGTTGTTTTTTTCATCTGATTGATGACTTCACAAATCTGTGACACAAGGACTAGTATTTCTAGTCTGGACACTGGACAAATCTAATTGTATGTTTTTAATGTCATGTGTGTTTTATTTAGTTACATTAACAACATTCAGCTCTATCACCATTTCACTTAGATGCATTTTAAATTGCTGTATTTTACTGAGGGTGACGGCTGGTCGTGAAAAGTCTGGAAAATAGCAAAGGTCGTGGAAAGTCATGGATAGGTCATTGAAAATAAGCATAATGTCATGGATTTTCGCTCAAAATGTGGAACAGAAAATGTGCATTTTTCTTTTGCTAGAGCTGCTATGTGACTACAAAATATGCTAAAATGCATTTGCATCCCACGTTATGCACTGGACCCCACTGGGGCAGCTCAGAACATCCCCTGGATCCTCTAGTCAGCCCCACGCTGCTCGTATTTGGAAAAATATGTTGTGCCGATGTTCCTGATTTTCATTTGTTTGGTCACGGAAAATTTTTACTTTTTGAAGAGTGGTCACCATGATTGCTTGTTGCTTTAGTGGTCTCATCACTGCTATCGTTCTGTGTCGGGAAAATGCCATTTCACATTGGAGAGCAATGATGGGCAACACCAAAGTATACAGGTTATATTTGTTTATTGTTTTGTAGTTATTTTTTATATTCAACTGTTACCAATATTTTAGTTATTTGCCGGCACCATGGCATGTTACTGCCACAATTGTGGGCTACTGCTTTAAGTGCATCTTAGCCATCGCAATTCTGTCTGTCCGTCCGTCTGTCACATGGGTGAATCAGTCAAAAACGGTGCAAGGTAGAATTACCAAATCTTCACCATCAACTGCCTGGAAGGCTCTAGTTTCAGGAACCGTAAAGCTTTTCCATAAATTTGAAGGGGGTCACCCTGAACGAGGGCACTAAATGAGAAGGTTGTGGGCAAAATTTGCGATTTTTGGCCAATAAGTTGCTGTATCTCGATAGCGGTGCGAGATATGGCTTAGGTTACTATTAATCACTAATAGGAAGTCATACACTGGCTCTCGATTGGCGCCGAATTCAATGATCTTGAATGACCTTGAACGCTAAAATATGGGGTTTTATGGATTTTTTAGCAATTTCAGGCTGCGACACCAGTCTATATCATTCACAAGGTGGCGCCACGGAACTATCGTTATGCGATCCAGATAGACAATTTGGTATTAGTATATTAACATAGCGTGAACACCTCAATTTTAAGCTAAACTACTAAACCAGAACTGCTATAGGCTTTCACGCGTCTCGTGAGCATTAGCTGAAATATCTTGTTGTTTGCTGATAAGCTACGTGATTGGCAGGCTAATTTAATTTATACACATATTATACCCAGAACAGTGCTGTGAATGTGGATTATATGTGTTTATCAGTTTATGTGTAGTTGATAATCTTTGAGCTTTGAAAAAAATGGATCCAATCTCTCTCTTAGTCTTTTTACGCACGACAGCAGCTACTGCTGTAGCGTGTCTTAGCCATCGAAGTTTTGTTTGTCCATCTGTCACACAGGCGGATCAGTTAAAAACGGTGCAAGCTAGGATCACCAAATCTTCACCGTTTGCTGCCTGGAAGACTTTAGTTTCAGGATCGGTAAAGCTTTTCCATAAATTCGAAAGGGGTTACCCCAGCAAGGATGCTGAATGAGAGGGGGTAGGAAAAATTTGTGATTTTCAGCAAATAAGCCACTATATCTCAGAAACGGTGCGAGTTAGGGCTTAGGTTACTATTAATCACTAATAGGAAGTCCTACACTGTCTTTTGATTGGCATTGAAAGCAATAACCTTGAACGCCAAAATGAAGGTTTTTAATGGATTTTTTGGCATTTTTGGCTGTGACATTTCAAGAGCGAATTGCGCTGAAATCACTAGAGACAGACCGGGACAGCATGCGTATGAAACATTCAGTATTAAACATAGTTTTCACTAGTTTAAATTTCGCCCTCCTGAGTTCAAGGAATTCTCTGTATGGGGGCATCAAACGTGGGTACCCCCTTCAAAATTCTCGCATTCGGTTACTCGAATGGCAGCAGCCATTGTGATACGGTGGCGCCATCTGGTGTATGTGAATGATTCGTACCCAATGTCGCTGGGATCGGTGAGCTTTGATTTTGTTTGCAGTGGGCCTTCAAACATGCACCGCTGTCGTGCATTCCTTTTTGCGTTAGCTAGGCTGTCTTGTTATAACAGCTGTTATACCACTGCCCAGAAGTTGTTTTAGAATCACAACTTAACAATGCATTGTGATGTTGGTGTCATGTTATGCAACAGGACTATACATGAGGAGCCAGAAACTATTCGTGGCATGTATGCTTTGACTGACACGAGAAACTGCACCCATGGCTCTGGTAGGTGGTCATATTTTGAACATTTCACTGCAGTCCTTGCTCATGTATTACATAGTTGTTAGAACAAAATTATTTTAGATGTAGCCAGATGTACTGCATTTATGTTTAACATTAAGTTGTTTTGGTAGTACCAAACTTTCGTGTTACTGATGTACTGCAGCAGCAGTTACGAATGAATGGTTTTTGTCCTAGTTTTGACATATCAGCTGTTAAGATACTTAAATTTTGCCATGGTTTTTGCTAGTTAATATATAGGCCTAATCATACTATGTTTGAGTAGTCATATGAATAGGCTGCAGGCTACAGTGTATGCTGATCCAGGCTGGCTGGTGAACTATACTTCATCTTGAGAATTTTTCTAATACTTTCACAAGTTCTTCTAGGGTTAGAGTTAGCTAGTTATTAAGCATAATTTTTTGCAACATTTTTCTTACAAGTTAAAATTCTTTGTAGGCCTAAATCACACTTTTGGTTGCCATGTTTTTTGAAAGTTTTCATAAGGTTTAATTTACGAACTTTTTTGGTGAATTAGACCCTAGTTCTTGTACACACAGTGCCGTTCTGATTGCTAGATCTCAGCATGCCATCAGTGTTTGCTCACTGACCTAGCTGGGAGTTAGTCTCTGCACGGCAGACTGGTTAGAAAGGGTACATTTACCGGTACAATCTACAGGGTGCGCCAAAAAATTTTACCCCCTGAGGTTTTCTGATAATTTTTCCGAAACGGCTGGGAGTTTTTAAACAAAATTTTACACGCCTATTATCCATTCAGATTTACGCTAAGCTGCAAAATTTTATTCAGTTATCTCCAACTTTGACAAAGTTATGCCGTGTTAAGCGCGACCACCCACCGGATTTTTACATTTCACAACACGTCCATCACGAGTTTTACTAACTGACGATAAACAACAGGACCAATAGCCACCAAATTCACCCAACCTCAACCCACTTGACTACCATGTGTGGGGCGCAATGCTTCAGGCATTTCAAAAACTTCACCCAAAGCCAAAGACCATTCCAGAGCTAAAAAGTGCGTTGCAGCAGATCTGGGACGACTTGCCACAGACAACGATCAATAAAGCTATCAGTGACTTTCGCAAACGTCTGAACTCATGCGTTTCGGCCAGTGGCCGACATTTTGAGCATACGATGTGAACTTCGTA
>Ga0209367_1010249_pt1 | contig 12592 bp, 7 predicted proteins | sample WorMetLIZISLAND2_FD_187412 | JGI IMG/M metagenome (GOLD analysis project Ga0209367, IMG submission 187412) | Marine gutless worms symbiont microbial communities from Max Planck institute for Marine Microbiology, Germany - Olavius geniculatus... ... | reverse complement strand
CTCTTTTTCCAGCGCTTGTCGGTCACCGTCCAACGCTTCAACGCGGCATGCCTAGCTGATACGTTCGCAATTTTCGAGCTCGCATCGTAACCATTCCGGGCATAATTTCTGTACCGTATTTTAATATCTCAGCCCTCGGGAATTGAGTATTGGGACTACAATAAATAAATGAATAAATAAATAAATGTTTTCTTAACAATCCAGGAAGTAACAAATCGGTAGTATGCCGGTAAGCCTGAGCGAACATAGATAGTGGAACAGATAATGGCCGTGTTGATCGAAGCGAGCGCCGGCGATCGCCCGAAGAAAAAAACTGCTGCCTAGCACACGTTCCGTCCGTCAAACGGCACACCGCACAGGACATCGGCAGCTGGATAAAAAAAACTTATCGGCTATTTATCCGCGTAGCTGTTGCCAGCACGGGTCACATTGTCACGGCAATGCGCCAAAAGTCGACCGTACCATAGCGGCGATCGGTCGGCGTTGCTATAAATAGAGCGGACAAACAGACAGACAGACAGACAGAATCTGCAGCTGCAGACTGCAGACTCTGCAGCGTGCAACACAGTGATGTCTAGCGGCCAGCGCGCGATAGCCAATATCCGTTCAGTTTGAAGGTTAGCCTACAGAGACGACGGGCGTTACCTTGGTAGCGGTAGAATGTTTGCTGATAACCGGCGACGGCAGACTTGCGGCCGAGTAGCCGACAGCTTGTGACTGCAGGTTAGCGAAAACCAGCCGCTCCTCATAGTCGAACTGACAAAGTATCTTGTTGTCACACAAGTAGTAACGATCGCCGATACAAAACCTGATCGCGGCACATCACAAATAACACTGCAATAGAAACAGCTGTAGTACGAATGCGATGGATCGGATATAACGTGCTTTTAACGTGAAAATAATGTTTGTAAAAATAGCATTGAAATGTGAACAAAATGTACAAGCCTAATTCGCAGCAGCTTGTTTTTTCTGTTGTACGGCTATCTCAGTGTTCTGACCATGAGAATGAATGAAAACCACTCACTGATTGTGCATCAGTAATAGTATAGGGATACGCCATAGCTGTTATTTCGGTAATTGAGATCAAACGAAAACAAAAAACATTGTGTTCTTGGACAATGATAGCAACATCGTTTGTAATCAGAATCAACGACTAATTAATCGTTAATTTTTGAAAAAAAGTTAACTATTATTTTTAATCGTTGTCAGTTCTACCAAAAATATAACGGTTGAATAAATTTTTAAAATGCTTAACGGTTAACCATCTAATTATTCGTTACTGACGGCAGCTCTGGTAAAAACTGATCAACAAGACGAGACCTGTGGTTACACTGTTGGCAAGCAAAACATTCTAGATGGTAGACGTTGCCTTTTGCTTTCATCACCATCTCAAACGCTGGAATCATCTTTGAGCAGGCTGAACAGTAACCAGTCGCTCCGAACAATCTGTAGAACAGTGCACATAAACCCGTCCAGTTAGAATTTGGTTTCAAAGTCTATGCTGCAAATAACAAGAAATTGGAGCTAATGCTCACGGGGCGCGCGAAAGCCTATAGCAGTTCCTGCCCGCAGGCAGTCACCCATCGCAGTACTAACCGGGCCGGCGTAGAGTAACTTCATTTCAGCCGAGAAGCGTTACCAACTATGCCACGCCGCCAACGCCAGTACCGTGGCGCCACCTTGTGAATGATATAGACTTGTGTCGCAGCGCTTAATCGGCAAAAAAATCCATAAAACCCCATATTTTGGCGTTCAAGGTCATTCAAGGTCATTGAATTCGACGCCAATCGAGAGCCAGTATACGATTTCCTATTAGCGATTTATTAATCGCTAATAGGAAATCGTATACTGGCTCTCGTATACTATATCGTATACTATAACCTAGGCCTTATCTCGCACCGTTACCAAGATAAATGTACAAAACATTAGTTTATACACTTGTTAACGGCAATATTTAAGGACTTGCACATCGAAAACAGCAAAAATTACAAAAGGTGATATTGCTAAATCAACGAAAAATGGCATCACACTGACGCCATATGCATAGCCCTATCTAAGGTTACCCAAATGATTTTTTTGCTGCTTTAGAGGATTAATATCATTACATCGTCCTTACACACAGTTTTAAACTGGTAAGTTATTTACATATATAATAGTTAACAATAAGGAGCATTGTATTCACCAGTTATTACCACCTGCAAAAATTCTCCCCATTAAACTCCGTGACTCTATAATTGTATTGTCCTGCCATTTTAGCATGTACAGGCATTCATTTTTACTGCGAAGTATATTCGAAGATTCTTGATAGATGACTGTATGCAAATCTCTTGTACGAGAACATTAAGTTCCTAGTACAAATTCTTTGTTTTCTTTGTTTTCTTTTTTCATTGTATTAACATGCAAGTTTTTAATTTGCTATGTTGTATTTTCTCTTATTGCCAATGGCGTTTGACCGTTGACAAATAAAGGATTACTTACTTACTTACTTACTTACTTAAGAATTGTTTTGTGCCGTAAGTGCTGTGACGAGAATGTCACGTGTTGCTCATGTTACGCCTACAACTAAACGTTTCGCCAGTGCTGGCGCTAGAAAGTTGAAGCCCCCAAATACATCTGTGAGCCCCTATAACGAGGTTCTAAAGGCGGAGCCCCTAGCGGAGTCCAGGCAGAGCCCCTGGTCAAGGGACCAGGGGCCGAAGCCCCCTGAAGCTGAAACACTTTTGGCTTGTGGAAGTTTAATGGAAGCCGCAAATTTGCCCACTTTTCTAAAATTTGGAAACGACAAAAAAATCTGATACAATTTGTGTTGTTTTTTTTGCAAAAAAAAATTAAGTTGAATGGGCCGCAATACGTCACAGATAACTGCACATTAATGAAAAGTAATACACTTGTCCATTTTGGGTACACTTTCCACATGTTTATTCACTTTATAATTTAAACATATTTTTAAAAAAGACTAGATTTTTTTTCGTACGTTGCATGAGGCCCCTGAGCATAGGCCTACGTGAGCCCCCCTTCCACCGGGTCTGCGTTTCGCTGCAAACTTTTATTGGTATCATCACGTTTTTATAAAGCTATTATAATAATTGATCGACTAATTAGACCTAATTAATTTAATTTTGTTTTTTTCATTGATGTATAAGTAAAACCAATATAACCGTTGACACATTTATATATTATATTTGATTAAAATGGCAATTTTTATCTGCGATTGCGTGTTCACCGTCTATGCATAAGTAACTAATAACTTTAGTTTTTGTTGTCCAACTGAACGGTAAAAATTGTGTGGTTATACGAAAAATTGACATTAAAGCGATCGATTTTCCGTTTTATTTGATTAGATTTTTATATTGCAGATTAAAAAATATATTAGGGCCTACACTGCTAGAATTCTCACAGAAGAAACCGAGTGATAATCATGGAAATAGGCCTACATTGCAAATAGCTGCATGAAGGACTAGACTATTGTTGTTACTGTTTTTACGCGCGCTAGCTAGCTATAGCGCGTATTAACTATGGTAATTCTGTCTGTCCGTCCGTCTATATTTGCGCAGGCCTCTATGAATCTAGAGGGTCCGGACTTAGACGAACGGACAGAATTACGTACATAGCTAATACATGTACGCACTAAAATGGTTGCAGATAGGCATAGACATGCTGCTTATCATAACAAGCACTGGCGACGAGCTTCTTAGAAATGTCAACATCGATGTCCTTGAATGACCTTAAACTCTAAAAAGGGGGTTTTCGTGATTTTTTGGCGATTTTCGCTGCAGTAGCGTGAACTGCGACGAAATGGATAGAGATAGACCAAGACAACCTGCGAACAGGAACTGCTGTAGCCTCTCGCGCGTCTCATAAGCATTAGCTCAGATTTGTCGTTTATCTTGTCTGGGGAACGCATATAAGTTCCCCAGCTCCAAAAATACTTGCATTGCAGTACATGACTACGTGACTAAGTGTGTCATAGAGGTAGAATACTGCCAGTTGCCTATCAGTAACTCTTTCATACTGTTAGTCGGGGGTTGCGGAAATCTTAAAAGTTATGGCAGAATGACACAGTCTAACTACAAGCAAGACGATATAGCTGCAAGCACATTTTGGCGCAAAATTTCAAAACTATGTTATTGTTTGATGCATAGTCATAGCAATATTATTTAATCGTCTTCGGCAAGCACGGTCAACATAGCCTATGCTGCTAGTAATGTAAATGTATTCGTCAGATGGACACACTAGCACAGATTTAGCATTTTATTACAGTTGGTCACGGTCTGATGAATTCATTGTGCACAGCATGTAAGCTACGCGTGCACAGCACACGCCATAAATAATGCGTGACTGTCGCCTATTAGCTGTCGCTTGCCATCGGTAGCATAGGTCGGTAGGATTTTGTCTGTCACACAACACGGTCTGACAATCAAGGCTCGCAAACTAGGCTAGGCTATAGCAGCGCAGTAGGCTTATTAAAAATCTTGCATCCCAGACAGAAGATCAGTGGATAAAAAAACCACCAGGCTGATGTTCTCACTATGCGCAACTTAAGTCGCTTTGACGTCGCCGTCCGCAGCCGTTTCTTGAGAAGTTGAAACTTCTTGGGACTTGTCCTTTGTTTGACGTATTATTTAGGCCTATTTATGATAACACAAGAGTATTTGGTGTTTGCTGCATTCTTTCATCATGCCACTAATTAGCTCTCGATCGATTCTCAATTTCTCATGTAACAGTATAGAAAGGGGTAAACGTCCGGGGGGAAATGTCCTACACCCTAGTCAATACATCAAGTAAAAGAGCACCACGTTTTTACTCAGCGTTTACGAACGTTTTGGACGTTTTATTTTTAACGTTCATTAAAAAGCTTTCTACAACGGCGTTGCGTTGCGTTGCTTTGTCGCGCTGCACAGCGCGTTGCAGCGCGTTGTCGCGATAGTAAAAACACGAATTTTCAGCTTATTCAATGGGAAGCATTTCCACTACAGCTGCGCGTTGCGATGCGTTGCGTTCAAAATAGAAACGCCGATAATGTTTCTATTTTTTGTTTACTATCCGAGCGACAGTAATTGCGTTGACCAATGAGAACGCTCAACTAGCCCGAGTAGGTCATCAAACTGTTCGACAGACAGCAGAAAGTATCGCCGGAACAGAGCTGGGTCGGAGCGTAACTACTGTATCAGATGCTGATATTCGCCCTGGTCATCCCGGTTGGCGATGACGGGGTGAATCCAAAATCCAGGCCTACGTTTTCTTTTTTTTCTTACGCAACACACATGTGCAACAAGCTGCTGCTCCCAACAGCAACAATCTTCGTATTTGTCGGCCATATTAACTCATTAATATACTTCCCAAAATGTCTCCGCTCTTTTCAAAGCGTTACAGCGCGTTGCGGCGCGTTTAAACGCGTTCAAACGCAACGCAACGCAACGCGCATCCACAGGCTGCTTCGCTGAGAAAACGCAGTGCGAACCTGCGTCGTGGCTGCTAGTAAGGCGGCGGCGCCGAGTGAAGTGACCGACTCATAAATATTACTGACGACTGACGACCGACGGACGGACGACGGAGAGGCTTCGACCGGCCACCGGCGTGTAGCAAGCAATTCGTCGACACCTGCTTCTGTAGAGCCGGTTACACCGGCCGCCGACCAGGCTGAAGGCGTCGGCGATGTCGTGGGACCGCGGTAAACTAATGAAACCGGGACCGTTGCGTCGCCACCTCCGCCTATACTCGTACAGTCCATCTCTGTCTGTCTGTCTGTCTCGTCCTGCGACGAAACGCCGCCAGTCATCGCCACGTCGACGAGTAAACGGCGAGTAATTATTCGCATGGATGGCGTGCCATAATGCCGCCGCCATAGGCGCCAGATGAGCCCCGAAATTATTCTGCACTGTTCGCCGCGACGACGGCTGAGAGTTGACTGCGCTGCGGCCAGCAGTCATGCTGATTCGCTGTTCTATGTGCAGAATAATGGACCGAAAAAGTGGACAAATAAACATATTTTGCTACTTCACTTTTTGGGACACGGTGGCAGTATTCACTAAAACGAAATTACTCCGCTCTGCAAGGCTAATCAAATTCTTAGTCTCGAGATACATAACAGAAATGTAATGTCATATGCGGTAAAACTGCACAATTTTCGAATAAAAATCTGGACTCAGAGATCGACCGTACGTAGATCCAGACGATCCCCAATCTAGTTGATGGACGATAGTTTCTTTGTATAATTTTATAAATTTTCAATTAATCTTGACAAACGAGCAAACACCTGCAAACAAACAAAGGCAAAATCAAGATTCAGTAATTAAGACTCAATACCAGTCAGGCGTTTCGTGTTTTAACTACCAAAATGCGGCAAATGCCCAACCGTAAAATAGCTCTATGCTGCTGAAGCAGGGGCGTCTATCCCCCCTAAGTCCTTGGAGCAAGTTTTTTGCCCCCTAACTCAAGGTGATTCGCCGTAGGCGCCGAAAACGAGACGTCGCAGGCGTCGAGGGGGTGGGGAATGGGAAGGAGTATCCCCCTCCCCAGCCGACTAGGGGTTCTGAGGGAGCGTCGTGAGCTCCCCCACCTCAAAAAAAACGAATTTTGTGCATTCTAAGCACCACAGAGCACTTCTGGTTGCAAGATATTGTAAATCATGAAAACAGCGTATTACAAGCTGAAATGTAGTATGCCATAAAAACTGGGCTGCAGACTCGAGCTGTCGAGCATCGGTTACAGCAAAAACTAACATTCGTGATATCTCGAGGACCAAGCAAACAGTAACAGCGTCATTAGCAACCTTATCATCATCATCATCATCATCACCTGCAGCAGCAGCAGCAAATTGACACTGCCACTGATAGACAAAACAGACACACAGACTAGAAGCCAGTTGTCATTGATATAGGCCTAAACAGCTTGCATGAGTGTCAACTGCATCATAATGCAACCGTACATTGTTAATGAATTGTTATAACATCAGTAGTGATTAGTTCACACAAAATGACACCAGTAAACAACTGAGTTAACGTCATCATTCAAGTCTATAGGCCTAACTGACATCAACATTACTGTCACTGGCGTGTTACTGACAGTCTGACACACAATGCTGTTCTTTTAGTATTCAGACACTCTTACAACAAGCTGCAATTGGTCATAAGTAAATTGTTTTATTACTTTTGATATTCTGATCACTTCCAGCTGGTTGCAAAAAATGTCACGATGCTGGCCTCCCACTAAGTCCGGACAACCGTTTAAGCCTTTAAGTTTCAAAACAGTTCCTAGGGGAAAGGTTTTTTGAGAGATTAGAGAAAGTTGAATATTATTATATTCTGCATTTCTGATATACTGCATATACGTGCAGTATAACAGAAATGCAAAATTATAATAATTATAATATTCAACCCCCTAATTTCAAACGAAAATTTTTAGAGAAAAAGTTTTTGGGGAAATTAAAGAGGGTGTTAAATACCACAGGGTGGGCCAAAAAAACCAGACCCGTTTGAGCGTTGATAACTCAGCGACGGTTACTCGTAGAAAGGCGTGTTATATGTCAAAAGTTTTAGAATGTTGTAGACAAAAAGGGCCGAACTTGCATAGCAAATCATTTAAATATTCTTTGCCTAATTTGCATAAATCTTTATTACCCCTGAAATTAGGCTTTTGACTGCACTCCCATGTGCCCGAGTTCATTGAATTCAAAAACTCACTGCCAAAAAGTCCACATTTAAATTCTGTGAATTATTCAGTGTGTTTCATTGCAACAGATAGCACGGTCACAAAATTTCAGTAACTGACCAGCTAAAACTTGTGCTAATCAAATGCTAAACTCAGCTGATCCTGAACACATTGACTCCAGCGATCGATCAGCTGCCTAAAAAGACTGATGACGGCTATGAATGCAAAAGCTGGACAACTGCCTATGTCTAATTTCATCTAAACTCAACGTATGTGTTAATGACTCTTGATATTTCATTGTATGCTGAATGAAAATCAACTTAAATTCACGTGTCACTGTCAATTTAGCATGATTTTAGGGGTAAGGCAGATTTGTGTAAATCAGGCAAAGAATATTTAAATGCTGAGGCATGCAAGTTGTACACTTCTTCTGTACACAATTTTGAAACTTTTGGCATATTACGCACCTTTCCATCAACAAACATCGCTAAGTTATAAAAGCTTCAAAATCCATGTTAAATCCATATGTTACAGTCAAATTTGGCAAAATTTCGGGGGTGACGAATATTTATCAAATTAGGTAAAAAATATTTAAATGCTTCAATATGCAAATTTGTCACTTATTCTTCACAGCATTCTGAAACTTTTGACGTATAATACGTTTTTCTTCCACTAACCATCGCTGAATTATTAAAGCTCAAACAGGTCCGGTTTTTTTGCCCACCCTGTATATGTCTGCATTTCTGATATATTCCGTGCATGCAAAACCTTCATAGAGGAAAAGTTTTTAAAAAATTAGGAAGGGGGGAAGTTGAATATTATACTTCTGCATTTCTGGTATATATTGCATGTACACTTCCCCTCTAATTTCACAAACACTTCCTAAGAGAAAAGGTTTTTTGGAAAATTAGAGGAGATTAAAGGCTATAATTCTGTATTTCTGATATATTGCATAAACATGCAAAACCTTCTTAGCGGGGAATTTTTTTGAAAAATTGAGAAAAAAGTTCAGTATTATAACTCTGCATTTCTGATATATTGCATGTACACTTCCCCCTTAATTTTCCAAAATCCTTCCTAAAGGAAAAGGTTTTTTGGGAGATTAGGGGGGATTAGGGAAGTTGAATTCTGCATTTTTAATTCTGCATTTTTCATGTATTGCGTTTACACTTCCCCCCTAATTTCCCAAAAAAACTTTTTTTACGAGGGAAGGGTTTCTGAGAAATTCGGGGAGGAAATAAATATTATAATTCTGCATTAATGATATAGCATGTACATGCAAAACACTCTAAGGGAGGAAGGTTATGTGGGCAAATTAGGGAGGGGGGAAGTTGAGTATTCATTTCTGATAAAACATGCGGTATATCAAAAATGCAGAATTACAATCTTTAATTTTCTCTAACTTCCCAAAAAGACCTTCCCCTATTTTTTTCATGGAGCATTTGCTCCAACGTTTATATGGTGTAGACGCCCCTGTGCTGAAGCAGTTAAGATAATAAGACTGCATGGGTGATTCACTGACTGACTGGTGGCAGCGGATTAGTGGGTAAGTAAATCGCAATACAAATTTATCCCATTTCAGGCAGTAGTTTGACATATTTAATCCACACTCAAACCGCACAGACAATACATCGTCGTTTGCTTTGTCGCGCATGACTGCACTCGCATATAGATTATGAAAACAGCGCGCGTGCGAGTCGAGCGTGGCTTAAGTACAGAGGGCGCATTGAATACAAAAAAATACCGGAGGTAATCTCGTCGGCAGAGCAGGAGGTTTGCCTTGGTGAATAGTGTGGACCCGACTTCACCGAGACGGCAGTCGCAGCACGAGCACTTGAGACAGTCCTCATGCCAGTAGCGGTCGAGCGCTCGCAGCAGATATCGCTCAGCGATCACACAGCCGCAACCAGCGCACTCCTGCGTCACCCACCACATGAAAACGTTTCGTGCACGGCATTTTCTCAGCGTGAAACCCTCGTTGAGAGTTTGACGACGAAATTGTGAAAAACATTACAAATGCGAAATTCTGAAAACAATACGGGCTATTCTTATTCTTATGGATATCGTGACCGGGGGGAAGAATGTCCGGGGGGGGAAGAATGTCCTACTTTCTGTGCAGGTACTACAGGGTGGGCCAAAAAAACCGAACCTGTTTGAGCGTTGATAACTCAACGATGGTTAGTGGTAGAAAGACGTGTTATACGTCAAAAGTTTCAGAATGCTGTAAAGAATAAAGGACGAATTCGCATAGTAAAGCATTTAAATATTCTTCGCCTAATTTGCATAAATATTCGTCACCCCCGAAATTCTGCCAAATTTGACTGTAACAAATGGATTTAACATGGATATTTGAGCTTTTATAACTTAGCGATGTTTATCGATGGAAAGGCGCTTAATAAGCCAAAAGTTGCAAAATTGTGTACAGAAAAAGTGTGCAATTTGCATGTCACAGCATTTAAATATTCTTTGTCTGATTTACACAAATCCGTCCCACCCCTAAAATCATGCTAAATTGGCAGTAACGCATGAATTTAAGTTGATTTTCATTCAGCATACAGTGAAATATTAACAATCGTTAACACATACGTTGAGTTTAGATGAAATTCGACATAGGCAGTTGTCCAGCTTTTGCATTCATAACCGTCATCAGTCCTTTTAGGCAGCTGATCGATCGCTGGAGTCGATGTGTTCAGGATCAGCTGAGCCCAGCATTCGATTAGCACACGTTTTAGCTGGTCAGTTACTGAAATGTTGTGACCATGCTATTTGTTGCAATGAAACACACTGAATAATTCACAAAATTTAAATGTGGACTTTTTGGCAGTGAGTTTTTAAGTTCAATGAACTCGGGCACATGAAAGTGCAGGCAAATGCATAATTTCAGGGGTAATGAAGATTTATGCAAATTAGGCAAAAAATATTTAAATGATTTGCTATGCAAGTTCGGCTTTTTGTTTACAATATTCTAAAACTTTTGACATATACATGTAACACGCCTTTTTACGAGTAACCATCACTGAGTTATCAACGCTCAAACAGGTCCGGTTTTATTTGGCCCACCCTGTATATTTTCAATTATTTCTGCACAGTTTATTCTCAGATGAAGCGTTTTTTCTGCATCCGTCTTGTTTGATTTTAAATATAAGCTAAGTATGCTGCTTACCGACTTTAAGGTAAGTTAGGTAACGACTACACTATACCCCGGTAATTTTGAAAAGATCGATGAAAACTTCAAAAAAAGATTTAGGAATATTTGAAGTGTTTCGTGATGAAATTAATGTGAAACCTGCATGGCGGCAGCGTCCCAGCGGCCGGTCGTCTGAGCAGTCTGACGCTGATGCGGTGGAAGGACAGGAACGGCAGGGTAGTGAAGGTTCGACGTCTGGACTGACGATGTCGTCGGGGACTGCATAGGGCAAACATGCATGTTTGACGTCGGCACCGGCTGACGATGAACCAGACGACTGGATGGCTGCAGTACTGACATGACTGCCACTCGCACACGCTTCTGTATCTTTACACGTCACATGTACAGTCAAAGCACGCGCTTCCATATGCAGCCACGCTATCTACATGTGCGGTACATAGACCTACCATCGGCTGTTCATGCAGTACATGATAATCTACATACACTTTAATTGAGATCAAACATCTTTCGTCTGTAGCCTAATAAAAACCATGCTTCTGATCGTATTGATATAGAAGCAGTCAGAGGACATAAGCTTCCTCCCACCGAGATATTTTACTTCCCGGCCCGAATCTAGATAGCGGTCATTGCCATCAAAAGTAATTTATCTGTTACTTGATCCACGATCCATCTCTCCAAAAAGTCAAGATCCATTCACGACCTTTCGAGTAATCTCACGCGCAAGCAAATAAAACAAACAGACAGAAAAATGGAAACATAGACTCCTTTCTTCTGCGGAAGCAATACTAGTTAACACTAAACATGAATGACGAAACTAAAAGATTTTATTCACAAATATCAAGAGCAGTTGAGCAGAAAATAAATCTGAACGTGTGTCAGTACACAAGTGTAGGCTTAATGTGAGCAAATACATTAAGGTTTCACCTATATTGGTGGTGAATAGCATTAGCATAATAACCTTTGTAGTTATTAACGCCATTTCCTTACATGCTATCACCGCATGTTGCCGTGGATTATGTGTATACAAGCTACACAGAGTTTAACTAACGGTTTCGTCAGTCTATACGTCTCACGATGATGAGCACGCGGCAGATGTTAGTGGCGGTATAAACGTTCTGTTGCGCCATGGCGCGTGCGACGTTGAAGCGATGCTGCTGCGTGCAGTCCGCTGCTGATGTCAATAATTAACGCTTCTCTGACGATGATGGTCGCTGTCTCTCTGCTTCTGTCTGCGAGGGCATTAAACCTGCAGACGACGAGCGTCGTGCAGCCGTATGAAGGCACTCACTCGCCGCACGCAGCCACACAGCTGCTTGCATCTCCTGATGACCTAGGCCTATACGCGCTGCCTGGCCGCTTATCATTCTGCCGCTCCGCAAATTACGTCGTTTTAATTACAGAGGCCTCCAACAGCAGTAAACGTGTTGACACATTCTATTTCTTGCAAGCCTACACATAATAGTGTAGCGAAGTTTCGCTAGTTAGCTGTTGCTTGGTAGCAGTTCACCACAATATCGATTTCGGTTCAACTCCGCTTTTAGACGGTAACTGTTTGTGGGCGGGGCCTAAGTCTTTTTATTTTTGCTATATTTTGTTTAAGGTAGTTTTATTACTGGCTTTTCCATGGAACCGTTATAAAGTAAGTGTACAAGCATTACTAAATTTTTATCAGCGTTCCTGTAAGAACATATTTTGTTAATCGTTGCCATTAATTACTGTCGGCCGATTCCATTTTCAGGGGTATGCAGCATTCCACAGTGATGTTTACAAATTACATCATCTCCTTTTCTTGCT
>Ga0209367_1010248_pt1 | contig 12592 bp, 6 predicted proteins | sample WorMetLIZISLAND2_FD_187412 | JGI IMG/M metagenome (GOLD analysis project Ga0209367, IMG submission 187412) | Marine gutless worms symbiont microbial communities from Max Planck institute for Marine Microbiology, Germany - Olavius geniculatus... ... | reverse complement strand
GGTGCTGTAAGTTGCTGAATAGCTGCCCTGCATCGATGGTGAACTTTATCTGGGTCGCTGATGACATTAAACTGTTGAAGTTTTACCATTGCAGCCACAAAAACGCCTAAAACGATCACTTTCACACACTTGTAAGGATAGCTTGACTTTTAGACCTTCCAGCATGACAGTGCACCAGCATACATTGCTTGCAAGTTGGTTGAGTTTTTGAATCGCAAAGCGCCTGATTTCATGCTCCCGTGTTGCTTATTGCTGATACGATGAAAATTTTTCATCAATGAACCAGATAAAATTCACCATTGAAGCAGAGTAACAAGGGACAGCACCAGTTGAGACAAGCAAGCTTGTATTTACGATGCATTATGACGTCAGCATTACATCACAACTAGCAAAGAATATTTAACTAACAGCCATATTTTGTCCACATATTTTGAATTAGCATTTCTTCAGCTACATCTGGTAAAAATTTTGTGTAAATTGATCATCATTTGAGTGAATTATGAAAGAAATAAAAAGGGTGCCCGTTTTTTTGAAACACAGTGTATTTGATAATACTCGGTGTAAAATGCATAACAATACTGTATAGCAAATTTTCACAAATGCTGCTTTCACATTGTTAGTTGAATGATGAAAGAGCATACAATAAAAATCTTGCTCCAGTACTGGCATTTCCAAACAGTCAAATTACGAAATATCCTGCCAACTTGAAAGAAATCAAGTGGAGATAAACTAAAGTAAAAGTGACAGTGCAACACTAGTCCAGTAGTCCACTAAAAGTCAGAATATAACTAGCTAACAAAAACTGTGAAGAAAGTCAATGTTATGGTATTTTTATGTGTATAACAAATTCACATACATTCAGTTGAACCAGGATGACCAAAATAAAACCAATCTGCAAGTGCATATACCTAAGAATCCTATTACTCAACTGATGTACAAGACTACAAATTTTACTGGACTACTCAAAGTCATCAGACCTTTCTTTTGACAGTTTCAGACAACATGTGTGAATATTTTGTCAATACTGACAATTAACACTACTTTAGCACATTAGAGACAACGTAAATGCATACTTGATTTGATTTGAACAGTAACAGTGGCAAACCTCATCTTGCCGTTGCTTCTGAGTTGCATCATGATCGACGATGACCGTTTTCAACCTATCCTCGAGAATCTGACAAAGTGCCATTTAACATATGCCATCATAGACTGAGTGACATCAAGCCCTGTTTATGGCAATCAAACTGAACTGAACTAAATAGCTGAATTGCACGGCCGGTACAAAGCGAACCAACCAGCAGTTCAGTTCAATTCTGTCGCTTTGTTCTGTACTTTACTCATACAGTTACCAGATTAATTTTATGCTAGCAATAAATGAGGTCACTAATGCTGCTGCTATTATCAATTTCTGTTAATCCCCTAAAAAATGACTTTCACAATCCACTTTGGCTGTTAGAGCACCAAGGATGTGGTCTTAAAACAAAAAAGTCCAGCTAACACAAAGGGAAATGCGTGACAGCGATGCATGTGTGAAGGCCTGGTGCGAATGAAATCTAAGCTCACAGCAATGTTTTATTTAGACTAGCATCATATCCAGTGCATGAATTCCAATATTGGCTGAAAATCGCAAATTTTTCCTACCCACGTCTCATTTAGCACCCTCGTTCGGCATGATCCCTTTCGAATTTATGGAAAAGATTTACAGATCCTGAAACTAGAGTCTTCCAGGCAGCCGACGGTGAAAATTTGGTGACCCTAGCTTGCACCGTTTTTGACTGATCCACCCGTGTGACAGATAGACAGATGGATGGACAAACAGAATTGTGATGGCTAAGATGCGCTACAGCAGTAGCTGCCGTCGTGCATAAAAACTGGTCATCAAGACAAACATTTTGCTCTCGGTCTTGTCCTAAACTTTCACCTTCATAACTTAACTTATCTAATGACCATCTGCTACTCAATCATTACTACTACATGTATTGCCAACCTGTAAAATAATGCACAGACCTTCTTAAAAAGGTGGCACTGATCTTCACATTCTTAGTAAGTAAGTAAGTAAGTAAAATGTGAATTTATATAGCGCATATCGTTAAATTAACCTCTAATGTGCTCATGGACCTCAGCCAAACACCAGCTTAAACTGCAAGACCACAGATATAAGGCTAGTGCATTGTGGCAGCTTTAACTGGCACTCAACTTGCTTAATTGAGAGGGGTGGTCAAGCTGAGTTGATCTGAGCCGCTGGTTACACACAGAGATAGTTAACCTGCTCTCATAAAGTCACCCATCCAGGTACAAACCGAGCCCGGTGTTGATTAACTTCGTTCATGCGACCAACAATGTTACCAACTTACCTGCCTCCTGACAAAGGAGAGCATGTACCACACTAAGGGCGCGTTGCACCAACGTCGTTCAACTTTGAACCCGGGTCAAATCTGAATTTGAACCTAGTTCAGCCGTAAATTGCGTTGCACCAAAGCGGTTCAAGCATTGATCTCCATTCAATTCTGAACTGCCATCTGACCACCGATCAAATTTTGATCTCGGTTCAACTCGCAGTTACGCATGCGCACTAGGCAACAAATTTTTTCTGAGATAAAAAAAATTGTCCGATTCGAATCTTATCCTGTCCAAAAAACTTCCTCGTGTCGAATTATAAGACATCTAATGCAATTATTCTGATGATCTGGATATGTTAGATTTCTGCCATATTCATTTTATGTTCTCTTTGTGCTCGACAAATTAACAAATAGATGAATATATCGCATTTTTCGGTGGCGATGTCTCACTGCTACAGTAAACATACGATCGAACCCTTACCACAGCAACAAAAACTCATTTGTATCGATTTATAAGACGTTAAATTCAATTATACTTGTGATCTGGATATGTTAAATTTGTGCTATATCTGTTTTGTGTGGTCTTTTTTGCTGGATAAATTAATTAACGGATAAATAAACGGCATTCTAGAGTGCCGATGTGCCGTTGCTATGCCGTATACGGTAAACATATTATCTTGACAACGGACGTAGAATAATTAACGAATATCTATTGGAATATAAAATGTGTATCTTCGGAACTATATCATGCAACTATTGATGCGAAAATTGTGTGATAACTTCAGGGAAGCTTAAATTCGAACAAACTACTGCCAATCGGTGCTGGACTGTTTCGTAAGCATTAGCATGAGCGCATGTGACTGTGACGTCACTGGCCTACGGGCTGAGCACGGCTTGACCAATCAGAGTCGTCCACGGCCGTTCAACTGAACGGGATCAGCTGATCCAAGTTCAACTTGGTGCAACATAACTCAGCGTGAACTCGGTTCAACTCTTGATCTAGGTTCAGCTGAACCAAGATCATGAACGACGTTGGTACAACTCGCCCTAAGCCCAGCCAGGCATGAGAAGCATGGTTTGTTGTCTGCGTAAAGTCACTAATAAAGATTCATAGCGACTTAACATGGAGTTGAACTCACGACCCCCTGATGCAACACCCTGATCATTATGCCACAAACTACCTTCTCAACTGAAATTAACCATCCCTCCATGGCATGCCTACTTATACAAGTGAGATGAAAATAACGAAGGAATCAACAGACCTGTACTCTACTCTCATATTCGGCCGTCTGTTGTGATAAACTGAGCCTTAATGCATCAATCTCCTGCTCCATACTCTGTCTCGCGCTGTCCCACATGTGTTCACGTCTCTGCACCGAGCCACTCAAAGCCTCAAGGTCTGATCTCAGCTCGAGAACGAGACGTTCTTTCTTATCAAGCACCTCATGCCACTTGCATTCGCTCTGACGCAGCTCCGCCTGACTCGCCTGCACAAAATCATTGCTCCGACAATCAATAATAGTAATTAAGTAATTAAGTAAAGTGTAAATTTATATAGTGCATACTTAACATATTCTGTCATCAATATTTCATGAAAAAGTATGTCTTCAGTTGACGTTTGACTTTGAAAGTGTCAAGACTCAGTTCTGGGTCACGAAAACAGTCAGGCAGCGAATTCCAAGTTGACAGGCCTGCAACAGAAAAGCGCTAACGACCAAAACTGTTCGATTGATAGCACAATCAACTTTCACTAAGTGGCAGACTGCAGCTGCTGACGACCAGCGAGTAATAAGTCTCGAGATGTTGTGCTACTAAAAAAATTTCCAAAATCTATATATCAGTAAAATGAACAATCTTTACTAACTTACATAAGTCTGTAAGGAACAAATTAAACTCAAAAGTTCAGAATTTTTTTACTCTAATTTGTATTGAGGCACATTACCTTTACACCAACCCTCGTAAACATCACAAACATTAAAAAATGAAACATGATTTTACAAAATAAAAAGGTTTGTTTTTATAAGATAAAACGTTAAATAAAAATGTTAATTTATTTACCAAGAAGTGCACAAAAAATAAACATTCATGGTTCACGAATATAAAAGAGCAATTAAGACAGTTTTAGAAATAATTAATGTCGATAATTGCCTGAAAGGTGGCCGTGTTGAACGCTATGGCCCTACATTATAATGTGCAAGTGGTCAACATGACCATCCTTCACTGCAATGATCAATGCTAAACAAAACATTTCAAAAACTGTTTGACTGCTCAATCCATGTTCCACTTTTTACTAGCCACCTTGTACTCAATGTATTCACTAAATCCAATGCTTTGAAAATACAACTGTCTCATAATCATCAACTTTTTGTCATCACACATAAGTAACCGAAATACAAAATCTGCTATCAGTTTATCAGTGAAACTTTACATCAAGATATCTTGTACACAATCATTGTAAATCACTGTCAGCTTCGTACTGACTGTTCAACGTTCATTAAAAATTCACAGACGAAAATTAGAAAAAGTGTCTACAATGAAACATTTGTTACAACTACACTTGCCTCCACGGCCTTCTGTAAGTCATCTTCGCGATCCCTTGCCTCCTCCAGTGCCTGTGTCCCGGCAGCTAGTTGTTGCTTCAAGTCAGCAATAGTGTCCTGCAGCTGCCGACAATCTGCCTCGGTGGACTGTAAATCTACCATCATCTCATCAAGCTGACGCTGTAGACTTCGTTTATCCTCACTCAATCCACTTAGCTCAGTTTCCTGCACTGTGACGGTCGACTTCAGCTCCTCAATTTGAGCCGATATGACCAAAAGTTCCTTTTTCGCTGCTGAAAGTTCATTTTTCGTTGCTGACAGTTCCTTTTTTGTCTTCTTCGATGACCCTCGGTCAATATCACCTTGATGTCCAGCTGATGTATCTGATGCCTCTGATATTGACTGGTTCGTCAGCTGCTCGATTGTCTCCCGCTGAGAATTTAGCTCAGATAGCTCTGCACCGAGTCTAGCGTTATCATCTTGCAACTGAGTCACTAGCACCGTCAACTCATGAATTTGAGTCTCAACATCACTGTCTGTCTGCTGCATGTCTGTCTGAACCTCAGCCGAAATGTTTAATGGGTTTACTGGCACAGCTGCTTCCACAACGGTCTGCACAATAAACAGAAATAATAAACAACTAAAATTCAAAAAATGAGCAGTGAAAATGTAACTAAACACTTGAAGTAAAATGCAAAAGTAATACAGGCTCTGCTTTTTTGCTATCCCATTAGTCATCTACTATAATAGATACAAATGCCATTGTAGCCTCGATTAATCAAACAAAGCAATGCCGAATATGCATCATCACCATAATCAATCATCATGTCAGAAATTTATACTGTGTCTATTACAAAAAGAATCAAAAAAGACAAGAGGAAGAAGATGGATTCAGACGACAAATGACTTGACAGGAAACAGCATTCACACTAATCTGAAGAAACAGCTGAAGAAAGCATTTGTTAAACTTTAAGAAAAGACTGTCATATACCTGAGCTGATCACCGAAAGAAAAAACCTATTAAGCCGGCCCGGTACACATTAACCATTTGAATGGCTAGTTTTCGTGACTGTTAGAACAGCTTGTGTCTACCGATGAATTTCAACCATATACAGCGTACAGTACATTTGACCAAATCAATCTATGCGCTAGTGTCTACCGGGTTATACAATGACACTGAAAAAAAGTAATCATATTGCAAATGTCACAATATTTTAATGTTCAATGTTCTGATATTAACCGTTGTCCATGGCTGGTGTGACCCAGTTTCTAAGCTGCTATCACTCATGTTCTGCTTGTTAGTGCAGTTTGCCATAAGGCTGTTATCAGATAAAAACAACTACTGCTACTAGCCCTACTACTATTACATTTGTATATGATATAAAATATAATATAATATGACGTTACCATGTGCTGTTGCGACTCGGTTTCTAAGCCGCTGTCACTCAATCTGGGTTTATCAGGGCACGGTGCTGAGATGTCAGTTGATACAGATGGATGTAAATGATGGCTCATTCGACCAATAAGGACTTCTAATCTTTGTTCAACTTCACAACGCTTACACTCACAGACGCCGGTGCTCTCTTGTGGCAAACTATCGCCATCTCTGAGTTCACCTTTTTCACTGCATAAACATGCAACAAACAAATACAAGAAATTTGAGCTAATGCTCACGGGACGCACGAAAGCCTATAGCAGTTCCTACCCGCAGGCAGTCACCCATCGCGGTGCTAACCGGGCCCAGCGTAAAGTAACTTCGTTTCAGCCAAAACACGTTAACAACTACGCCACGCCACCAACGCCAGTACCGTGGCGCCGCCTTGTGAATGAACGAAAGCATCAAAAAATCCATAAAACCCCGTATTTTGGCGTTCAAGGTCATCCAAGGTCATTGAATTCGGTGCCAATCGAAAGCCAGTATACGATTTCCTATTAGTGATTAATAGTTACCTAGGCCTTATCTCGCACCGTTACTGAGATACAGCGAGTTAATGGCCAAAAATCGCAAACTTTGTCTACCCCCTCTCATTTACCACCCTCGTTCGAGGTGACCCCCTTCAAATTTATCGAAAAGCTTTATGGTTCCTGAAACTAGTCTTCCAGGCAGCCACCAGTGAAGATTTGGTGATCGTAGCTTGCACCGTTTTTGACTGATCCACCCATGTGACAGACAGACGGACAGACAGACGGACAGACAAATGGACAGACAGATGGACAGAACTGCGATGGCTAAGACGCGCTGAAAGCAGTAGCTGCTTTCACGCATAAAAACAACCGCAACAACTACAGCTACCACTACTAATACTATTTTTGGTCAGGTTTTTCAATATTGTCAGATATCAGCGCTCGTGGCAGCAATGCAGTCAGTTATTTACAGCTACAAGTAATCATACTGGTCAGAAAATTAATTTGTGAAGTGCTAGTTTCAAAATCCCACTTTGTGCCTTACTTTTGGTGTAGATTCAACTGAATGTTGGAAAATGTTATTTTACTTACAGAAAACAGCCAACATGTAACTAATTGCAATGTGTAAATCAGTCTCAGGTCAGATTATAAAAACTGAAATCCATAGCACATATGAAGCAGACCAACAACATATGATACAATAACTGATTTGTACCTAAAACTGGCAGTTTAGTCCAGCATAAAAACTAAAATAATTAAAACTATTTAACTGAAATGAGAAAAGAGAACAAAATATGGGGCATAAAAATCAAAGTAGTTCAGTCAAGTACTGGCAGAGATAGAAACCAGCAATCAGAACTAAACCTGAAGAAAAAGCAAAGAACCAAAATGACGGGAAAACCAAACAAAAGAAAACTGTGACTAAATTATAAAAAACAAACAGAAATTTACAAAAACATTAAAAACCATGAACTGACCTGAGCAAGCAGGAGCTATCATGAGACAGCAGAGCAATGCAAGCTTTAAGCCGTGAAATGTGTTTATCCAGCGACTCCAAGCGACTCGTTATCTCCTCCAACGAGCTGTAATTGTTCCAGTAAACATCATCGCCAATGCTGCTGGTAGGGGTACCTGTCTGAATGTCATCATCCTTACACTCCAACTCGGAGAACGAAGGCAAAGATCGCGCCACTGGAACCGACTGATACACTTCCTGTGATAAACAATCAGACAACTGAGTGATCTTGGGTCTTTGAATAAACCTGTAACAGAGACTAATACAACCTACGCAGATTACAAATACAATAAACTAAAATAGAATTAAGGAAGCTAACATGATTAATCATAAATTTACTTTAATCACTATAATTCTGACTAGAGCAGCACATCCACAAAAACAGTATAAAACAGATAAAACGACATCATGACAAGTACTTAAATCGGCTATGTTTCTAGAAAAAGTCAACATATAAGACCGTATACTAATGGCCTAAGTGTTGGATGGCTGCTTATGCATTCACCCACCCTGCAGATAAGGTCACGTAAAACTGTATACAAGACTGCATAAAAACATGCAATAATTGTGACTCAGCACATTGATGAAAACTTATAGCTCAATAGCTAAGAAATCTGCTAGATAAAAAAACATTTTTTAAAAATTAGCACTGCTGGCTGTAATCAAAACTAACATCAAATTAATCACTGCTTGTTGTAAAGATAAAGTTCAAAAGTTATAAACCAAGACCTTTATTTGATGATTTAGTGATGTTTTAGACGGACACACTTTGTACAACAAAACCACCACAGATACCTCTCCTCAACAGACAAGGTCTCACTCAGACGAGGCTTGTTCACTTTTAACCCCATTAAAAATTTACCCAGCAGTTCAAATGAGAAGAAAAATCAGACCAGTTTATAAATGCAGATTAAACTCACTGGTATAGGAAGGCTGGACAAACTGGATATGCTTCCCGCACGGCTTGGAGGCTTCCACATATTCACTCCACCAGAATAACCCGATTTGCTACGCAACAACAATACATGCAAACATGAAACAACTCTTCACATAAATAGAACAAAAATAAAACAATTACTTAACAAACTGCACACACACAGCATAAACACAGCATGCAGTGCTAAACAAAATAAAAAGTTGTAGTGATTTTATGGATTTCAGTATCAAAATTGTCTTATAAAAATGTGAAAGACGACAAATGTACATTACCTGAGAGACAACACTTGGAAAAAATAGAAAAGAATTACTCTAATAAATGGCAAACAGTGCTGAACAGAGTATCAAAAGTATGCAATAGACATGCAAAGGGCAAACAATTAGTCATTACTTACCAAGCAAAAGTTGGCCAGGCACTATCTAGGTCAACACCTCTGGGTGAAAGATCAAAATGTAGGTCATTGAGGTCATAGAGGTTAGCGACGAGATCATCTGAGATTGTCTTCTGATGAAACAAAGATTCAGCTGTGTACCAGTTCCTAAAAAATGCATATGGACATTAACGATGGCCACATTAGTTTTGCTCACACGCCATCTGACAGTTGAACATGTGCATTAATAAAGTGCATTACTCTGACCAGAATATATTCACACAATAATTAATAAAGTCTCTGCTGCAACAATATGGTCTAATTTCATATCCAGCATATCAACACACAAAAAAAGTTAATTTTAAAACTGCATTAAGTTGCATAACTGAGACAATGAAATGTGAAACGATTGAGCAAACCAAGTGAATGCATCAGTCTGTCAAGAGACTTTTGGTCTTGGATGGCACATTCCATTTTCGTTTCAAACTTGAAAAGTTCACTGCAGATTATGCCACATAAGATGCTGCTGCTTGAAATTTAGACCTACTAGATAAACGCCTGAACTGTTAAAAACAGTCTGTTCACTTATGGTGACAAGGTCTTGGTGACAACATCAAAAGTCTTGCTCTTGATATTTCAATAGCCTCGTTTGCATAACTGGTGCCAGGTTCCCTAGAAACTAGAAATGTAGCCAACTAAGTAACTTACCTGTTTTGTTTGCGACTAACAACACACTGCTGTATTGTGTCTGCAAGTCTCTGGTGAACCAAAGAGAAGCGAATCAAAGCCCGGCCTTGACCCAAGCTTGTCTTCAACTGCACACATCACACAATGAATGGCAAGTCTGCAACATCAGCCACTAGGCAATGTGTGCTCATGTTTCATATTGAGCATACCTCAACTGTGGTTTCGCCAACTTCAGTTAGCAATTTTATTAAAGGCTGTCGAGCGCTGCTTTCTCTATGATTTCACCCTCTGTTATTCATGATTAGGTTAACATTATTTGTTTAACAGTAGTATAAAATATAAAATATAAAAATATAAATAATATAAAATAATAATATAAAATATAAAATCTGCACACATTGCACACCAAAAATGAACAAAAACAAATTACTTGGGGCCAATATGTATCGTAAAGAAATTCACCACTGAAATGTTAAATAGATAACATTAAGCAAAAAAGTTATATGATGCAACAAAAGTCTTACCACAAGTAAGTAAAAACAGAAAAAAACAAAGCAAACTAACCTCAGTTAATGATCGGACAAAATAAAGACCATCTCGGAGATTTTTATTGCTTGCTAAGCAATCGCGGAAATAGTTCCAATAGCTCTGCTTTCCAGACATTAAACTCGACTTCTCTAGACACAGGCATTCATATTCCAGAAAAGATAATCAAATTAATCAGGACATGATTTACATTTTAAATGATAGCTAGCTGACATTCATTAATGACTATGCTGATTTAATTTCACATCAATAGATCACTACTAGTAACAGAAAGCTAATGACAATTTCACTGCATTTAAAAATTGTTAACAATTTTGGGTCCATCAGTGACACATTGAGACTTGAATAAAAAAAACTCCACATATGTCCTTATTACAGCATGATCAGAATCATTTCTAAGCAACAGACCACAAGACAACCAAATACTAATACACTATCACTACTTGCACTGCTTAACTCTATTACTTTTCTTTTTGCTTAACAGACAGTAAACACCTACACTAAGTTAGGTCAAGTCATGAAAAACGACCTTGCTGGAACCATGGTAGCACAAAGTCTGTAATGCAATAGCCATTAGCAAATCACAGTAGATACTAAAGCATCAGAGAGTTAGTTCAGCACAACATTACCTCGAAGGCCAGTCAGTAGCAGATGTTCCAGTTTTAAGCAGAATCTCTGCAGTGACCGACTGTCATCGGTGATTGGCAGCCCACAGCCAGCCTCATGTTCACTCTTCATGTCTTGAATACAATCTGAAACATCAACAAAAGTGCAGGCAAACAGCATATAGCCAGAAACAACTCTATCCCATCAAAAAATTGTATTTACTGGATTACAACACAAGAAATCTGAGCTAATGCTCATGAGACACGCGAGAGCTTATGGCAGTTCCTGTTCGCAGGTAATCTTAGTTTATCTTCATCCATTTCGTCGCAATTCACTCTTTTGCAGCCAAAAATCGCCAAAAAATCAATATTTTTAGGGTTCAAGGTCATTCAATGTCATCGATGTTGACATTTCTAAGAAGCTCGTCGTCAGTGCTTGTTATGATAAGCAGCACGTCTGTGCCTATCTGCAACCATTTACATGCCAGACAAGCCAACAGTGGATAAATAACCACTTTTTAGAGGGGTAACCCTCTTTCACACCCACGTGCTCAGGCTTCCTTGAATATACAACGTCCGAACTTGGACCGCTAATATCTACATTCCATGCTGAAAATTTCGTATGCAGGTTGCCTTGGTCTATCTCCAGCCATTTTGGTGCAAGTCACCCTTGAAATGCGTGTCGCGGCCCAAAATCACGAAAAATTCACTAAAACCCCCATTTTGGAGGTTCAAGGTCATTCAACGTCATCAATGTTGACATTTCTAAAAAGCTCGTCACCAGTGCTTGTTATGATAAGCAGCATGTCTGTGCCTATTTGCAACCATTTTCACATTAGAGAAGCCAATAGTGCCTTTTTAAGGGAGTGCCCATTTTGCCCCTCGTTCATGGGGACCCCCTTTACCCAGCAGCATGAAATTATGTCACGAAATACTAGAAACTCTATGCTATCATGCGGTGAAAACCTGAAGTCTCTATCTCGCCTGGTCTTGAAACGGTAATGAGACGTGATGGACAGACGAACAGACAGACAGAATTACCATCGCGCGTAAAAAAATGGCAGTGATTGCATACAGTATGCAACCTAGTATGCAACCTTATAATAAGGAATATTACATCACAAGTTTAGAGTCTATGTATCTAGTCCTGGAGAGATGACAGATGATGGTTGCTTGGTAGCACTATACGAGCAAGAGAGTTTTGGTCTCTGAGGTGTTGCCCTTTCCTGTCATCAAACAATCTTTTACAAGAACTTCATTGGTTACCCATTCACTCATGCTATGCCTTCAAACTGGCTAGTATTACCTATAAAACCCTTTCCACTAATCAACCCATATACTTGAGATCATTACTGGATCAGTATACTGTTCGAACACTACGCTCCACTGATCAGCAACTTCTTGACAGGCCATGTCAAGACTTTGAAGTCTTTTGACTTCGGCAAAAGAGCCTTCTCACATAAAGCTCCCAACATTTGGAACTCTCTCCCTTTATTAGTTAGACAACGTACTTACCATTCAACCTTCAAACGCCATCTCAAAACCTACCTACTCAGTTTATAGCCCATCACTACCCACTGCTGGCGCCTCAGATTCAGCTTGCTGATTTTGTGCACCTTATAAATTTCTATATTATTATTATTATTTT
>Ga0209367_1010247_pt1 | contig 12592 bp, 7 predicted proteins | sample WorMetLIZISLAND2_FD_187412 | JGI IMG/M metagenome (GOLD analysis project Ga0209367, IMG submission 187412) | Marine gutless worms symbiont microbial communities from Max Planck institute for Marine Microbiology, Germany - Olavius geniculatus... ... | reverse complement strand
AGTTGATTCTCAAGAATATTATTACAAGAAGCTCAGCTGTCGCTAGAGTAGGCCGACCATACCGCATTTTTTTTTCTTATTTAGTTGTATTTACTTCATTCATTTTTTGAATTTTTGTCAGTTTTACATTTAGGACTATCTCTATTCTCAGTATCTCTCATTTCATTTTTCTTTTAAACATTTCAGTTCTTTTTAGTTTATGTGCTAGATTAAACTGACAGTGTGTTTGTCAGTTTTTGAATGCAAATTTTCCATTGTATTGTATACATTTTGGCTGGGAGAAGAAAGCGATTTCCCAGAGTGTCTACAGTGCTATATACGCCATGGTGACGCTGCCATATCAAACGCTATAATTAACGTAGGCCTACGTTAGATACGTACGATATAAGTCTCCCATTCTGTATCGTATCTTAGCATTGATTAATTGTAGCGTTTGATATAGTATCATCACCATAGCGTACAAGTAGCTTAGCGGACCTTGACTGGGAGCTCTTGCTTATAGCGGCCTCTGGCTATGGCGGAACGGAACCTGACCAAATTCGAACTAGCGCCCCTACTATAGTAACCAGTCCGAGCAAGCACTTGACACGTAAAGCAAGAAATTTGAGCTAATGCTCACGAGACGCGCAAAAGGGTACGGCGACACTTCATCGCGCGACAGTTAATCGCAGCGACAGCTAATAGCGTGCAAATGTGCAATTTCATCGCGCGACATTTCATCGGACGAGCAGTCGACCTCGCGTCTATCACCGTAATTAACCTTAATTAACCTCACTTCCTATTAGTGATTGACAGTAGCCTATGCCCTATCTCGCACCGTTATTAAGATATAGCGATATATTGGCTAAAAATCGCAATTTTTTCTACCCCTCTCATTTGCGCCCTCGTTCGGGGTGATCCCTTTTGAATTTATTGAAAAGCATTACCATTCCTAAAACTAGAGTCTTTCAAGCAGCCGACGGTGGAGATTTGGTGATCCTAGCGTAAACCGTTTTTCACTGATCCACCCGGACACACAGACAGAATTGCGATGGCTAAGACGCGCTAAAGCTGTAGCTGCTTTCGCGCGTAAAAACGGCGAAGACAGCGTTCGTGAAATAAAAATATCACCTGGCGAGCGTGACCGGAAAGCAGAGCGCGCTTTGATAAAAACAGAGACAAGATTGTGCGACGTTTGCTGCACCAGCAGGGAAATCGTGCACCAATAATAGGCGCGAGTCTGCATTACTCATTTATTAGAGACAATACAGGTAACTCACTCTTGTTGCTCATTCCAGTTTCAGTTTCGTGAAAATCCACCACTATTCAACGGAGTCGATTGAGTTAATCCAAATAGATGTTAATGGATCTATTGCAATTGCCAGGAGTAAGCCCACTGTATGGGATTAAGGGCTAGAAACGGGTCCAAGCGATGATGTAAAATATGCCTACGTTAAACTGAAATGCGTTAAAATATGTGGGTAATATTTTTTAAAATAGAATACGTATTATACCTGAGCTCAAACGTTGAGTCCGACAGTCCACGTAGCATATACCAAAACTGTTTCTTTAGGCCTATATATTAGGTTTACTGCTAAAGTAATTTTTATACGTTTTTATTTACTATAATGTTTAGTTATTTTTTTTAGACAAACTTATTTAAAAATAAAGGCCTATTCTAAAAAAATTTGTTTCGTTGAGTAGACCTATTTGTCGCGTCGACGTAGTCGCCCCTTTATACTGTGTCTCAAAAAACATCCCGAACTTTTTCGATTGTAACTTGAAAAAGGAATATCGGATTTTAATATTTTTTGGTAAGAATATTTCTGAGACAACTGGCCATTAAGTCGTTATGTAGTTTTTTTTACCTCCTTTATCGTATGTTTCTGCACTACCTGGGGAAATCGGAAGTCCGGAACCAACAAAATATTGCATTTTTACCTAACGTGGTATTATTACTTAACGTAAATAACGCACAGAAACACATTTTGTTTACATTTGTGACACTTTGGCTGACACTTAATCCAATTGTTTCGTTTTTAGCTGCCTGCAATAAAATTGATCGAAATGTTGGCCAACTGTGCAATCACAAACATAGAGACGATTTTTCTATTCATCGACAGCAGTATCGATAATGTTATGCTCCAGACTAATCCAGACTTCACCAGTCGCGTCTTGAATTCATAAACATTTCTTAACTTCATATGGTAGACATACTGCTGCATGACAAGCAAATCTTCTAATCGACTGGCTCTTGGGGGCCACAGATCAGGATGGGCGAAATTTATCGACGTTTTTATCATTTCAACTAGTATTTTGCTTGGTCTGATTTCCCAGGCAGTGCAAAAGCAGACATTGGGTAAGATGGGAACTTAAACAGTCATTTAATAGCCAGTTATGTCAGGAATATGTTTGCCAAAAATCATTGAAATCTGATAATCATGCTTCAAGTTACGGTCAATATTGTTGTGGATGTTTCTTTTTTCAGGTTTTTTTTTACATATTTCAACTCATATTTCGCTTGGTTTTCTTTCCCGATGTAGTGGAAAAGCAAACATTGGGTGAGGTAAAAAACTAAACTGCCATTTAATGGCAAGTTGTGTCAGAAATATTCACACCAAAAATTACGAGAATCTGATAATTTTTGTTCTATAGTTAGAATCGAAAATATTCAAGATGTTTTTTGAAACACGGTGTTTTTACAATTATTACTAGTACTCTTGTTACTATTAAAATGTTTAATTAAACAGTTAGAAAATTAATGCTTTTAGTTATTTAAACTTCAAGTCCATTTGTTGTCGATCAATAGGCCTACTGTGCAGTAACTGACAGTTTTTGCGTGCACAATTAAGACATTTATACAGTAGGCCTATAGGTACCTTTGTGTACGTCAATCCGAATTAAATCTTAACAGCACTTTCCTATCGGTAATATTACCTATTATTTTAATCAGCATGCCGCTCATTATAGTCACTACATAGTTGTCACACATTGCAGCAACGGGATAATAATTATTATGCTGTTAAATATGCAGTCATGTTACCATGTCACCAAAATTCTTTTTAAAAATCAACACAACGAAGATCGATGGATTAGTCCTGTATATATGAAAAAAATATTTTTGAGGCAAATGTTGTAGTAGCCTAGTAGTAGCAGCAACAACAACAACCAGCGTTATTTATCATTGACGGCAGTCACTTAAGCAAAAAAGGTGGCAATGCGGCAATGGACAATGTTTGGTAAAACTATAAACGCAAACAACAAAAACATAGTTATTGTACAGCCTCCGAACATTAGTTAGGCTAGGCGTAGCTACCAAAAACATACTCATAAGTCATAATGGGCGGATGGTTTGGGAAAATATAGCCTAACATTTACTTGACCCGATGTCTGGTCACTGCGCTGTTCTGCAACAGTTCTTGTTATTCTTATTGGGTTTGATCTTTTTTGACGCTCGTCATATCAACCACACGAAGTATTTACAACGTTGCACAAAAATAAAGCGTTCGCCGTAAACCCGATACAGGAAAAGAAACTAGAAGAACACAAACCTCCGCTGAGTCTGTGCGACAAAAAATATGCTGCCATTTGGCGAACACCTTTAAATAGTGTTGGCCGAATAGAAATTTAAAAGCACACTCCAACAAATTTTCAATTAAAGGTTGTTTTCTGATGAACTTTTGTAACTTATTTAACTGCAACAAAGTTCCTGAATCCAGATTGTGACCGGGTCCCCCACCCCTGAAATCTATGGGATTGTTTTATGGGCGACCAAACTTTTCATGACTTTTGTCAGTTACAGACAGATATATGCCTATCGTATTGTAACGCATTGTATAGACGAACAAAATAGGCTTAAAGGGATAAAAAACTGAAGAACGTTACCTTACTTATTCGTCGGCAGAGGTAATACGGTAAGCGATGAACACAAGTAACGTTAACACGTTAATTACGCATAAACAGTGTCAAATAATGACGAGACAACAGCGCCAATAACCATAGGTCCTGCTGCCGTCAATAAGTCTGAATCAATCAACGTTTCCTTCCTCTTCCTCTGTAAACGATGTCATATATTTTAGTTGCAATAAAATTATCTTTTTCAAATTTTCAACAAACACGTGAACACGGCAACAATTCAAGATCGAACTCGTCCTCCAGTGCTATACGTATGTACACGGTGTCCGAAAAAAGAGACTGCAGTATTCTGCGATTATGATTATTGTAAGTCTTCCATTATGATGTGGTTGTCAGTGTAAAACGGTTGCAGGCCGTGGTTTCACGCTGCAGACCACATCCAGCGTGATCTCGCCGGGCTGCTGTCGTCTTGACGAAGTGCCGCCGGTAAGTGTGATGGCCGTGTCGATCTGGTTGAGTGGGATTGTTATGTCACCACGAACGAACGACGATAGCTAGTGAGATGGTGAATGATAATGTCACCACGGATGACAGCGGCGGCGGTGTCTTCTACGTTTGTCATCGTCGACGACGTCAGCGAGCGCCGGCAGCAGCATTTACCGGCGACAAACAGCTGGATAAACGTGTCGCGGAACTGCTTGCTCGTCTAGATATTTTAGTAGTAGAATATATTCAGTTGTTTCAGTAGTTTGAAATAATCAAGAAATAGTTAGTGTTAAGGTGGCCAGCGTGTTTGACCTCAGCGTTTTTTAGCAACCTGGATCAGTTGTGTTTGGATGTTGTCAATCAGTGTATTCGTAACTGCTGTTTGTGCCGAATAAATTTCTTCTTCTTTCTCTACACGTGTCGCGAAACTGCTTGCTCATTTACCTCGTTGTCCAGCTTGAACGTCACCACCCAGATGACAGGCTTCTTCGTCCCGTCGCAGAAAAATTCCAGGAATTTCTACATCTCCTTTATCAGCGTGACTGCGAAGTTTTAAATTCAACATTTCCTTGGTTCTGCAATCAGGTAAAAATTAAAGAAATTCATCGGTTTTCGAGGGTTACCTTCTACAATTCCCAAATCAACATAAGTGCAAAGTTGGAATTTGAACGTCCCCAACGTCACCACCCAGATGACTGGCCCGGGGGAAGTGGAACTGGTTGTCGATGCGTTCCAGCCACCGCATGTACATGTTTCGGGAAAATGCTTGTTCGCCTATACGCGTGTCGCGGAACTGCTTGCTCATGGTGCAGTAAAGCAGAAAGTTGATGCCGTTGTTGATGAGCGCAAGGATGTCGAGCAGATCGCCCAGACTCGCGTAGATCTCGTCTACGAAGCCCGTCAGGATACCGTTTAGCAGGTTGGTGATGGAAAGATATATTGTCGTCACTGCTGGCAATCGAGGCGCGGTAGTGGTATGTCTGCGTGCTGCACCGCGGGGCAGCTGTTCGTTGAGCAGGTTGGTGACGCCCTGCGGGAACTCCGTGACAAGAAACAGGACGACGACCAACAGCAGCATGCGGGTTGTGCGCGCGTTGGCTCGAGCACGACGGTCATCCCTTCCCTCGCCACCTCCCTCGTCATCTCCGCCTTGATCAAACCTGTACACTCGCTCGTCTTTATATCATCGCTCATTCATGTCCTTGCTGTCATCCCTGTACCCTCGGTCGTCCTTATATCTTCGGTCGTCCCTGCCCTCGCGGCCTCGTAATCTCTGTCGGCGCTGTTCTGCGATTTTCAGCGCGCGCACCAGCAGCACGCTGATAACCGTAAGTCCGCAGCATGGAACCAGCTTCACGAGTAGCGCCTGAATCCAGAAGTTGAGCCGGTGCACGAATTCGTCGACCTCGTTGTCCAGCTTAAACGTCACCACCCAGATGACAAGCTTCTTCGTCCCGTCGCAGAAAAATTCCAGGAATTTCCACGTCTCCTTTATCAGCGTGACTGCGAAGTTTTAAATTCAACATTTCCTTGGTTCTGCAATCAGGTAAAAATTAAAGAAATTCATCGGTTTTCGAGGGTTACCTTTTACAATTCCCAAATCAACATGGGTGCAAAGTTGGAATTTGAACGTCCCCAACGTCACCACCCAGATGACTGGCCCGGGGGAAGTGGAACTGGTTGTCGATGCGTTCCAGCCACCGCAGGCGGCCGGCGTATGATTGGCACCGGGCTTGTGATACGGCTGCGACTGGACGGTGATGGAGACAAAGTTCGGGATGCAGATGATAAACGTGACGACGTAGACAAGAACCACGGTGAGCTTAGCACGAGTGATGTTGCAGTACACGGCACTCTGACGTGGAAACTCAATCACGATGTATCTAAAACACGATCGTCACCAGACACTATACATTACGACCATTTGACTTAATTCTTATAGTGCTATTACATAGACGGAGTTAATCCGACAACTTTCAGCGGCCCTTGTAATGCAGAAAAATGTGCGGAATTTCGCCCTACGGGAAATCAACGTCGTAGCACATTGTATGCGCAGGATCTGTATTAATTTGCACCAGACTGAAGATAACGAAAGCAAAGGCAATGTCAGCAAAACGCGCACCGATAATCTGAACACTGAAAGAAAAAGCATTATTCAAATATCGGACAACATAAGTCGAATACAGGTGTAAATTAATATCGTATTTTGGTATATCAAGTTATCTAGCAGAATCTAAGAACTAAGAAAATCTAGCAATATGCAGAAACGGCGCCGATTTGCAGGCGATTGACCTCTGATTTAAGAAAAACAAATGAAAACGCATTTACTGCAGCGTGTTGTAAATGAAACGCCACGTGTTGCAGTGCATTGCCTATTCCTATCTTAAACAAGTAAGCCTAGCAAGCATCACCGTCGATTAAAGGCGAAGGAAAATGTGTATTTGACACGGCGCTGCTTGCACGAGAAACTAATTACTAGTGAGTCGTGGCCAGAAGCGTTTTGCAAGCTGGAAAGTAGCAGCTGAATGACATGATCTAGTGATAAGTTAGCAGTTCCGGTTCAGTAGTTTAGCTGAAAATTGGGGTGTTCACAATAAGTTAATATACAAATACCATATTTTTTATCTGGATCGCATAACGATAGTTGCGTGGCGCCACCTTGTGAATGATATAGACTTGTGTCGCAGCCCAAAATCGCCAAAAATCCATAAAACCCTCTATTTTGGCGTTCAAGGTCATTCAAGGTCATTCAAATCGGCACCAGTCGAGAGCCAGTGTACGACTTCTTATCAGTGATTAATAGTAACCTAGGCCCTATCTCGCACCGTTACTAAGATACAGCGACTTATTGGCCAAAAATCGCAAATTCTGCCTACCCCCTCTCATTTAGCGCCCTCGTTCGGGATGACCCTTTTCGAATTTACGGAAAAGCTTTACGGTTTCTGAAACTAGGGTCTTCCGCGCAACCGACGGTAAAGACTTGGTGATTCTAGCTTGCACCGCTTTTGACTGATCTACCCGTGTGACAGACAGACGGACAAACGGACAGACAGACAGAATTGCGATGGCTAAAACTCGTAAAAATGCTGCACTAGCAACACTGGTCGTTTTCAAAGTTCGTTGACGTCACTGGCGACCTTGCCAACCTCCTTCGCTGGCTGGAAGGCAGTTCCGTACAAAATAATCTTCAAAATTGCAGTCTTGACACAGCGCGTCATATTGTGCTCAAATTCCACTCAGTTCAAGTTGTTGCTAATGTGCAACATGCCGTACAACAGCCTGTGAGCGCAACAACACTGAAACAAGCTGAGTATAGGCTACAACAAATCCAAAAACAGGCTGCACAACAAGTCCGCAAAACATCAAAAATCTGTCCAACCAATCCAGTTTGCAACAGATCGGCGTAGTGGACTTCGAGTTTTTTGGTCGCAGTAATTCGCTCGTGTCGACTAATCGACAGAGGCTCTTGTTGACTTCCTCCAGCAATATCGTCGTTCGTTCCTGTCCTTCCGTCTCAGTACATCCCGTACTTCCTGTCGATGTTCGTTTCCGATGTCAATATATGGAACGAGCTGCCAGCATGACGTTATTATTGCGCCGTGACCACCGTCTGGTTATGAGGCAGCGTCTCAACTTCTCAAGATACGTAGCATCTGTTTCTTCGTTCACATCGAAAGCATTTTATTTGACGCATTAAACACCTATGTGACATTTGGATCTAGCAATCGTTCATTCATTCAGACCTCTTCGTTCCTTGGAGCGCCAACATCGGCGGCCTAGTCCTAATGCCGATGACACACAGTCCAGTAGCCGGCATAAACAAATATCCCTAAGCACGGGCGATTTGATGTCATATTTTAAGGCTAAATTGCGGCAAAATTCGATTTCAAATGTCGCTCTGCCCAGATCCCGCTGGGGTAGCTTACAGCGCTCCCCCATACTTCCTAGCTGGATTTCAAGGGATTGCTTGCAAGTGGAAGGTGGGAAAGGAAACAAAACAGGGAGGGTAACGAAAGAGAAAAATAGGAAAATTCACTACTATGTCCCCAACTGCAGAGAAAGATCGACGTTTATGTCCCCAAGGTTTGCGTGGAATATATCGCGTAATTGAGTTACTTATTTGTCAGAACTCAGAAACTTAGAGTGCGACGTCTCCCGGAAACAGGATTGTGGACATGAATGAGTGCTTCGCGCAGTACGTTCGTTGCGACATTAAGGCACTTTTGTTTCGTAATGGCCACGGCACTTTTGAGAGAGCATGTCTACATCGATTTCGTGGCCAGACTAATAAAAAATCAATGAAACGACGATCAGAGGGTACCGTGTCGTCTCCAGTTATTCTATTGGATGCAGTTGTATTGCGATTGCGCAAACGACTTCAATGCAAGTTTTAACAAGAAGCCCAGCTGTCGCTAGAGTGGGGTCGACCGTACTGGTTGTTACTAATCTTGAAGATCATCTATGGTCGACGATTTTTATTTCATGCGAAAGAGCGTATGCCACTTCCTATTAGTGTTTAACAGTAACCTAGGCTCTATCTCTCACCGTTTCCGAGATACGGTCAGTTTTCCGTTGAAAAACGCACATTTTTTCTACCCCCTTTATTCAACCCTCAATTTGAAAATGTTTCTCTTGGATTAAATAGCTGATATTTTGCATGCCCAAGTTTAAAACACATAGTTAATTCATCGTGTAAAAAACTTTTCCCTAAAACCTACCAATTAGCCACAATACATCCGTTATGGAGTGTTTATACGATAAAGCAAACATGAAGCAAACTTAGAGCACACGTCGTGCACGTGTATGTTCAATACGTTTGCTTCACGTTTGCTTCATTGTGTAAACACTCTATAACAGACGGACAACAGACGGTCGACAATCGTGACCTTTAAGCTTACAGCTGAACGGTCGGCCCAAAATCTATGTCATCCTGTATGACTCTAGGCCTAAATGTCCATGCTACACTAAATTCCGTTTTTTGTGCCGGCATGTATATTCCCTGGTCGTTGTTTCAGAGACAAATGAATAGAACAAATGATGAATCTACGCGTATGTAACGCGATATGCGCATACTACGAGCGAGTAAAATGTATAGGCCTAGCCCATATGTCGTGAGCCAAATGCACTGATACGACGTTGCGCACTTTACCTCCGTTAGCAGTTAGCACGGCTGTCCTCTTTGCTAAGTTACTGACTTCTTGAAGACTACTAGACTTTAGGGTCTAATCCTTCGCTGCGAGTCGCCGTACTGAACTAATCTGGTTTAGTGTCATTTGTGAAGGCCAGCTTTAGTTATGCGCGGTGGCAGCCGTGGGCGAGACCCGCAACGTTTTATTTGCAACCTTGCATGGGTTGCGTCTAATCCTATCCATAGGCTAATCTTCGTCAGTGATTGCACGTTAATATCCAGCCCGCTCTCTGCGTTAAGTGCATGCATATACTTTCTACAAGAAACAAGACCAGATTATTTCTAATCCTGGTCTAAAAAGGTCGGTTTTGGTGCAGGAAGCAATTTTTGCCACCGTATTTTCAAAGACTCGCAATATTAGCTATACGCATTTGCTTCGACGACGAACGCTAACCTAACTTCTAAAAATTATAGTTTCCATACTGGGTGCTTCTATCGTGGATGGCTTAGGTGCACAGTAGAGATTCCTGTTTAAAGTTTGTCTGATTTATGCTTAGCTTTTGCATTTATACTCTTTCAGCGTCTATGCATTGTATAGTCAGTTTTTAAAAGTAATTACAGTAACTTACACCGGAACAGCGTGACAAGACGCCGAGAATTCAGACGCGCAAAACGTTAAGAAAGATGAAAAATGATGAAAAGTTGTCTCCTGTCTGCCGACTGAAGGATCTGGCAAGCGTCGTAACTCTTAGGCCTAAGCCTCCCAGCTGCGTTCTGGGCAGCGCCCTGGCGGCCTGTGTGCAGATTTGTTTTCGTAAATCTTAAAAATTATGCTCCGTCTTTTGTACATTAGATCCTTTCAGAACTTTTTTAAAGGTTTAAAACCTTACAAGCGTATAAAACCAACAAATTTTAAAAGCGTTTTTCAACAACCTAAGTTTTTCGTTTCTGGAAAAAAATGACATACAAGACAGGCAGACTGGTAATCAGTAAAGTCATCAGTGCTGTGGCTAACTGCTGACAAGCAGCTGATGATGCGGCCGTGAAATGAAGACTGATGATTCTAGCGGGCGGAAGGAAGGTGGGCGTGTTACAGCGACAGGCGTACCCGTGGCGCGAACTGACTAATCGCTTGACGCGTTTTGACGTCCGTCTTGCAGCGACCGTTTACTCCGGACTCAAAACGTTCTATGTGACGTGTCATGCAATTGACCGGTGCACATTTTTCTTTGGTGAAAAATTCTTCAAAGCTTGAAAAACGATATTGTTTTGTCGTGTTGCCGTCCCGTCGTCGATACGAACGATCACCACCATCCCGACCAGCTTCTCTTCCTTGCATTGCTGTTTTTTTTCTCCTCACGGTGAAATCTTCCATCGACGAGGACGCTTCTGAATCAGACAGCTACTCTGCTTGGTCACGGTCTTCAGAAAGACCGACATGTAATTTCTCCAGGGTCGTCTGTAGGTCGGAGGGGTATCCGCTCGACCGCTCCTGTCTTCTTCACCATCTTCGTCCTCATCGTGACTATTTGGATGAGTGGTGGTCCTCCTTGGTGTTTGCTTTTGCATAGCTTTATTTTATTTTGTTTGAATCTGTGAAGTTTGTTATTAAAAAAAGAAAGAGGCACTGATGAAAACAATGTCAATTATATTCAGCACAAACTTTCAACTGCACAACTTTCAATTAAGCTCAAAAACAGCATAAACTCCAATCACGTTCACTCTATTGCTGTGTTAACAAGAAGAAATTTAACTAGGGATTATCTAAAAAATGACCTTTTATTACAGTAACTAAACTGTAAAATTGATCACTATTTTTTAGATTTGAATCCATCAATTTTCTAGCTTTACAAGTATCAACTTTCGAAGAGTAAGACGTCTATACAGTAGAAGTAAAGCTAATTATTCAAAGATGACTTTGAAGTGACCTTTTAGCCCCAGTTTATCTACTGTTTCCCCTGGCAACCGATATCACTGCAGGACTTGATCGAATCTTCAACAGTCCAGATCCCTTTGAATGTCTAGCCTTTTCTACACGGCTAATATATGCCTTCTGTATAGTTAATATCTTCTTCCTATCTCTTTAGCCGTGGAGATGTGCACTCTTCAGAAGCCAAAAGCTTAATGATCTGATCCAAAGTGTATAGAAAATTTTGCTTTGCACTAATAATAGTTTGTAAAAAATAATAGTTAGCTCAATGACAGGTTGTAGTCTTTGTCATATGGACCACTTGTTTACTTTTTAGCCCACCGTACTTGAGCAACGGTAGAGCTATTGGTACTAGTTGTCGTCCGTTTGTCGTCCGTCTGTAACAAATGTATTGTTGCTTTAGGTCATAGGGGAAAACTTTTTACACAAATAAATAGCCATGTGTGTTAAACTCGGGCACGCAAAATTTCAGTCATTTAGTGCAAAAGAAACATTTTCAAATTGGGGGTTGAATGGAGAAGTGTAGGGAAAATGTGCGTTTTTCAACAGAAAACTAACCGTATCTCGGAAACGGTGAGAGAAACGGCCACGGTTACTATTAATCACTAATAGGAAGTAGCATACACCCTTTCAGATAAAATAAAAACCATCGACGTTGGGTGACTTTGAACGTCACTGACATGCAGTACGGTCGGTTATCCTGGCGACAGCTGGGCTTCACGTTAGTTTACCGGTGGACCTAATTTTCTACGATATTTGCCTTGAGTGACTCGTGCTTATTTGATTTTGTTGCTGTTTATTTCTTTTATAAAATAAATGCTGGATGGATAAATAGTAACGTCAAAAAACTTGCCACAAAAAGCGCCCGTGCGCCGTTTATGATTAATCTATACATGGCCATGGCTTCCAGGCTACGTACTAAAATGGGGGCACAAAGGAAGAGAAAGCAGTAAACAACGCTTGAGAGAAAATACAGATTGTTCTCAGAAAAATGCAATACCGAACGCCATCAAACGTCACCAGGCGAGTGGCAGCGACTTTGTCGCGAGTGCCGAAGGCCAATTATCATCAAAATGTGATTAATATCCTCATCATCATCATCATCGACAACCGTGGGCTCAATGCCCGTTGGTGTCTGACGCCATTCTTACTATCGCTGCCCACCGCTGCCTATCTAGGGCAGCGTGGCTTAACTCCTGCAGGGTTGTCCCACA
>Ga0209367_1010246_pt1 | contig 12593 bp, 4 predicted proteins | sample WorMetLIZISLAND2_FD_187412 | JGI IMG/M metagenome (GOLD analysis project Ga0209367, IMG submission 187412) | Marine gutless worms symbiont microbial communities from Max Planck institute for Marine Microbiology, Germany - Olavius geniculatus... ... | reverse complement strand
AGGCCGAGCTTGAAGGTGACTCTCTCAGGCACATCCAGCCAGTGCAGTTTGTCATGAAGGAGTCTCGACAGACCACGATCAAATTTCTTCGTGTCGCTGACTACTCGAGCGGCGGCGTTGAGCACTCGTTGCAGCTTGTCAGTGATCGTCTTCGGAGCTCCTGCAATAATCAATCCGTGACGTCACGAAAGCATGCACAAGAGTTGCTGCCGATTCTTCGTCAAGCGACCGCCGAATGCGGCGAAGTTGGCACAGCCAGTAGAAACCAGCTGCACAAGTCTTCGAAACATGCTTCTCAAGGGTCAGATCCGACGGTGAAGATTTGGTGATTCTAGCTTGCACCGTTTTTGACTGATCCACCTGTGTGACAGACAGATGGACAGACAGAGAGAATTGCGATGGTTAAGACGCGCTGAAAGCAGTGGCTGCTTTCGCGCGTAAAAACGAACTGATCCTGCTCACAATGCCAGCTCTAAGTAGAGTGTGAAGGGTGAAAGAGTGTCCATGAGCTGCAGCCATATGTGCTGGCGTCGCTCCACGCTGGTCTCTTGCCGACAGATTAACTCCGTTGTTAGCCAGCGCCTTCACATGATAGAGCCATAGCACAAACATTCAGCGCTAGCTGCTAATGATTGAAACTTTTTCGACTGCTAACTTCACAAAAACTTAGTGATTAAATAATCATTTGTTTCATTTCCTTTCGTTCAAAACTACCAGTTACAGTTGTGTATGAAAATGCAGATTTTTGTTTAGTTAATTTAATAGTTATTATACTGACACAAATGCACTGAAATATGATCCCAGATCAGTAAATTTTTGTTTATCCATACTTGTAGACAGACTAGTACGTTATTGTCTTTATGTTATCTGTATAAGTTAATTATCATTTTCAGATGCTTGTCATTTGTATTTTATTAAATAATCATCAAAAATTATCATTATCATCTGTATTGTAAAGTACACAAATCACAGCATGTCCTGAGTGAAAACTTGACCACATAACGCATACTAGCTGCATTATAATTAATCATTTCCCATTCTGCTCCAAGCCCAGAAGGCTAAACTGAGCCTGCAGTCATCAAGGAGAGGACTAAACACATGAACAAACTGACCCATATACCAGCATAAATGTAGCAATTTCTCAGCCAATACCTGATTGACAGTTATAAGCCCTGACGCTCACACACCCTGGACATAACACTGCTACTACTTGATGACGTGAGTTGTCAATACATTATTCACCTTGCGTCACTGACTCAAAAGTCATCTGATTATTCTCTAGACTGGACTCCATCTAACACCTCTCCAGTGGACGTACTTAGCAATAGTTTGTATTACTTCCAGATTGATAGGCTTATTGATTGAATACAGGGGCGTCTATCCCCCCTTGGACACACTACACAAGCCCCCCTCCCATTCTCCTTCAATGTTTAACACCCCCCCTCTCAACGTCAACTCAAACCCCTTGCACGTCAAGCTCAGTGAAGTGCTGCATTGTCCTCAATGACATAAGATAGCATCCTTTACTCATGGGTGCCCGTGGAAAATTTTTTAAATAAGAAAGTGGTTGAGGTGTTAAATGAAGTGGAAAATGGAAAGGGGTATTTCTGTCTCAGCTTATTAGGGCATCTGGGAAGTGTCGTAAAGCCCCGGTCGAAAATGAATTTGGTGCGCTTTAGCCTGACAAAACACTTCTGGTCAAGTTCTAGTGGAATGATGACTGCCCCCTAATGTCCTAAAAGTTGCCCCCTTAAGATAAATAATACTTTGAGCGTAGTCCTCAATGGACGTAGACACCCCTGATTGAAGCTGACAGCAGTGGACCTGCATGCAAGCATCTTGTCCTCGTATTGCAGCAATGTGGGCGGGCGTCCAGGCCTTGGACGTTGTCACCGATGCATCAGCACCATGCCATAGCAGCCAGTGCAAACACTGCGTACAGCAAACTTCAACACTCAGCAGAACTTGCGACAAGAGGCTGTTACCGGTACATGTACCGATACATGTACCAGTACATGGTGCATTTTAGCATAATTGAACATCGTTAAAGGTTACAGATAATGTATAGCACTGTACAGGAAACCCATCTCAGAGCCATGGAGCGTCACCTGAAGTATGGGATCAGAAAGTGTTACCTATTACACAACACAGATGAACATGCCCCACCTTAACCCCAGCTAGAGAGGCCTGTACTCTATTTACCATCCCAGAGGGATGAAAAGCTGAGTTGGTTGGTTATATACCTACATGTTTTGCCTGTCTGCAGACAGTCACTGAATCAACCATCCAAGTAATAACCCCTTGATGGTAACCCAACCGGGAGATTTAAACCCATGACATTTCAATCAAAAGTCTGACAACCTACTGTTGCACCTATCATCCAAGGTCATTAATCTTGCTATGAAACAAAAGCAAATATGCAACAGCTTATATGTGTGATTGGAAGCAACTTTGTCCTATATTCCTCCATTTAGATTTACAGCAAAACATAAAACCCCAAAACGGCCAAATTTTCCTACCCCACTTCAAATTACCATAACGACTACTCAGCATGAACATTTTCAAATGTCAGGATAAATCTCATATTGAGAAAATAAATTCCTAACTGCACATATTCACTGACTGAACTGTACAAGCCACAAAAGCTATATCGACATTAATGATAACCTAACCTCCAGTGAACCAACGTAGCATGCCCAATGTAATGGAGTGAAATGATCTTTTGTTGCATCATGCTCGTTAATGCTGGCACCATTTTTGACGATCATTTCAAGCTTCTGCACATTTCCATCTTTCACAGCATCAATAATGCCTTTCTGAGCTGGACTAACTTGCTTAGCTGCAACCACCAGCAAACGACAAACGCAAAACATCTTTTATTCCATTTTATACAATACTCTTCATACCCACAGTTGCTAACCAGCTATAATTTATCGACAGCCTGTTTAAACACCAAACAGTGCACAATATTTTTGAACATGTGATACAAACATTGTTAGAAAATTTAAATAATAGCAAATACTAAAGTTGTTTAAACAGTACCAATACATAATGCATGTTTTGCAGTATATGGCATTATATTGATGTAGTTAAGGAGTGTCAATTTTTCTGGCCCACCTCGTATATGCCTACAGACTGTGAGAAAAAAGACATGCATAGTCCAACAATAGATATAAATAGTCCATCTTATGAGTGACACAAATAGTCAAGGAAGAAAAGTGTATAAAAAGTCTATGGTATAAGCCATGGTATATAGTAGAATGGTCCATCAATTGCACAACATTTCATGGCATCAGGCCATGCTATAAAAGTCTTAGACTAAAATCTTGACTTGGGTCTTGACTATAGACTTAAGTAGGAACTGGGCTTAGACTTTAGTCTTGACTTTTGACTTGACTTTAAACCTGACTTTTGTTTGTGGTCGTCCATCTTTTTCACGCAATGGTCGAATAACTGCAATCATATGATAGTTGAATTAACAACACAGAAAGTTTTCAGGGCCTATATGTTAATCGGGTGATGTGTGCAATATTAATTTCTTTGCCTATATGGCCATTTTAAGGATATAAAAGGAATTTTGTGGAATATTTGTGCCAGTGATGACGTCATGACTGATGCTTTTGCCGTCTGCTCCGTCAACTCCAATATGTAGTAAGTAACAGAATGCCTATTTTTGTCAGACACTGCACTTTATTTCACTAGACATAAAGTAAACACTATGTTTTACTAACTGCTGTAATAGTCCAACTAATCATCGGTCAAATGAGAGCGCAAAATAAGAGCGGAGTAGGAAAATTTGGTGACTCTTTGGCCAATAAGTCACTGTATCTCAATAACGGTGCGAGATAGAGCCTAGGTTACTATTAATCACTAATAGAAAGTCGTACACTGGCTCTCAAAAGCCACCGAATTCAATGACCTTCGATGACCTTGAACACCAAAATGGGTGATTTTTTTGGATTTTTTGGCGATTTTAGGCTGCAAGACACATTTCAAGTGCATTGTGCTGAAATCAATTGAGATAGACATAGAAAAGCTGCATATGAAATTTTCAGCATTGAACGTAGATTTCAATGGTCCAAGTCTCGATTTTCTAGGTTCAAGGAAACCTGCGCATGAGGGCATCAAAAAGCGGTACCCCCATAAGTCGTTATTTTACCGTTGTTGGCCAGTCTTTCGCGAAAATGGTTGCAGATAGGCATGGGCATGCTGCCTATCGCTACAAGTACTAGTGATGAGCTTTTCAGTTGTATCAACATTGATGACTTTGAAAGACCCCGAACTTCCAAATTAAGGAGTTTGTATTAATTTTTGTGATCTTCGGCGGCAGTGCATACTCCGAAAATAACCTACGATGATATGGCTAGAGATACACTGACAGTTTAATTGTGAATAGGAACTGCTATAGGCTTTCGCACATCTCGTGAGTATTAGCTCAAATTTTTTGTTTTAAAACTGAACAGTGGAAACCGAGATTTTGGTTTTCAAAATTTAACCTAGATTCGGTTTGATTCGGTTTTTAAAAACCGAAAACCAAAATTTTCAACGGATTCTGCATATCCCTACTTGACTCTGGTCTTAGAGAAAGTCAGGTCAAGACTAGGGATAATTTGATATAACGAAAATATGATATATCGTTTTTGATATCGATATATCGTATCGTACTATACCGTATCGTGGAAAAAAATATTGAGTTTTTTATATATCGCGATATCTTTTGTATATCACTATATTTTCCATGTATCGTGATATTTTATGCCTGAAGTTTATATTTTTATTACGAAATATACCAAAGTAAGGACAATAAACAGAGAAAACGACAAACTAACCGAAGCAAACTAACTAAGGATGTCGTACTTTAACGACACTTACGACAGTCTATAGTTAATTTTTAAGTTCACTGCATGACATATTTTAGTATGTACGTAAATCAAACTGCCTTGCTAGACCTTCACGTCTTGTTCTTGCGCGTGCATAAAATTTACATGGTAAACATGCAGTTTAGCGGCCTAAACAAAATTGAAATCCTGATATCGAAAACTAGCCAAGACTAGTCTTAGACTAAAGTCTTAGCAAAACTTTACCTCACCCATTAAAATCACTCACTTGCTGCCATATACGCTTTTGAACTTCCGTTGCGCTTCGTGAACAGAACCTACTGCATACTTTGTAGCGCACCAGCTACATCGTATATATAAATAACAAGCAGCCACTAATGATGTTTATTGTTTACACCTAGTTACCCCAGCAACGGATTAAGTAAGTAAACAAATCGAACTCGAAAGCAACGGTAACGGTGCAAGTCGAGCACTGTACAAATAAGTGATATAAGCACGGATAAAAATAGGACTTCACTCTTTAGACGAAACCCATGGTTTTTATTTTCTATGATGCTTTAATATGATAAACAGATTCGATACCGGTCTATCAATTAATCTACTGACCCAGCAGTGCCGCAAATTCGATCCCGGAAATGACGTATAGCGATGTTGTTGTTTACATTTATGTTTATGTCAAGTGAATATTGTGAAAAATTTTTATTAACGCGCATTTATTATGAAAAGGTAGTGTGTATTTTTACGTACCAAGCGTTTGTTGTGATCTTAGAGCTACTGGGATTTTTGGGGCATCGTACCGTGTTATCTATTAGCATAGTGTTAATGACCGTGCGACGCACGGTCCAATGTGGCGCAGAAAATGATATTGACCGTGCGCGCTGGCACGGCCTATCTATTGAAGTCGCGGTTAGGTCTAATTCCCATGCCTGTGTACGGTCTGAACTTCTGAAGTGGACTGTATGACATCTTGGGTAGTATTACGTCATCTAAGGACACCGTAGCCATACTCGATACGGCTGTGATTATCCATACTGAATTTCCAGCCGTACATTGGCGTCTAAGTAGGTCGTCTGCAATGACGTCACGGCCTAGCAGGCAGCAGCCTAGCACTAGGCTAGCAGGCTAGCACTGGCTGCCTGAGCAGATGACGAGGCAAGATGGCCGTCGTTTAGAACTTTAGTGTCACATCGTTATCCTGTCTATATGTCTATTCGTTCGTGTTGTTGTTTCAGTACATAATTATGTGGTATGCATTGATGTATTTTCACCAAATTTTTGCACTAGTACATATTGTAGTTGAGATGTACTTTGTGGAGTAAGGAGATTAGTGGTTAATCTGTCAGACTGATGTTTATCTGTCATGGTTTTGAATGCCTCTGACTTCTATTAGTACAAGTTTTCTTGATCCCAAGCCTGTATCTGGGACTCAGCCTATAAATGTGATCTAGCATCTGTTAGTACAAGTTACTACTACTACTATTATTGCTACCACTACATATTTTCCCGGTCTGTATTCAGAACTCGTCTTGTAATTAGAACTCAGTTTCTATTAGTGCAACTTGCCTGAATTCTTGGTCTGTATCTGGGAGCCGGCATTTATTTGAATCCTGGCTTTACTTTGAAGTTTTACTGTGATTATGTAGTGCTAATTAGTTTTCATGTCAGACTGTCAGTCTTTTTTTTGTTTTTAGTGTGAAGATTGCTGCTGGGGCAATCGTTGTAGCTGAATGTGAGCTGCTTGGAGACATAAGTATAGGTAAGTGTACTAAAGTTATATGAGTATTTCTATTGATGCCTATATAATATGGACCTAGTTTTTTATTTATCAGGTACAGTTACTGTTGCGGGTTTTACTAAATTCATTACCCAATCAATTTGCTGTTGAAGTATTAAACTGATATTGTTTTCATTGCAGTTTAGGTATTATTTTTTTCAGTTACTGGTAATTTCAGTTGTATCCAATATTATGCATTATATCTTGGCATGACAAAATGTGATATCTGATTCACTGATGATACAATGAAGTTAACATTTTTATGTTTTATATATTTGGATTTGGATTACTGCTATACTTCATTTATTTATTATTGTGTATTTAACAGTTTTGGTTAACTTAAATCTTAAACAGTGCACTATGGTTCTGTTGCAATGCACTGGCTGCAGCGGCCTCTGTTTTATGCATTTGTTACGTATTGCTTTGGATGTCAGTTTTTGCTGTTGATTTATGTTTTATGTTTATAGCTATTAGCTGTATGTATTGTCTTAGGCAGTAAAACAGTTGTGCATCCTAAAGCACGTATCATTGCTGAGGCTGGTCCGATAATTATTGGTGAGGGAAATCTGATAGAAGAACAATGTGAAATTATTAACAGGTATGGTATGTTGGTATGGTATGTTTCACCATTATATATCTATATCAATTTCCACTAGGCCAAGCTATATACTCTGTGCAAGATGTTGTGCCATAAGAAGTTTTACTTTGATTGCTCATAATTAAATTTTTTATTGACTGTCTGTGTTTGTGTGTGTTGAGTGTTTGCCCGACTGTCAGTAATTGATCATTATATGTGCTGTGGCGCCACCTTGTGAATGATATAGACTTGTGTCGCAGCCCGAAATCGCCAAAAAAATCCACAAAACCCCCTATTTTGGCGTTCAAGGTCATTGAATTCGGCGCCAATCATGAGCCAGTGTACGACTTCCTATTAGTGATTAATAGTAACCTAGGCCCTATCTCACACCGTTACTGAGATACAGCGACTTATTGGCCAAAATTCGCAAATTTTGCCAACCCTCCTTTCATTTAGCACCCTCATTTGGGGTGACCCCCTTTGAATATATGGAAAAGCTTTATGGTTCCTGAAACTAGAGTCTTCCGGGCAGCCGACGGTGAAGATTTGGTAATTCTAGCTTGCACCGTTTTTGACTGAGCCACCCGTGTGAGAGATGGACAGACAGACGGACGGACAGAATTGCGATGGCTAAGACACGCTGAAAGCAGTAGCTGCTTTCGCGCATAAAAATTGATTCATAAGTTGGTAATTAACTTCAAATATCAGGGCATTCTTGTAATTTACACAACTGCTAATCCAAAATTATGCATTTTTACTTCAACTTTTGATTTTATACATTTTTGCTGATTAAGTGGTGCTCAGAAATGATGCCACAGTTACTCTGTGGTTTTTATTCTGTTTTTCAGCTGGCCAGTGACAGCAGACTGGGATGATGCAGCAGGTGCAACTGACAGGCAACAGAGAGTGATGGTCGTTGGCAACAATAATGTCTTTGAAGTTGGATGTCGTATCCTGTCCATTATTATTGCTGTTTTCACACTTCTGTATCAGTTTGGATTGTTTCTTTTGTGTCTCTTTGACTGTTATGCAGTTTATTCTCTTTGTAGTTCTGATGGTTGTCACACTCACATTTACTCGTTAAGGTTTAGAGATAAGTAACTGTGATTATTGTTGTTTTTGCATTTCTTCATCAGTTTGAATGAACTTTTCATCTGATAGTTATCTTGTTAAGCTTAACTTGTTGTATTTTTTTTTGATCGATGCCAAATTTGTGCATTAATTTTTTGAGTCTTCTGAAGATAAATAGTTGGCAATTGACCACAATTGATCTGTGCTCAAATTTCCAGTGAATGAGACCTATTAATGATCTTGACTTCGCTGATGCTATCTTTGCAGATGTTTACATCCTCTTTATATCTCAGTGTAGTTTTTTGCTAAAATACCGCTTATTATATTGCATTTGAAAGCAGCAAGTGACAGAAAGTGCACATTTGATGGTAAACATAAAAAACGTAAAGTCCTTCCCGAACCTTAAGGCTCCTTGCGCGGCGCTGATTTATTTTCTGATACTCATTGCGCCTACCACGGAGGGATGGCAGGCTGAGTTGACCTGTGTGGCTGGTCACCCATCCAAGTACTAACCAGACTTAGTGTTGATTAACTTCGTTAATACAATCAACAACACTACCAACTGAGCCAGACCACCACCAACTACACATGATGGTAGAACATTTTAAAAATTGATCACTTGTCGACAAACAGTTTTTATGACTTATCGTCATTTTTAGTTTGTCAGTTTTGTCAACAGTATCTTTGCTGTATGACTAGTAGGCCTACTATAACCGTGCTTTGCATATTTCCTTTACTGTTGCAAGGCAGCGAAAGTATGAAGGTGGGAGATAACAATATACTTGAGTGCAAAGGTAAATGTGGTTTTCATACATTCACACATTTATTAATTAATTTATTACCATACTTGAGTTAGGTCTGTGAATTTTAAGTTAATGGTGGCATTCTGTAGCTATTTAAAGTGTTTTAATGAACTGTTTAATCCCCTTCAATAGCTGCTTTGTTTACATTTTGGTGCTTTTCTTTTCGCATGATCTAGTTAGTGGATTGAAATTTCATTTGGATTAGTACGATTACGTACATTGTTGTTAAGATGTCTACAATGTGATCTACATGCTGTGCCTCAAAAATGCCACTTTGTCTTTGCTAGTAGCTTTTGCATATTTTTCATAATTTTTGTGATTAATTAATAATTATTCAGAAATTAATAACTTTTAGCTTAAATCCTTCTAATAAAGCCAGTTTCTTTATCTCTTTGTTTGCATGTCTGTCCGTACCCAAAAATATGCTGTATGATTGATGTATTTCCAACCAGCACATCTTGGTAGTCAGACGGAACTCGGCAACGGTTGTATTATCGGTACGAAGTGTTCACTGACAAGTCGTGAGACTTTGCCGGACAATACAGTTGTCTACGGCGCCCACTGTCAGCGACGGCTACAGCTTGAGCGCCCACCAGTGAGTTGTAATTGTAGTTAGCACCATCATTTGTATCAAATAAACCGTCAAATTACAATTTTGTTGGGAGAGCAAAAATCCTTCCGAGGAAGGCAGCAGCAGTGTGATTTTTGTCTTGATTTTTTCTGTTTCATGTTTAATTATTTTCTCGTTTTATTGGACTCATTTTCATTTTATTATTATTTTTTATTTTCGTCATTTTTTGTCTGTTGGTCATTTTTTTAAAGATTTAGTTTAATGTTACTTTTCAAGTGCTTTTTTTGTTTTGGCGGCTTCGTGCAATTACGTTTAGTTGCTTATCTTATGCTGCTGTTCTAAATGCCTGGTAGACCATTGTTACGTGTCAACTAAAACATTTGCAGAAATGTTGCCAATTTTTTTCAGCATGTTGAACACATGTGGAAGACTAGAAGGCGCTCGTAAGAGTGCATATCTTCGCCAGGTGAAGTAGTTTAAACATTACAACAACAACAACTACTACTACAACGTGACCCCGACATCATCAGTCACATGACCATTTGACTCGCGGTGATCAAATTCCTATGGGTGGTCCATTTGGACTGTGCATCTATCTGGCACCTCAAAGATAATTGGGTCACGATCTTGACCTTTTGGGGTCACGTGACCATTTGACTCGCATTGGTCGACTTTCTATAGGTGGTCCATTGCAACCATGCATCTATCTGGCACCATTAACAAACAAACACACACACGACAGACGCACACACATGTATGAACAGAATGATTGATCTCATAATCTCTTTCAATGTTCGCTATGTTCACACTTGGCGGAGATAATAAAGTGCAAATAGAACATTTGCCAGCTGTGCCATAATGATAAGAATGATGTGCAGTGAATGATGAACTCGGACAAGAACTGTGTAGTTGTCATCTGTAGCATTTGATATAATACCACTGTTTCATATTGGTACATAACCTGCCATTATTTGAGTTATATGTTTTTTAGTCTTTTCTCTCTAGTGGATTGTAATGGCTGTCTGGAGGATAACAGGGAAGATTATCAGAACTACCATTGTGGTTAATTACATATGCACACGTATAATGGAGTTCTTACATTATGTTCGGTTTAGCTCATTTTTTGTGTTTTGTGTTTCTGTAATGGTTAAACTTACCATTCCATTACTATGTGTTGGTGTGCATTCTGCCTAGAAAAAAATTGTAAACAGATCTTGTTTGAATATTACGTTTTTATTGAGGTGTTTTCTGTTGAGATATTCTTACTGCAGTGATCTTGGTTCCCAGAGTTGTCAGTGAAGAATATGCTTGTTAAAATTTTTCATTAAATCATCACCAAATATTTCAACATATTTCTGTTGTTAGTTCAAATGTATTGCATGTATTATTGTCTGGTGTGTTTGGTTAGCCACAAGCTCTGCAGTTGGATTTCCTGACAAAGATTCTGCCGAATTATCATCATCTGAAGAAACCAAACCAGTCTACGGCAAAGTGAACATTAAATAGACTTACTGTATCAACATTGTATGAGTACGAGTATTGACTATGGCTATTATTTATGTGTGTAAAAATGTGGTATATTGTGTGTTGATGTCATGAGGCTTGCGTATGGCTACAAAGTAGCTCGTATTTGAAATAAGATTGTAAATTAGTAACATACAGTTTCATGTTTGATATTTTGATGCTATTTTATTCTCAGAATTTCTCAGTCACAAATACTTATTCGCTGGGGCATCTGTCTCTCCTTAAGTCGTGGAGCAATTTTCCCCATACTTTTTCTCAGCATCGTCGTGGGTTAAAAAATTAGCCTGGGCAGGAATTTGCAATTTTCCAAAAAGAATTTAAAATTTCAGACAGAGTTCTGACAGATAGCTGCAGAAGAGATTGTGGGTGCTTACATTTTTAAATGGGAATTTTTTTCAAATTTTGTAACTTTTGATAAAAAGTTTTTGGCCAAAAAGAAGTTTTTTTCTGACAGTTTTCCGACAGCCCTGAATTAAAAGGGCGATTGCCTCTCCCAGCCAGAACTTGCCTTTACTCTCCTCATTCTTTCCCTCACCTTTCTTTTTCTCTCCTTTTTTTCTGAGGACACCTCTTGTGCATCTCAGCTGCAATAAAGATATAAGCTTCAGTCAGCATCGATTTTAAATTCTGAAAGTGCATTTAGAAACAAACTAGAGAGAAATTTGATATGCTTTAGGTCCTAAATTTTGCTATCTACCCTAATGAAATTTTCTCGTACTTTTTACAATGGGGCATTTTCTTTTAAGGCTTACTTTGTTTAACCCCAAATTAGAAAATGTTTCACTTGCACTGAATCACTGAAATTTTGAGTGTGAAGAGCAATGACAGGGCTTTTGTTATACGTGTAATAAGTTTTCGGTAAGACCCACTGTTTAGCCACAATGCATGCATTAGTTTAGACGTCGCTACGGTGGGCTGACTGTACCGCCTATAGGCCCCTATTCGAAGGCCAGTATCTAACATCCTATCGTGGAAAGAAAGCGATTTCTCTGAGTTTATTTATTTAATATGTAATGAACACTCAAGACAAATGCGCGACAACAGTAACATAGAAAAACAATGCAAGAAGAAAAACTACAAACATTACTAAGGGGAACAAAAGAAACACAGGAATACATGATAAACTGACTACAAATGAACAAACTAATAACAGTTACTAAATAAAATTCTATTGATAAATGTCCGTTTGTGCAATTCTGATGTTACATGATCTATTAATAAGCCATAACCTATATCTCTTAATCCGTATTTATTTGACTTCTCAACAGGTAATAGATGATGTAGACCAGTGTTGTCCAACCTTTTTGACACCGCGGGTCACTTAGTCAATTTTCCACCAGCTGGCGGGCCGCAATCAAGGGGGGGCCATGGCGAGCGCGCGGAGCGCGAGCCTATATATAAGGGGGATCTGGGGGCGGAGCCTCCAGCGGGGTCC
>Ga0209367_1010245_pt1 | contig 12594 bp, 7 predicted proteins | sample WorMetLIZISLAND2_FD_187412 | JGI IMG/M metagenome (GOLD analysis project Ga0209367, IMG submission 187412) | Marine gutless worms symbiont microbial communities from Max Planck institute for Marine Microbiology, Germany - Olavius geniculatus... ... | reverse complement strand
GGAGGGGGCAGGGCACAGAGGGGGATAATTTTTTTGCATGGGGCCAAATGTTGACTTTATTCAGTCCAGGGGGCTTTACCCCCTGAAGCTGAAACACTTTTAGCTTTTTTCGACATGCAATAGAAGCCGCAATTTGCCTGCTTTTTAATATTCAGAGACACAAAAAATCACAGATATCTGCGTTGTCTTGCAAAAGTGACATTTAATAAGTCACACCTTGGCATGTGGATGGTTACCAGAGGCCACTTTATCGCCATCAAGTTTTTTTCCGGAGGAGGGGGCAAGGGCCAGGGCATGGGGGCCAGATACCCCCCTGCCTCCGCTCTGGCGTCGCCCATGCAAACACTGCAAGCAAGTGTGCAAACGTAGTGAGTTGGCAACTGGAATGATACTAACGGACCACTAAACGGAACAGCAACAAAAAGACAATGAAAATAAAAACAATAAACACAGCAACATTTTCACTGGTCCACATCGTGTATCCCACAATGAACACAAACGTAAAGTAACTAACAAAAAAGCCAAAGAACGACAACCTCTAAAAACACCTATCCATTACATGGCTTAACTAACCAAGCAATGATTAAAAAGCACAGCGAATAAACACATATAATACAGTTAATATATGCCACTCAATAGGTAACGTATAATCCACAATAGCATAAATGTAAGAACTGTTGCTGTGAACACAACAAAAGCTAAACGACGTAAACACATAACAACCTGGAAATCTCATGCACAGGAATGCGATGTAATTACAATCTGGCTGAATTATGTACAAATAAAAGCATAACGTGGTAAATGGAACTACATGTGAATGCACTTTAACTTGCAACAAGTTTAAGACTATCACGTAACTTTGGAATTCATTTCTACAGACCAAAACACTATTTGCCACACGTAACAGCAGCACAAAATATACATAACATTACGTATGAATTAACGTCTTGCCCACTTGTATTTTCAGCAAATCACAAAAGTCAATAGAATAACCAAAAGTCACCACAAAACCTAGAAGACAACATCTAATAGCAGCGGCCTTGTGGGTTAAAAAAGTAGACAGGACAGGAATTTAGAATTTCTCTACAAGCACTGCAAATATCCAACACAGGACTTTTAATTTTGCCCCTAATTTTCCCCAAAATGAGTTTTCAGCCGCAAATTTTGCCTCTTGAACAAAAATGTTCCAACAAGCCATGGCATCACTCTCTAACGGTATATTCAAGTCTAACTGAACTGCACAAAATCTCGCTGGAAAACAAACTAGTCAGTCGGTTCAATATGATATACAATACCGACAAACCACTGATGATGTAAAACTAACTAGAACTAGACAACCAGTCATGGACATACTGTTTAACACCATATGTTCGACAGTCGCTGCTTCATGTTAATCAAAAACAGGCCAGGTAGCAAGCCCATGTGCTTTCAGGATTTATCACCTGCTGCAGAATGACATGACAGCATAGCGAGTGAAGCTTTTTAAAAAAGAACATCTGAAACAAAGACAATATAGTGCAAATATGCCCAACATTTACACTTTCATTAACCTTTTTTCCAGTTTTCACTGGCTTTTTTCATTTTCCCTCAGTGTTCTCTGACCACTTTTGAATTCGCTGACTTTTCCAGGTTTGCAGCTGAGCGGCCACCCTGGTCGCAAAATGCATCCAAAAGTTAAATGAAAATCCATCACAGCCTGCCATCGATATCACGGAAAGGACAACATAAGACACATTGAAATGCATGAACAGAGCACTGGAAAACATGATGTCTCTGGCTCTCGCTACTGATGGAGTGAGTGAGTATAGGTCATTTCGGGGACGGCCTTTCCAGGCAAAATGCACGTACACATAATAACAAAACAAAAAGTTTAACCTTTACACAAAGTTTAACCTTTCTGAGACACAAAACCTAAAAACAACCTAAACCTAAAACTGTAAGAACTGCCAATCCAAAGTGTGCATATGTAACTAACAATAATGGCAGTTTCAATAATCTACCCTCATATGCTCCAGACAGTTGTCAATGTCAGAATGCTGTCTACTGGAGGATGAGAAGGATAATGGAGGCATATACGTAATGTACAACTGCCTCAATGCTGGATCAGTAAAGAAGTGATTGATAACATCCAATTATACCCCCACTAATCATGAAATAGACCTGAAACGTCATGATAATAGCAACTGAAGACTGGCTACACATCGCTAACAGTGTACTGGCATTAATATTTCTGCAAATCATCGCACCATGATGAATGAGACATCAAACTGCAATAAATTACTATATGTATACAGCCGTGACAAAATGCATGCAATTATATGACAACTTCACATAAATTAACATACACTAAGATAAGCTAACTATAACCTACACATACATTGAATAAATATGCCATTACTGCCAAGGTGAAAACAATTATACTGTTCAGGGGACATGTGAAACATTAACACAACATGCCTTATGAATGTAATGAATTAAGAGTCAATAATGTTTTATCCGAATCACTCGAAAAATTAGTTAAGGACCATCCAATATTACACACTGACAAAAGTGGCTGAACAAGCATGGATGGAAACTGTTCCCCAGCGCTTCTTACACATCCAAACATCCGTCGCGATACAATGCACTCAGCACCGGATATGAATATAGCCAGCTATTCACGTCCAAATAAACATTTCCAAAACTGCACTAACTGTCCACAAAACAATACTGCAAAGAGGAGAAAGATGCACAGTCAATAAATAACATAGCATGCAGTAAGCACAGAGCAATCTATACGACTTAACTGTAGCACATCTCAACACTATCCACATACGTATTACTGTGCAACGACACACTTTAGATGCTTCGACATTAAGCAGATGCACTGCACAAACAGGGAAACTATGCCAATGACCAAATGTCTACTGCACGGGAAGCCAGGCTTATAGTCATTTTTGGCTGCTCCACGTTCAATACAATTCTATCCTGTGAGCCACGAAGACTGCTTAGTAACTGATACAAGTCGATCTCAATTAATATAAGGCTTTCTGTAATAAGACAGTGTGTACAAATGTTGCAAAGGGAGTGTGAAAATGATCACAAATATGTGTGACTGGCTCTCACTGTACGTTGATCAGCACAGATGAAACTTCATGCCTGACAGACTAAGGTAGACTGCCAGTGCCACGCCACACACAGTGCCGGCATTAGAGCTGGAGGCCCCCCAAATGCAAATGTAAGGCTCCTATAATAGGGGGTATGGGGTGGAGCTCCCAGCGGGGTCCAGGGGTAGAGCCCATGGTCACTTCTGGTCAGAAGTCAGGGGGCTCAAGACCCCCCCGAAGCTGAAAAACTTTTCGCTTTTGGATGTTCACTGAAAGTCGCAAATTTGCCCACTTTAAAAAAAATTTGAAACATAAAAAATCAGATACAATTTGTGTTGTCTTTTCAAAAAATGAGGTCTATAGGCTGCAATACATCACAGGTTACTGCAGAGTAATGGAAAGTATTAGACAATATGTCCACTTTGGATAAACTTTCCACGTTCATTCATTTTACATTTTGAATATATTTTTTAAAAACTAGCAAATTTTTTCACACCTAGCATGAGGCCCCTGAGCATACGCGAGGCCCACCGTGGCCAAGGGGTATGAGGGGCCCTTCTGCCGGCTCTGGCTACACATACCCAACTTGAATGCTTTTCAGCACCACTTTTTGTAAATAGATGACACTAATGGCTGACATATTAGTAAGCATTGCCGAACCCTCTTACCTGGGCAAGTGACTAATCTTCGAGCACCAATGATAATTATCCTGACACTGAACGTGGCCCGCCTTAACCACAGCCAGACAGGCTGGTACTCAATCTAGCAACTTAGGGGTGGAAGGCTGAGTTGACCTTAAAGTTTGGATACATAACGAAATGGTAACTGTTACAGTATGTTCACAAATAGATTTCTTGAAGCGACGACAGACAAACAATGAATTACGAAAGCAAGCACGGGCTTTGTAAGTTCGCTGCAGCAAAACGAGTAACACTGCAATAGTCACAAATCACAATCATGCTAGCTTGTCAACTCTTCTTGTACAATTCAAGAATAAATTACAGGAATGCTCCAGGATTTGCACGAGGGTCCTTCAGATTCCGATACCGAAAAGCCAGCCATATACCAATGACCTGCAACACACAGCAGACACAGTGTAAATGTGTTATGGACACATTAGGATTTAAGTTCAATACATGTCACCCATAACTACAGTATCAGCATATATGGTCACATAAACCACTTGTTGAAACATTTACAGTTATGTCTGCTGTCAAAGCATCCTAAAAACTGTATCAGAGCAAAAAATGCCATGTCAAATCATCAAGTTGACGTGCCGTCGTTAACAATGTTGCCAACCATGTACTGCCAGAGCAGTCCATCCTCTGAAGCCCTGATGAGCTCCGTTGGGCTGACTGTCCTTCCATGATTCTCCTAAGCTGTCCAGATACTTCAGTCTCTGACGCCCCCTCGCTTTCCTCCTATCTATCCTTCCCACCACCACCAAGTTCTCCAGACCCTGTTTTCTCAACACGTGCCCCAAGAAAGCTAGTTGCTGTTTATGTATTCTTATTATTAGTGTACAATGTAGGTGGTGTCTGCTTTTTTACCCCTTTGCCGGTTCGCCCCCTGGCTGATTTGCCTCCTGGCTCGTTTGCCCCCACACCTTGGACGATTCACCCCCATTGAATACTGGCAATTCGACATCGAGGTTTAGACGAATATTTGTCTTTAGGCCTGAACAGTTTATGCACTGCGAATACTTATGCTCTGTATTTGTGTCTCGTTCATCGTATATCGTTAGGCCTAGTTAACGTTATTGACTGCATGCTACTGCTATAATAGCGGACTTGTAATCCTGAGGTAACTCAGAGGCGCAGGTTCGACTCCGCAACAGGTCACTGGAGGGTAACGACCTTAGGCAAGTTGTTCACACACGTGCCTCTGTCACCAAGCAGTATAATTTGGTACCGGCTTCACCGCTTGGACGGAAACAGGCACGCCGCACAATACACTGGCCCCGTATCAGTGGTCTTGCAGTGTAAAATCTGGTGTCTGGCTGAGGGCCAAGAAAACGGAGATCAGCACCGCCTTATGGGCCGTACGGCTCAGGAAGGACTCTACGTTTTTACGCTTTACATCGCTATAATGCTTAGGCTGTAGACTAATGCTAACTATGAATTTCTTATTCAAAGCCCACATTTTGATATGTTTAAGCCGAGTTTTAAGCGTTCTAGGTATAGGCTATATATAATAGTTGCGCCGCTGCAATAAAACCAAAGATGATTGACTCTGTGAGCTGTGACAGAAGCCTCAATAACAAATCAGCGGTATATTCAACAGGGCAGAGGAGGGGGGGGGAATCGTCCAGGGTCACGTACCCCTAGAGAAAACAATACTCAAAGAATTAATTACTGTAACAAATGATAAAAAATCAGCAAATAAAAGCATAACCAGCAGCATGCAACTGATTCATTAAAATGATTATTACAGTTTAAGTTAACAAACAGGTAGTCTTCAGAACGTGAAGAACGAAGACACCAACTTTGTGAAGCCTCAGCAACTTACTCAACATGGTTCAGTCGGTTCTTAACCACAGCTTCTGAGCTCTGTTATGGCAAGATATGAGCGGGTCAGCATTTTTTTCTTAACCCACGTCTAAATGTTTTTGCAGTTAGCTCAAGTGCTCCCAGACAGAATGGTCAGTCACACATGGAAAAAAACTCCGAGGCTATCAGATCCCACTGCGTGATCACAGAGGATTTGATGGTCCAATTACATGACCAACACACAGTCAACGATGCTTTGTTTATTATTGCCAGATCATTAGACACTCTTATTATCTCCGCCAAGTGTGAATGTAGTGAACATTGGAGGAGATTATGAGATTGGTCGTTCTGTCCGTCCATGTGTCTGTCCGTCGTTACTTCGCCTGGCGGAAACATGCACTCTTACGAGCACCTTCTAGTTAGATGAACATTAACATTATAAAAACCCAAATCTTTGACTATAGAAATTTTAGCCAAGAACACCAGAGATTATTATGACTCCGTAAGTTGGTTGACAACTGACACTCAACACTGAATACAGCTCAAAGGTCTACATGCACAGCCGCTTGTCTACTTCTCATGGGAAAACAACTTTGTTCTAAATGGCAAGACATGACTGGATGGCTGCACCATTTATCAGCCAATTTTCTCAGCAACAGATTGCTATTTTTTACTCACAAATAAAATGTATAGCATATTCATCAAACTAAACCTCCTGGTGTTTTCACTTAGATCCGGTTCTTATCAGTGGCATTATGGGGCAGAGGGTGGGCAGGCAACTGCCCCCACATAAACTTTGGGTGTTGAGCAAACTGTCGGAAAATCTTTGTTTGAAAATTTTTGTCCAAAAATTTAGCGCATTATGAGGCAAAATTGACATTATGGGCACTCGTAATCTCTTCTGTCGGAAATTCACAGCTGTCTGTCGAACTTCCGTCGTAAATTTGAAGTGTCTGTCGGGGAAAATTTCAACTTCCGGCCCTGCCTACTTTTGTTAACCCACAACACTGCTGGTTCTTATTCGCAGTTTTGCTGAACTGAATTACAATGGACTGCTGTTCACCCATGATCAGTAGACACACTTTCAAGCATCACAGAAGCTGGGCTCAGTAAGCAAACTAAAACCCCAGAAGCCAGTAAAGAACAAGCTGCATAAGCATTAAGCAATAAGCCACATGCATTTTAACAGAAAAGCATGAAATAATTCAACTGCAGCTTTTGTTCAGCTGTTTGAGTCAATAATTATATTATAATCACTTCATATTAATCAATCTTCCCTACACTTTTCATTTTCTGGTTACTTTTATACACAACAATGCATGGTAACAAACAGGCACATTACTTGATGATGGAACGAGAAGTTCTAACTAATTTTGCGCATGGCTTCATATGAAATCAAAATGCAAACTCCAAAAGCCATGAAGACAGTAACCTGATGACGCAAAACTAACAACAAAGCAGTAGCCCTGCCACCGAAACAGAGAATCACCCGCAACCAGGAAAGAAGCAGACTGACTAACTATCAGCATTAAAAACTAACTCGCTGTGTACCTCGATTATAAAAATACTACAGGAATGTGTTTGGGTTTATTCGCGGGTCTTTCCGATTGCGAAACCGCACTGTCATCCAAACGGCCATAAGCTGCAACAGTGTATGTATATCCACATACTGGCTTAGGTGAAATCTATGAAATTCTACTGCAACTTATGTTTGGATATCTTTGCACATCAACGTAATTTATTACGAACAGATACACAAAAAAATAAGTCTCAAACCAATACTGTTTGGCATGATCTAAAATTCTAAAACTCGCTAATACATAACAAAAAATAAACACAAAGTTTACAAAAAACAATTAATATGCTATCATATGCTATTACTATTCTTCCAAAAAATAATGACAACAACAAACACAAACAAAACAAACAACGCACTAAAATTTGGCACTAGGAATTCAACAGTCAACAGCTGTATGATTTTCAGAAATATGAAAAGAACTGTAAAGAGAAAAAGAAGAAATGCGCTGTGCAGATGACAGACCTCTGTGAAACTGAAGATTAAACCGAGACAGCCGACAATCTTGACCGCCTGGTGTAAGTGAGCCTCGATGACTTCTTGACAGTTTGTCAGTGGACATTGCAAGTCTGACACCTCGGCGGTAGCATTCGCATTCTCGTCGCTCTGATTCAGTCTGCAGCATGTTGCATTTGGATTCTGTTCACACTGCTTCATCTGAAGCACATGACGCAACAATGTCACAATTCACTGCAGGTGGACGCTTTCAACAGTGCATGCGCAGATTAAACAATATCCTATTTTGACAAGATTTCACAATGTCCAATTTTGCATAATTTACCACTTAAACATCTGCACATCACATTAAGTCTATTAATAAACTCTGCATGTGTTATAAGTCATATTCTGCATATAAACATCTCATCCCTAAGCATTAATTTTTACAACTATTTATTATAATTTATTCAAACAGGCACACCGTACGATACACTAGCCCCGTATCCGTGGTCTCGCAGTGTAAAAACTGGTGTCTGGCTGGGGGCCTTAGGAAACGGAGATCAGCGCCACCCAATGAACCTTAAGGCTCGGGAAGGACTTTACATTTTATTATAATTTATTACAAAGAATATGGCAGGTCTACTAGTCCTGTGATTGTAGTGCAAACAAAGACTGCATTAAAATAAACTTCATTAAAAATAAATAATAAAGTGTAGTGATGCTTTTACAACCGATGACTAACAATATGCTTTTAACGATAAAAAATCGAGTAGGTTACATGTGCACAGGTGGGATGACCGAATCCAGCATCATCGCTCAGTGACATCACGTCACCCTGCGTGCTCTTATTGTAGCCACAGCATCCAAACCAGTTCTGCGCCTGCTGACGTAGTTTGTACGTAGCGCCGTGCCAGCCGGAACTGTAAAGCCGATGTTGTTGACTATCACTGATGGCCAGACAGGCACATGCCACGGCAAACTGCACGAGGAACAGTAGGAACATGATGATCATGTACTGCGTGTGATTATACGGTTAAGTGACATACCAACCGTCTCATACACCAAACATGCTGAAACTAAAGCTGTCAAATTAACGCATTCATTTAACGTGTTAATACCCATTAATAAATCGTGTGTTAAAAAAATTAGCACACATATGTAATTTTACTAAATTCTGTAAAACAGAAGTTCCAATATTCCATTAAACAGCAGTTATTTGATAATCGAACAATATTCCAGTAACTAAAACTTGTTTTGTTGCCGTTTCATCACTACCATCACGGTCCTGCAACACAGGCACAACTTCCCGTGCTGTACTCTAGTCATTCTCTCGATTAGTCCATGTACAATATGAGCTATATTAATTACGCGATATTAACGCGTTAACACATGTATTAAAAAAATTAACGCTTCGACAGTTCTAGCTGAGACTGAACTGCAATTATAAACAAAAGATGGAGCATGCTGTGCAAGCAAAGAAAAGGAGACAAAAAAGCACACACATTTGAATGTGGTGCACACAAAGATTATCAGAAAAATACAAGCAAATGAACAATAAAAACAAAGGTAAAGTTAACATAAAATATACAGAAGAAACAGCTAAAGCAATCAAATGCACCATAAAACCTGATGACAAAGATGGCAAATAAAGAATATCATTCAAAAATAGATGACAGACATTCCCAAACTCCAGAAAAGTGACCAATTGGACCTGGCCAATAACACCAACATGGCAACAACGTCATTAACATCAATAACAAAAGTTACTGCTAAGTTTAGTTATTAAATAACATACATCCTAGTTGATTTTTTCATGTCCATTATAATTTTGTAAATTTTGCTCTACGTATTGAATTGAGTGCCCAATGGCCAGAGCTGAGCAAATTACTGGCTCACATGTAATTCAATTACAAATTACTAACATAAATGTAATTAAAATTACAAATTATTTCTTTGAAATCAGAGGTCAAATTACAAATTACAAATTGCGTAATTTCAAATTACTTCAATTAAATATTTCCTGAAATTGCTGATCTTGTTTTCCAATAAATATTATAAATGATAAATATATATGAGTTTAACAGACTGGTAGTCTGTTAAACTCATGAATATATTTATCATATATTTATCATATATTCATTTATATAAATTATTTAAATATATTTATTTATGAACTCCGCTTGGCTTCACGAACCATTCACCATCATTAAGTCAACGGAAGATCCAGTATTTTATAAAGGATACAAAGAACAGTATAACTTGATGATGCTTGATTGCACCAATGAGGCCAACGATTGCTATTAACAACAGGAACACGCCGCATGCAATGATGCCTCCCAATACCGACACTGTCGCAATGATAGCAACCGCCTTTCCATACGCCGCCACACCAATCAGCATGATTGCAACTGCCTACAAACACATATCAACATACACAAAATCAGTGGATTAAGAAGATGGTAGCCTAGGCGACTGCATTTAATTTCAAATTTTAATTGTTATTTCTAAAGTTTTACGTCAATTATTCACTCAACAGAAATGATGTGACATAATGTTCTTCCTCGATCTTAAAATTATGTGTCTTCTCTGGCTTGCTATGTGGCAAAGCGACAGCTGTGGCCAACTGCTAGTGAGAGCCATCAGGCGAGTGGCTAACGATAGTCTGTCCTGTGTGCAGAGACAGCCACAAACAATGTGTCTGACGATAAGGGTCACTAATAATTTGCAACGAAGCAAGCCAAAATGTGAACAGTACAAAACAAAATAAAATAATATGACATCACGTCTCGAATACTGGACAAGAGGCCACCAGACAAAAAGTGGTTTTTCACTATGCATAAGTTAATTCACCAAACTAATAAATCCAATTTTCATGACTTCTAATTCCAAAACATTGTTTTACGCTGTATCTGGGCCTTTCACGTGCGATGTTAAACATGCAACGATAGAGCAGAATCTTTTGATGACACGCTCCACTCAGCACAGAAAAAAAACAGCAAAATAGGCTCAATAAACTAAAGCAACAAAAATGTCAATTTATCTCATAGTACAGAGTCTGGCTAATTGAGTTATATTTCCGAAAGTATGTGGACTTTATTTGGAAGAAGAATTCTACTAAAAAAACCAGCTTGGTGGCCTTTTGTCCAGCGGTCTTTTGTCCATACACCAATCCAGAGACCTCAGTGGGATCAAACTTGACCAAAAGGCTCAGCAAAAAACTAAGTCAAAAAGTGAAGTCACCCCACGGTGGTCAGCCACCTAGTCATGGTGGTGGGGCTTTGCACGAGGGTAGGAGCTAAGAGCTGACAAAACCCGTCAGCGCAGATTTGCTACACGTTACCAGTGCTTTTGTGCTGGTTTCAGCTTCACAGCCGACTACGGCTTTACAGCCGTCTATTTACGGCTTCACAGCTGTCTACGGCTTTATAGCCGCTATCTGTAACCTTGTGGTTACATTGGGGGATGCGCATCGGGCCGAACTGATACGGCCTCAGCGCTGGGCAGGTGTAAGAGCCTGCCCACCCCAGAGGTAAGGTAAGGTAAGTGAAGTCAGCTGAAGTCACCCATACCGATACTCCGTCAATTGCATTGGTTACCAATATGGCAGCATATTCTTTTCAAGATGGCCGTGTTGGTGTACAAGTGTCGGCACGGTATGGCTCCATCTTATCTGTCGACATACTGCATCCCAACGTCATCACATGATGGTCGGTGTCACCTTTGCTCTGCCGTATCTGGACAACTATCTGTTCCACGCATGACGACGAACTACGGTGACCGCAGCTTTGCTGTTAGCGGTCCAGTTGTGTGGAACAGTCTGCCAGCTGCACTTCGATTAGACATATCACTGTCCGTATTTCGTAGGCGGCTGACAACATTCTTCATGTCAGAAGCTACTGACAGCGTGTAACAGCTGACTTGGCGCATTTACTGCATTTCTTTTCTTCGAACTTGCACCATATAAATGTCATTAATAATAATAATAATAATAATATACATAGTTCCTACTATGACACAGGAATACTGAACGTCCCTTCGGCTATGGCCTTGAAACTCACGACCGAGACCTTAAAAATGTAACCTGTGTTTTAGCACTGCAATAAACGTCACTGGCCCAACCTAAATACCTGATTTCAGCCATGTCAATTTTCTAATTTCCTAATGTTGTCGTATATGAAAGTTGGTTTAACATCGAATGACATGCCGATGTAAAAGCCATGCTGCTAAAAATCAATCGACATTCATCCTCACCATTCAGCGTTTTTACTCGGAAATCGACCAAGAAATTAATCGACGCGTTTCGGTCGTATTAGATACAAGAAGAAGATCCTCACCATTCACAAATCTCACACACACAAACGACTAAATCGTTATTCTCAAGTTCAATGGTAGAAGCACTACTTTGTACTTAAAGACAAAAAAAACGTCACACCGGTCACCGGTGAGTGGTTGGTAAAAGGCGGATGTGGCAACGGGTAAAAGGCGGATTTCGATGCGGATTTTATCCGCCTTTTACCCGTTGTACGCAGCCACGCCTCGCGACCAATAAGAGGCGTATTAAGCTAACCTTGTTAGACTTATACACCAGTATTGATTTGTAATAAACGGATGTACTACATGATGTCTTGCGTCGTTCATACATTCATTCATTCATATAATGACAAACTCCAACCGTAAATAATTAAGCTGCTAAATGTTCGCAAATACCGTTGTACTAGTGCCGTTAGGCCTACTTGTGTTAAGTGAACTAAAGTTGATCTATACATGTAGCGTTGAACTGTTTTCGCCTAGACCTGCATTTTTTGATCCGGATTTAGGCAAGAGTCTTTCTGTAGGCCTATGCAGCGTATGCGATAATTATGCGCAGTCAACGGTCACAGCGGCAGACGACTTCAAACGAATGCCGCCTATATAGCACTCATGCACTGAGCACTTATTAAAGCAATGCCACGCGAGTCATTAAAGAGCATGCGTCACTGTAATCTGCTCACCACCAACAGGTGTG
>Ga0209367_1010244_pt1 | contig 12595 bp, 7 predicted proteins | sample WorMetLIZISLAND2_FD_187412 | JGI IMG/M metagenome (GOLD analysis project Ga0209367, IMG submission 187412) | Marine gutless worms symbiont microbial communities from Max Planck institute for Marine Microbiology, Germany - Olavius geniculatus... ... | reverse complement strand
TCAGCTTGTAAGTACGCCGCATGTATAGCACCATGTAGTTAATCAAAAGATTTTTGCTGTTTTAGTGGACTGATATATCGTCACGTCGTCCTTACACTGAGTTTTAAACTGGTAAGTTTTTTACATTTATATTTAATAATTATGAATCTACATTATTTATCACCGGTGGTATAACAATGCATCGCTTTATTGGAAGATATATCACGTAACAAAAATGGATCGCTCTATACACGATACGCCCCTCCAAACTTTAGTTGTGAACGCCGATTTGTGCGCACCAAATTAACCAATACCAAATTAACAAAATTTATATAGGCTGCATGCCACATGCATTTCTATGTTTTTATGCGCCAAAACGCGTTTGCTCTTTTCAACCCACTGGGAAGCTTCCAGCGCTCCCCCGCACCTTTTTCTAAATGGTAGGGGGAGGTTCGCTGCACCTTTCCCAAGAATCTAACATTGCTCTCGTTTTTTGGCCTCGATTTTTGGTCTTTCGGGCTTTAGTCCGCCTCTCCCAAGTCCAATTTCTGGCTACAGCAGCTATGATTGGCACACGGTTCGCTGCAGCATTCGGCGCCGTTTTCATCATGATCTGATTCTGATACTGCAGCGAGAACGACGCACTTTGATAATTACATTCATTCATTATGAAACAGGTGCCGCCAGAGCTGTCCGCCCGTCTTTAGCGCAGGCTGGCAGTCTGCCTATACACTGCTAGCCACTATTTTCTTTTCACTGCCCAGTGGCGATAACAGCTACAGCAACCAAAGCTCACGTCAAAAAACGCCCGATTTTAATTATTTCGCATGCATTGCATAAAATTTAAAAAAAACGTCACTCAAAGCCATTTGGCACTATACACCGTAGTCCATAAAACGTGCCACTTTTATTTTTTAAATGGTTTTGTGAAACATTGGTTTATTTTAATAGTTTTTGGCATGCAACATCAAGAAGAAACTTGACGCAAATGATTGTAGTTTTAGCCACCTCACTTTAATACTGTCGTTACACTATACCTTGTGAAATGCAGAAGTCGTACGTATAGTTCGGCCATTTACAACAATGAATTCATACTGGATAGAGTACGCGTCGGCTCAGAAATGATTAGGCTTAACTAAAAAGCGACAAACACGAATGGCAACTATTGTATCTCAAAAGTCACACGTGTGATGTCACATCATCTTTATTACAGCATGTGCCCAAAATGTCCTCCTCCAGCACGAATGCAAGGGGCAAACGTTGACACCACTCGCCAACAGCAGGCTCAATAAGCTGCATTTCACAAGGTAGTGTAACGACAGCAATAAAGTGACGTGGCCAAAACTACGGTCGTTTGCGTCGAGTTTCTTTCTGATGTTGCACATTAAAAATTATTATAATCGGCCAATGTTTTACGAAGCTATGCAGAAAATTAATAGTGGCACGTATTTTATGGACCACGGTGTATATTGCTTTTTGCAAATTCATGACGATGTCTGCTCTAACTAGTTATTGGCACAAAATAATTAGGCCTACACCCCACACCTGCTAAACGTATGTATACACAAAAATTGCAGTTTTTTGAGTTTCAAAAGTGTGCTGAACTGTTTGCGTCTCATACATTATTTCAGAGTTTCAGGGCTCAGAGACAACCTTCTCGTGGTCACGTCTTAGACACCTGTTGCGTGTCTCATCATCTAGATGCTAGACTTCAGCTATTCTGGTCGTTGTTTGTTGAAATTATGGACAAAAAATGTATGAACAATAAACTAAGCTGTATGTGCATCAGTGCATAAACAGTCAACAGACCGTCTTCGTCGACTTCGTTGATCATGTCCATGAGTTCCTGTTCAGTTGGATTCTGTCCAAGACTTCTCATCACCATGCCGAGTTCTTTGCTGTTGATGTAGCCGCTGTGGTCTTTGTCGAATAGCTCGAACGCCTCGCGTACCTCTGCAAAACGTCAATCCGAATAATTCGTAGTCACATAATCGCCATTGTTAACAGAAAGTTTTTTAAAGTGTGTACCTTTTTACGGGAAACCCATCTCAGTGCTATGGAGCGTCATCTGTCATATGCAATCACACAGTGCTACCTGCCACCCGTCTCAGGTAAACGCACCCCACCTTAATCCCAGACAGACAGGCGGACACATACAGTACGCTATAAGGCAATGTGCGTCAGTTCTTAAGACACTAGAACTGAGTGATGAACCGATTTTTATATGTTCTGACAGTCAGGCTGCTATCAGAGCCCTAAACAAACCTAGAATAACTTCAAAGTTAGTCAGGGAGTGTATGGGAGCACTGAATGAGTTAGCTGTACATCAGCCGGTTTGTTTGACCTGGGTCCCAGGACATACTGGGATACAGGGCAATGAACAAGCGGACCAGCTAGCAAGACAGGCAAGATCTATAGAATTCATAGGACCAGAACCGTCATTGCCGATCGCACAAACTGTGGTTAAAACGGCAATTGGGGACTGGGCTCATAAACAACATGAAAAACGTTGGCAAGATCTACAGACTTGCCGACAAACGAAGGAAATGGTTGTAGTAGGTAGGTGTAAAAGAAGGGAGAGAGATCTAATAGCCTTGCCTAGACGGACTCTCAGACTTGTAATACATGTAGGTATTTTGTCGGGTCAAGCGGAGCTTTACCGACACTGAAGTATAATGGGGCTGTCTAGAGATCCATTCTGTGAATGTTGCAGTGAAGCAATCGATAATGCTTCACACTTCCTTTGCTACTGTAGTAAGTTTTTTTCCATAAGGAATTAATTTCGGTGTAAACATGAAAGATATCGATAATGCGACAGTTGGGAATATAATGAGATTCATTAGAAAGTCTCACAGATTCCCAGAAGTACTTAGTTGTAACTAGTGTTTTGTTGGAGATGGCTGATGAGTCCATATGGCGGCTTAAACCTATGTGGCGGTACTGCTGCCCTGCCCCGCGTTGGAAATAGAAATGGAAGATACTGTCGATTAGGATAGGATGAAATAAATTTGGAAAAAAAACAGCCAATGGGTATAGAGTCAACAACAGTGCAATGCTTACAGCGAGAGTCTAAGAATAAGGCGAAAGACATTAAACAGTCGAAAATCCTTGAAAGTGATTACCTGCGATCTGCTGATCAGTGAGTTTCGACACGTCGTAACTCTACAAACAAACCATAATATTATTATTACTTTATTAGTAGGCCTATGGTTATTACTTTACTTACTGTACGACCACAACAACCAGTCGCGTCGTGACAGGGGAGTAGATGGCGGGGGCAGGAGATACAATAATTTTTGCTCAACTTTTTCCCTTAAATTTTGGTTGTTAGAAAATTGTCGAAAAATCATCCTTTAATCTAAAAATTTTCGTCCAAAAATGCAAAAGTCAAAGCTGAACTCAGTTTGAGTAAGCGTAAGAGGCGAAATTAAAATTTTGAGCACTCATAATCAAAAGTTTGCAGCGGTCTGCTGTAGGAAAAATGCGACTTCTTACCACGCTTACTTGTTTAACCTATACGACGACGCTGGTGAGGACGGATAATAACGAAAACATAGCATTGTACATGTATTCTGTGTCGCGTTGCAGGCCAGGGGGAATGTCCGAGGGGAAAAACGTCCGAGGTAGAGACGCTCCGTCTCCCATGACAAAACGACAGAATCCTGCATTCTCGTTATGCTAGACATCTTCCGTGTCTATAGCGCTGCACCGCGCCGATACAAATCTATCGATATTTGCCAGCCATAAAAGCGATTCATGTATGAGATATCATAGCCTTGTATTCTGTACAGCCTAGAGAGAGTGCGGTGGACTTTAATGCTGTCGTGTGTCGGCCTTCCGTGTGTGTGACCATGCGCCGAACAGTCCTCCTGTGTGACGAGAATGTTGTTCGTTCATTTCTGCATGGCGATGTAAGATCGTTTCAGCTGATATAGACCGAGCTATACGTATACAAACGGTGTTCAAATAAAAAGGCACCCTTTTCTTTGTTTCATAACTCAGTCAAATGGAAAAAAACTTACACGATTTTTTTTGCATTTGCAGCAGAAAGAATACCGATTCCAAATAAGTAAATTTAGATATTTGGAATCAGTACTCTTTCCGCTACAGTTACTGGAAATTTCGTGTAAATTTGTTATCATTTGACTCAGTTGTGAAAAAAGAAAAGAAATGGGAGCTAATGCTCATAAGACGCGCGACGCAAGTTGTCTCGGTCTATCTGCAGTAATTTCGACCAAATCTTTACTCTTTAAATGTGCTTTGCATGAAGAAATAACAAAAAATTTACTAAAACTCACTATTTTGGGGTTCAAGGTCGTTCAAGGTCATCAATGTCGCTACTTTTGGAAAGCTCATTAGCAGTGTTTGTTGCGCTCTGCAGCAAGTTTGTGTTTATCTGCGAATGTTCTTGTGCTAGATCAGTGGATAGTAACTGAAATCGCGCGTTTTGAAAGAAGTATACCCAAATTTGATACCCTCGTACTGAGAACTCCTTAAATCTAGGGTGTTGAGACTTAAACTGTTAATGCTAAAAAATTTTCACACAAACTGCTTAATCTATCTGCAGTGATTTCGGCGCAATTCACTTTTAAAATAATGTCGCAACCCACAATTTTGAAAAATTAACTAAATTTTATATTTTGGGGGGTTCAACATCATCATCATCACCAGACGCGAAGCGATCAGCCGAAGCGTCCCGCCGTTGCGATCGTTCGCCAGAACGATTTATCCTCTGCTAGAGGGTTCAAAATTGTTTTAAAAAATCATCGATGTCACGCGTAGAAAGAGTGCTTCTTATTGAAACATCGTGTATACAATCAGCTATATGGCCTGCAGTGCTAGTAATCCGTCAGATGGATGCCAGATGATAGCATGGACGGTGGACGGACTGCATTGCACGACTGCAGTGTGTAGTGTAGATAGTCATGCAGCAGCTGCAGCCGTCCTGTGCCGAGTGTGTCGCTCGCTCTCTTCCGTCGGGAAATGCTCTGACAGTCGGTACTAGATCGGTCAGTCGGACGGGAAGCATAAATATTCTATCTCCGCCGGATAAATATCCCGTCCCGTGTGTGAGTGTTGACCGGCACTGACTGGGTGGCCGTGGCACTAGCAGCATTGTGAATAAACATTCTATTCTAGTCTTCATTTTTTGTGTATTCTGCCTAAGCCAGGTTCCAGTTGATCATGATAACATGCGACCCCGTGTTCAGGTCTCTTAATCAGCTCCTGGTAACTAACTGACTTTTGTCATCTTGTTCCATTAGCAGGTCCAGCATATCTTCTTCATTGGCATTTTTCGTGTCCGATTTTCTTCGATTACAGTCTACTTCGGTGTCCGTGGCACTAGCAACACTGTGAATAAACTATGAATAGCGGGACAAGCGTTCTCTCGCATGTTGTCTGCAGTAAGGCGACCAGTAGTTGTCGCCAGGGAATGTCACCCAATAAACAGAATGAAGAAACAGTTGCTACAACTAGGCCTGGTGCAACTACGGCTGCCACAGCAGTTGCAACAACTGCTGCAACAGATGCAAAAAGTAAAAACAGTTGTTGCTGTAATCCGCAACTGGTAGTTAGTTACCAATGAAATTTACCGGTAACTTAGCTCGGATAACTTAAGTTACTGGTAGCATAGCATACAACGTTATCGGTAACTCACCGGTAAGTTACCCGGGTTGCCCGTGCACGACTAACAACACTGGCCACATAGGCCTATGTAGACCTACAGTAAGTATAGTAAGTAAGTAAAGCGTTAATTTGTATAGCGGATACTCAAAATTTTTTTAGTCTGTTTAGTACTAGTTTTTGTCGTCAATATTTCGCACAAAAGTACGTCCTCAAATGACGCTTGAAAATGTCAATACTGGGTTTTGGGTCACGAAGACTGGCAGGCAGCGAATTCCAAGTCCACGAACCAGCAACAGCAAAGCGGCGACGACCGAAAATAAATGATGATATTATAAAATAAATGACATTTACGGCTGGCAGATATAGGACGAAAGACGACTGACACGCAGGCGAAGTATGGACGATACGGTACATTACGACAGCACGTATAAATACATTCGTCACTATAAATTTACTCCATGGCGAGCGTGCTTTTCTTGTATCAGTACTAGGATAGAGCATAGCTGCATGGGACACAAACAGAACCCCCCATCTCTACAACAAACAACCTCTGCGAACAAATCCCCTCTGCGACAAACTCAACTCTTCTTTATGAAACCTTACAGCATGTTGCATTTTTAGCAATATACATACGCACATGACACGCTTTAACTAACTCACTGAATAAAGGAACGTGAAATTGAGTCGCGACATGCAAATCAATTTCATATAAAATGTATGGCGATATGTACGAAAGCGGTTAGCAAAAGCTGCTAATCTGTAGTTGTTTTCACGTGAAGGTGTTTTCTTGGAGGAAGGGTTAGTCTATAGCTCCTACAAATTTTACAATGCTCCCTGTAGCACACTGTATCTACTGGGACATCTCTGTCGGGCCAGTCGACCGGCACTGTAGCGGACTGCGGTCACGACATGCAATAGATTATAGCGCGCACCGCACGCAACTACAACAACTGCTACAACAGCAACAACTACAACTACGACATGCAATATATAGGTCTGTATATAAGATAGCGCTGCAGCAGTCGTGATGCAGACTACGCAATGATGTCATATTCAACCCATGCATCCAGCGTTCGATATGCCGTCGTCTTGGACGGATCGACAGCAGCAGCCGTCTAGTACTCTTGTGTCTTCTGTCTTCTTCCAAACATTGTAGCATAGTACTACATAGTACTACAACTCGTCTAAGAACTCGGCCCCTCATAAATTTTCAAATAACTCCAACGATTTTGGTTTAATATCAACAAATTTTGTACAACGAATCCCCATAGGACTATAGTTATGGTTGACATTTGTACTGAACTGGACATTCGTCACAAAATATTTGAATATTCTAGTTGTGTAGTAAAAGTAACTAGAAATATGGGGCAGAGCCCAACGTGAGGCCGCCCGGCGCCGTATGTTTGAGGGGGGGTTAATTTAAGGGTAAAATTTACCTGGTAGCAAAGTCATGTGGCCCGAAGTCAAATGCAGTAGCATACGCAGAACGCGCATTGTCGACTTAGGATGTGTCAACATCCGCGTTTGCAACTTGTTTGTTAGTAGACCAAAGTTCACCCATTTTTTGGTTCAACGCGGAAAAATGGCAGTCGATCAATTTTGTTATCGATTTTCGGTATGTTGATCCGCTCCAGATATATTTGCACTCAAAGTTTAAAGTTGCCTAAAATCGCGCCGAATTTTAAACTTCGGTAGGTCAACATCTGCGTCTATAACTTTTTTGTTTGTAAACAGAAGTTTACACAATTTTTTTCTCCAACGCAGTAGGGATTACTCTCGATAAAGTTTGTGTCCCTTTGTCGATATCACGACCGGTTCTTGAGATATTTGCGGTCAAAGTCAAAAGTTGTTTTAAATCGCGCCGAATTTTAGACGTTTTTGCCTTCCCAATTTTTGAGAGGGCAATGCTCCCAAATGTTGCATATAAGTAATAATGATCCCCTTATGGCCTGTCACGTGGCAAAATTTCATGGGGTTACTTCCCATAACCCCAAAGTTATAGGCACTAATACGCTAATTATAAACCAATTTTTGACCCCTTTGAAAAAATTGTTGGGGAGCCCCTATCCCCGGTGAGGTATATGCTAGCAAGACTTAGTCATTCTGTGGCGCGTGTAAAAATTTCGGGGCGCAGCACCCCTTAAGGGCCGAAATATGGTCTTCCGAACAAGTCGATTTTATGGGTAAACATTAACCGCGAGAACGCTGCGGAAATTAGACCAAAGTTCATCGAACTTTTTTCCGTCTAACGCCGGAGTAAACGCTGGCGATAATTTAGTTTTTCTTTTTTGGATATCTCTGTCCATTCCGGAGATATTCGAGCTCAAAGTGGGAAGGGGTCCGAAATCTGGCCAAATTTTGCGTGTTTTTCGCCCCTCCCCAATTTTTTTTTTTTTGGGGGGGCAGGCCCCAAATTCTTAAACCGGCATTTGTAAAATAAACATGCTTCCGACAATGCGGCAAAATTTCGCGGAGATCGGCCCACGGACCTCGGAGATATCGCAATGAAAAAAATAAACTGCAGTAAAACATGATAATGACGATGATGATGATAATAATTGTAACTAAGCCTATGTTTATAATTTGTTATATCCCGCTATTATGATAATTTACACGATTATTATTATCACGGATAAAACCTCACATTATTATAACAGTAGGCCAATCGTCCGTTCGGATCGATGTGTTAATTGGCCTACTGTAGGCTACGTCTAATCTGACAGAAGCCTTTCTAAGCAGTAATTATCGTGCATTATAGGCGTACTGCACCAGCACCTGCAGGCTATAAGCGTATAACAGAATGTGGTAAACTATTCGACACATTAAGTACACTGCACAAAAATATACTCTGACTTTACTACTAGCCTATGGGTTTATGCAGCTTCTATATACGCTCTCTCGTAGCCTATTTATACCAGAGGAAAAAACAAAAATTTTGAAGCTTTGTAAATTAGGCCCAGAGCAGACGAGAGCTAATTGCTGTTTCCGCACAGACAGACAGACAGCAGTGCACACGGAGCGTTGGTTCACTCAGCTAAATTTTGTTTTCTGCCTCTGATGACGTGACCTGTTTGACAATGGACTCGACAGATAGGACTACCCAAGTGTTCACCAGTGATGGGCAGCTAACTGAAGCAAACAAAATAATTAAACTTTCACTAAATTTCAACTAAGGAAATTCAATTAAACTGCCAGTTAGCAACTTATTAGTTAACTTTTGCCCATTACTGGTCTTCACAATGGATTGATCGCAATGGGCAAATGTTGATTAGATATTGTTAGCTAATAGTTTAGTTGATTTATTGCAGTCAGATGGATAGTTTAATTGAAATAAAATAGTTTAGTTAAACAGTAGTTCAATCATTAATTTTAATTAGCAACTAAATAATGTAATTTAAAAGCAGTTAAATTAATTGCACAATTTTTGATTTATATTGACATAAAAACAATTGTTTTTTTATTCATGTATTTTACTTTGTTAAAGTGTTTACATTTTTTTAAATTGACAGTGTACTTGTAGTTAATATCAGCAGCCTATGTCGACAATGTTGCAGCCACCGATTTACCTCAAAACAGTTGCAAATTACTTAATAAAAAATTTAGTTAAAATTATTAGTTTAGTTACCTACCTATATTGCCAAATAAGTTGCTAACTAATAGTTGAATTAATTTTGGTTAGTCGCCCATCACTGGTGCAGTGTCCGCTGTGCAAGTCCCACGGCGCCTCGTTTCTCGCATGCATTCGTTAGCGCCTCTCCTCCGAGGACCAATACGCTCGGGACACATTTGCTGAGACTTTCTATCACCAGTGCTAAACAGCGACATCTAGTTGCTATAGCTTCGTTCTTCTTCCGTCGTAAAATTTCATGACGATACAGCCTGGCTGCAAACACTGTTACCAAGTCTTAGTCAAAGACTGAACGGTAAGCCTAGTTCAAGCCCTTACATGTTGACGCCGACTTCTCGTGAAAAAAGCCCAAAAATTTTACCTCCCCACACATAATGAAAATCTCTAATTCGATTCAGATTAAATTTAGAACATCGGAAAACCGCAAAAGTCGTAATAGCAAATATTATTATTCAGCAGCACATTAATAAACAGTTAATATGATGCGGGGAATATCACTTTTCTATGATTTTTCCGTTTTCGGTGTGCTAGTCATTAAACGTTGCCGTTAAGAACGGTATAAACTGTTGTTTTGTACATAATTTTGTTTCATAAACGTTAAACGGCCAAGGCAAATAAACGGTGATTTAAAATATCCCTGCACTAAATCTGAAGTGTTGTTAATACAACTTTGGCATATTTAGATTTTTCTAACGTATGCTGACGGCAAAAAAAATGGACCTCGATACGTTTTATTTAACGTATTTTTAGAAACGTTTTTTAAATATTTAAACTAAAAGAAAAAACGAAACGTTTTCCCCTAACATTTATTATTTATTTACTGGTTTGTGGTGAAACAAAGATGTATTAAATTACATCTACGGTAGTGCGGCGTCGTGGGTTTAACGGGGTAGAAAGTTGCAATATTCCGACAGACGTTGCAAGTTTTCCACAGAGGAGATCACGGGTGCACTCAAAATTCCAATTTTACCTCTAATTTTTTAAAAACAATTATAGCTCCAAATTTTGCATTTTTGGACAGACATCTTTCGACAAGAAAATTTCTGGACGATTATCCAACAGCGGAAAATTTAAGGGGGAACACTTCCCCTAACTCCTGCACGACGACAATAATTGATTGACGTAACTCACCATTGCTGTGGAGTTGAAAGGCGATGAGGCAGCACACTGCAGAGACGACTGGGCTACAGTCTGATGACTGCGCCTATAGCATTGAAGGCAATCTTCAGTGTCCTGCAGCAATGTACTGTGCACTAGCTGAAGAGAGAGAGAGAGAGTCGGTGACAATGACCGGTCTCTAGCAGCCAGCAGCGCACCATGTAGCGTACAGTCTCGTTGCCGACTGCTGCCACACAATCCTGCTGCTGCTGCAGCTGCAAGAGATCAAACGGACGTGTTGTTGCCAGATGAGGCGCCACGCTTATGTACAGTGGCGTAACCAGCATCTTATCCTAGCAACTGAACAGTTTGTCGCTTTCCTTGTTCCTTCCTCTCCTTTCCACTTCTTCTTTCTCTTTCTTTTCTCTCCCGTCTTTTCCGTTAGAAGTAAATCAAGGCAGGGGAGCGCTGTGAGCTCTGCCAGCTAGTGGCGTCTCGGATAAAGCCCCAGCCGAAATCGGATTTGGTACAATATAGCCTTAGCCGGTGGCACCATTTTCGGCTGACTGTGGTTGACAACTTGGCTCTGAAAATGCTAGCTTCGAAAGTTCAAACCCATGCTTGCCCTTGGCTGCGTCACACAATCATGCATACACCCGCCGAGTCAACCAGCCACTGGCTCACTGATCGCATGATTAATCAGAACTGCAGCAGCTTAGGCTTAATTTCTTTCTAACACGTGTGTGCCGTTCGTGCATTCCGTTTAATTAATCACTTTTTTAGCCGACCGCACTTTAGTAACAGTCGAGCTGTTGTCATGGTTGTTTTTTTTTGGTTGTCGTCCGTCCGTCTGTCTGTTAGTTCGTCCGTCACGGATGTACTGTGGATTAACGGTGCAAGATAGGGCCAAAGTTGCTATAGATCATTGATAGAAACTCGCATAATGGGTTTCAAATAAAATAAAAATCGTCGACCTTGAATGACCTTGAAGGTCACTGACAACCAATACGATCGGCTATCCCAGCGACAGCTGGGCTTCTTGTTTCTTATCCAGCTAAACTATGAATAAAGAAATTGCGGGACAGTAGACACGTCCAGTACTCGATAGTGGTTAACAAACTCAGTGTTTCTTATGTTTTTCGAATGACAATGTCTTTTTCTCCAGCGCAAAAATTGTTTCAGTTTTATTCCTAGCCTTTCGTTCTGCTGCACACAAATGTGAAAAAGGATAATGTTGTTATAAAGAAGTCCATTAACTTTGTCGTAGTTATAGATAATGAAAGGCGATTTAGCAGTGTTACCTTAATATAAACAGGCAATAAACTGTGTAAAATTTTGCGTTAAAATTCCAAGCGGTTGCTTAGAAAATGGCAAAAAACTTAAGGAACGTTTTTGCCACACTCTGTAGTTGTAGCAGTAGTGCTCACTGATCGCATGATTAATCAATCAGCACTGCAGCTTAATTTCTTCAAAACGCGTGCACGTTCTTGCTGCCTGCAGCCTACGGCCATGCATTCCGTTTAATTAACCAGTTTCTTTCTTACCATTCAGATAGCTCTTCGTCAGTTCTAAATAGTAAGAGTTTGACTGATATGAATCGTAATACTTTAAAATTAAATAGATAAATCATTAATTTTTTTACACGTTTTCGCTTTATAACAAGCCGTTTTTGGTCGTATATGCCTACGCATCATAATTGCGATCTTGTTTTATTTTTAAAAACTGCAACATTTACGTTTTATGTTTTCAGAAAAGAAATATCGGATTTAGCAACAATTGACTCAACATTTCTTACGTAGACCAATTTCCCCGAACAGAAAAAAACGAAAATGCAACGTTATTGGTCCTGTTTATTTCTCTTCAGCAACGTGTATTCTGAGGCGCGTGGAAAACGACAACACATTACTGAACTAAACTGAAACTGAATTAAACTGATCAGAGGGCGCTCCTGCTGGACAGTTTATGTTGCTCTACAGACGTCTTTACGTTGTGAGAGGTAGAATCGGTGGAACCGCTGTTGTAGGGAATAAACAGGCTCAGTATATCCGTGTCAAATAAATAAAATCTAGCAATAGGCCTAGAACTAATTAAAATCAAGTTTTTAGTTACTGTCATTGCGCGGCCGTCTAATAATAATAATAATAATAATAATAATAATAATAATAAGTGAACATTTATATAGCACACTATCATTTCGAAGAAATCTCTAGTGCGCTGAATGCGTTATCAGTACATCAGAAACAAAAATGATTTAAGGAAACG
>Ga0209367_1010242_pt1 | contig 12596 bp, 6 predicted proteins | sample WorMetLIZISLAND2_FD_187412 | JGI IMG/M metagenome (GOLD analysis project Ga0209367, IMG submission 187412) | Marine gutless worms symbiont microbial communities from Max Planck institute for Marine Microbiology, Germany - Olavius geniculatus... ... | reverse complement strand
TCATTAATAAGTGTGCCAAAAATTATTATAATCGGACATTCATTGTTCAAGTTATTGCAAAAAATGTAGTCACATGCTTTTTTTTGAGACACAGTGTACAAGTAATTATTTTACCGCTATTGGCTCGTGTAGCTTAAAAACTGTTGCAGATCGGCAGAGACATGCTGGTTATCATAACAAGCAATATAGTGACAAGCTTTTTATTGTTGTAAACATCGATGACCTTGAATGACCTTGAATTTCTAAAATAGGGGTTTTAGCTTTGCAATTTGTGGCTGCGGCGTAGATTTCAAGAGTGAACTGCGTCAAAATGGATAGAGTTAAATCAAGACAACCTGTGAATATAAACTGCTAAGGCTGTCGCGCGTCTCAAGAGCTTTGCTAAAATTACTTTTTCTGTTTAACAGATCAAAAGTTCAAGATGATTAGACGTCAGAAAATGATTAAGTTCTGACGGCGTGAATGATCTTGCGCTGCTTGGCCTGCCGGCTCGCGTGCTGGCTGCACACTAGGCGCGGTGCAGTGGGCGCGAACGACTTTCGTCAACTAGACGGATGCCGTCGGACGGCCGCATACATGTCAGCACAAAGCGTGCGGACATCTTTGCTTTGCATTTAACAGTAACAGTAACATGCGTTTTTAGTATTGCAGTCAGTAAATAAGTAAAGTTATTTGTATCTCTCAGTTAAAAATAAACGTCACATGCAGAGTTCAGTTTCTGTCCGTGGATTCCGTCAAGTTGTTGGCAGGTCTGGAAACCCCGTTCTTGTTCTTCCTCGCCATTCAGCCACTGTCGAATCAGCGTGTACGATTGTGCGTGCGCAGTTTCACCGGAAGTTACTATGCCGAATCGTCGCATTGCGCAGGCGCGCGGCCGCGAAACGATCCTCGAATGTCGCATCACTGCTTACCCGCACGCCGTCAACTACTGGGAGAAGGACCTTCACCACCACCATCATCGTTATCATCGCAGATATCTTCGATATTCTTTGCTATAAATAGAAGGTCTTTGAGTCATTGTATACTGGGAGAAGGACGGACGGCGAGTGATGAGCTCAGCCCGGCATCGCATCGAGGCGTACGACGAAGGCTCACACACCATCACACTCAGCCAATGACATTGAACGATCTTGAACTCGACCTTGACCTTGATTGGCCGGCACCAGGCGTTGAAGGCGTTGAAGGTCACAGCACACCCAACTGACCTTAAATTACCTTGACCTTGACCTTGACTAATAATGAGCAGGTGTTCAAGGTCATCATTACTCTCAGCCACTGACCTTGAACGACCTCCAGGGAGCGTCCAAGGTCGTCAGCTGCGCGCTTGCTACGTGAACGACAGCGGTGCAGCATGTAGACATACCACTTTCGGCCCTGTCTACGTCTGTTTACCATCACACTCAGTCTACGCATCTACATCACGGACGACGCTGACTACGGCGCTTATCGTTGCGTAGCGTCCAACGCGCTCGGACGTGACGACGGAGTCACTTACCTTGATGGTGATGCAGTTTATAATATACAGCTTATTTCGCATATAAATGCAGCAAACGGACAGAAAAAGACAGGCAGAAAAAAACAGACGCAACGCAGACAACGTAGGCCATGGTCACACGTTTGAGTAAAAAAAACTCCAAAACCACCGTCGCAGATTAGTCCGGTTTAACAACAAGAACAAAAATTATCCGAAAACCCTAAATTTAGGGGCGGGGGAGAGGAAGCAGGGCAATTGGCTCTCTGCTACCCCTGCCACGCTACTGGTAGTGGAGTTTAGGTTGTATGTCGTTGCTAGAGCCAGATCGCCGGCGACTGTCTGCTGGTGGAACAATTGTCGACAAATCATCATCATCTTCATCATCGTCGTGGTCAGCGGAGTCAAAACCGGTCGAGATCGTATCACTTCACTCGTTGACGACTCAACGACCAGACAAACAACTAGACAAAACTTCATCCGAAGTCCGCGCTGAACATACTCGCCTTGACTACCGCAACCGTGCAGGTCTATTCACACTTCTTGTCACACTGCCGCAGTGCTACTCTAATAATCTTTATCACATAGCGTTTATTTGTACCGCAAAATTCATTTCAAAATGCTTTACTTTCGCCAGACTGCAACTGGAAGTGGGCTATACAAGGATTTTTTTCTGGCAGCAATTATACCGCCGCCGTGATGCTTTTGGATGTCAGCTTGTATGCAAGAGAGTCTAATTTAACAAGGACTAGAGTAATTTGGCAAAAGGTGGAATCGCTGTGGAAAGTCCAGCCAATTTCTCGTTTGTATTCGCCAGGTGGCAGCATAGGACTGACGGTTTAACTGCAGTTTGTAATTGCACGTATTGGCTGGGAGTTCGACCCCAAATCTCGCTTTCTGTTTGAGTCCCATCTGACACGGTGTGTTATTTGACTCCAGAAGAAGTGTAACTGCCAAGTGGCATTTAAATCTGTTTAATAAGGTGTTTACACGATGAAGCAAACATGAAGCAAATGACCTGAAAATACACGTGCACGACGTGTGCTCTAAGTTTGCTTCACGTTTGCTTCACGTTTGCTTCAAGTGTTTGCTTGATGTTTGCTTCGTCGTGTAAACACCCCATAAGTAGGGTACACTAGTGTGATAGACTGATAACATACATATCACACTATCACACTACGGAGAAATGGATACAAATAGGCGGAAAAGCGATTTCGCGCAGCTTTCATTTTATTTCAATTTGTTTCATTTCTGTCGCTGTGAACACATCTTAAATTTAAGAACGCGTTTCGACGTATTTTATTTATATCGTCGTAACGTTTGTTACAGCGATCGTGTCGGCGGATGGCGGTCAGAGGTCTTCGTCTACACGCGTCATTGGAACGACTCAGCGTCAATCAATGCTGAGTTATACTGCAGCGGCAGCAGCATTTACCTCAACGTTCAATTTATACTGGAAGAACTGCATCGTCAGCATCATCAATACGAAGGGCGTTCATTAGTGAATAAGAATCAACGTGTTAAACTAAAAAATTTTCTTACAGTTTACTTAGGCGTATATCAGTAAAGTGTGGGCTACATTTTCTACGTGTTCGTAGAGAACGTACATTTTATTAATAATTATAAAAGAACCTAAAGTGTATATATTGGTTCTCAATTTTCATTAATTATTGAACAGTCGTATGTGTCGCAGCTACACGCAGTCCTAGTTATCACGATAACCACGACGTTGATTATTTTGGCTGCGAAAATTAACGATTAACTGACCGATTAACCGTGGTCGTATATACCAACTGGCTTTTGCACTGTCAAGGTTCATTCATTTTTGTTCGTCTGAAATAGCAACATAATCAGTGATGCTAAGTCTTCGAGGCCAAAATTTTGTCCTCGGCCTCGATAATTTGTCCTCGGCCTGTCCTCGAACTTTTTATTTTGGCCTCGTGAAAATGTGTGTAGTCATGTCGCGCATAAAAACAGTGTAAGCTAGCATCACGAAATCTTCGCTGTATAAAATTTTACATTACGATAATCACAGGTAGGCCTATTGTAGAACATAATTTGAATAAAGAGCATGATCTAGCATGATCATAAAATGACGATTTCTGCGAAAAACAGCACAACGACTGTTTCAATGAATTTGCATTAGGTATACATAATAATATGGTTGATCTTTAGACTTCAAAAATTGTTTTCGGCCTTGTCTTCGGCCTCGACGATTTGTCCTCGTTTAACAACGCTGAACATAACCACAATCATTACCACCAAAATAACAGCGTCGAGTGCCGACATCACATGCGACCGTCTGTCTTGCTGCCGAGCGTCGATTGACAGCAAATTACATTTAAAGGTGCGTGAAGAAAGAAGTAACTAAACTAAACTAAACCAACATGGTTTAGTTTTGACGAGCTGACCAACGTGCAAGCAGTAGGCCTAATGCATTACAATTGGCACCGTCTAACGACGCGATGGCCGATGTGAGTGACTCCACTTACGTACGGCCCAACCAATGACCAATGGGCTCGCCCTGCTCGCACATTGGTCAGTAGGCTTACGTCAGAAACTAAACTGTGTCACTGTTTAGTTCAGTCAAGTCGTTTTTTGCCAGTTGTTTATTATTCAACTGTCTGCAAAAAATTGCTCTAAGTGTTGGCCCACTATGCGAACACAGGCAAGGAGACGCTTTCTCCATTCATTGACAGCAGTGTCGATGTTCTGCTGCAGACCAATCCAGACTGTACCACAGTCGCTTCTTGACTTCACACACATTCCTAAACTTCATCTGGTAAACATACTGCTGCATGGCAGTCAAACCTTGTTGACCTTGTTGACCAGCTGTTGGGGCCCGCAGATTAGAATCGATACAATTTGTTGACGTTTTTTTTATTCATTTTAACACGTAGGCCTATTACGGTTGGTCTGCTTTCCCCAGGTAGTGCACAAGCAGACGTTGAATGAGGTGAGCCGCCTGACGCCGTGGAGAGTTATCAAAGCTGATGACGCCAGATACACAATTATATGCGACCATTTTTTCTCAGTTTTGATCGACGTTAGATGACACTGATTTTTGACGTTTTAACTGAAAAATCAGTACACCGATTACTTCTGCCCTAGAGAATACTGCCCTCAATCTCCGACCTCAGACAACATTTTACGAACTTCGGGTCAAAAAATTTCAACGATGACCTCGACGTCAGTCACTATTTGTATGTGCACGACGATAAGTGCAAATTTATATCAATGCAGCTAGGAGGTCTGGGGAGCGTTATAAACTCCCCTGGCGAAAACGTATGTTAGAGCATTTTGGCGCCTAGGAAACTGCATCTGCTGACATCAAATTTCGTGTTTTTGCCGTGCGAAAAAAATAAACGCTATAATTTTTGGGCCCCTAGACCCGCGGGCTTTCCGCATTGCGGGGTCTGCGAGGTCAGTAGGCCTATAGTCACGCCACTGTAAGTAGGCCTAGATAACGTGCTATATATGGCGAGCGCGCGCGCCTGAGTAATTTTCACATGCGACTGCACGGCAGTGCTTGCGCAAGCACAAACAATTATTACACTGCGCATTCAAAGACTGCTGCAGGGCCAATACAATCCTTCTGTATGGCCAGCTGATGGCTAGAGACACCAGGCCCGTCGAGAGGGTGGGGTAGGGGGGTTAGCTACCCCGGGCCCCGCGACGTTTGGGGGTCCCGCCGTCGGCCAGAAATATAAAGTACGCCAGAATGTACCATTTTGAAAAGAATAATTCTAAAATTTTCTTTTTAGAGGGGCCCCGTGATAATGTTTGGGGGCCCCGCGAGAATGTTTCCTCGGGCCCCGCTGTGGCTCTCGACGGGCCTGAGAGACACGTAGCTCGGCTCAACTTGATCGACCAATGGCGAGCGCTGTGGCCTCGGCTGGGAATTCCCGACTGCGTCAACGCAGCGCAAAAACGAAACAGAAATGTGTGATCATTCACCACAGAGATCGACTGTGAGCGTCGAGGAAGGAAGCTTTGCATGTTGAACGACAGGCCGCTTGCAGTCTAGACCAGCTTTACAGTAAGTGAATAATGATAATGCTACTGATAATAATTTATGGATAAGTGAATTGACAGCGAGTGAACATTATTAACGTCGGAGTTACGTTTTGCAGGGCGTGTATGGCTCATTACTCATGGCCCGTAGGCCTCGTCTAATATTCACTTTGTAAACTAGGCCTATGCTACTAGACTAGTCAACATGCCGCAACGTCTAAGTAGGCCTAATGTATATATCCAGTGCTGCCGTTTAGTAGGACCTATACAAACATTTTGCTGAGTAGTCATGTCGACTGCGCACCTGATACAGAAACAGCGATCGAAACGCATTAAAACATCTGTGGATGCTAGAGGTAAGCTTAAACGGTGACCTAGATAATATTGCATCAGTACAGTCACGTTTATAATCGTTCGTCACCTTTCCGACATGGCAGATCAAAGAATGATATAATTATTGTTCGAGATAATGAATCATTCGTATCAAGAACAAACTTCAGATAATAAAAATTGTTATCATTATGGACTCTATCAAAACGCTGCAAAAACCGTGCAGAAGTTAGCCAGTCGAGCACTTTCGTTTTCGTGGTTGCTTTATGCGAAGCCTGCATATAGGCCTATTTCCTGATCTATATAGATATCGATCGTTGATAAAATATTGGCGCATTTAAGGGGCTGAAGCACCCTATCGACCGAGTCGCCAACAAGCTTTCAGTCTCCGGATGTTGATTCGTCAATGTATATGCGGTGTTACGTAACTGATGTCAGTTGTTTTGTCTGTCTGTCTGTGTATTCGTAATGCTGGGCAACTGTTGGGGATTATGTTCAGCTGCAGTGTTACTGCACTGTGTTCGGAAAAAAGTAACCCCTAGACAACGTACAATGAAAATGTCAAATGTGAACGATTTTAAATAATATTTCGTAGGCTTAATTCTCAGTAAATTGCAAAAGCTGTTACTAAATTTCGTGGAGAAATATTATTTGTTAGCGGAGTTATTAATTGTTGAATATCGATAACAAAATATCTTCGTTACCAATATGGCGTTACTCAAGTAAACACCTCTGATATTGTACATTTGCGTAACTCCAACAAACAACATCTGACTCTGACAAAATTCTACACCGACAATGCACTATTTATTGCCAATCAAAGTGCCAAATTTTAGTTAAATCCGCAGAAGCAAACAACAGTTACAGCGGCTTCTGTGAGGTCACCCCAAAACACTTCTGTTTTAGGTCTTTGAGGTCAGAGGCAGACACGGACTTGATATTGTTATTGTACGATGTCAAGGGGGTTACTCTTTTCTAGACACAGTGTATATGCTGCAGTGTATTCTGTGCACTAAATAAATAAATAAACAAAAAAAATAAATTTATTTTCTTGCAGACGATGAGGCCGGGCGATTCTCCGTTTGATGCGCAGTCTACTCACCAGCATGTGCCGATTCTGTCCAGTCCGGTCGGCGGCGTTTCGGACGTGCAGTACATGGGCCCAGTGACTGAGCCGCTACATACGCCTCCGTCCGCAGTCGCGTTTCAACCGCAGACGACATACTACGTCACCACATTGCCTGGTCCGCGTGGTGACCCTAACCCTAGCCCTAATCTATTGGGTCTAAATGGAGGAGACTCCACTACAGTCACCACGACCGCGCCATGGCAGCCGAACCATCATCCCCAATATATGCCGGCAATGCTGGGTAAGATACATTAAGTATAGGCAGGCCCATCGAAAGGGGGAGTAGGGAGTAAGTTATCCCGGACCCCGCGACGTTTGGAGCCCCGCCGTCGCTCAAAAATATAAAGTACACCAGAGTGTGTCATTTAAAAAGAAAACTTTAAAGAAATTTCCCAGAGAGGCCCCGCGAGAATGTTTCCTCGGGCCCCGCTGTGGCTCTCGACGTCTCTGAGTATATGGCCTAGGTTTCAGCACGGTCTACAGTATATTATGTGAGTGTAACAGGTAGGCATAATATACACAGCACACAGACGGTGTCGAAACGTACTTATTTTATGTCTGTGATCGACGGCATGTTCTGCCTGGACGCACGTGTGATATACAAACGTGAGACGCTATCAGTCGTCTCGCTTGAGTGAAGTGCGATTATAGGGGCACTTATAAATACTCCAGACACTATAGTTAGAGATAGGAGGACTACGTTCTGACAAAGTTACCGTTCTCAAAATGTATCTATATACAAGATACAAAGTACATTTGCTTGGCTTATATCTGCACACTGCGAGTCCAGTTATTGTTCGCAGAAGCGGGCAGTGAATGGCCGCATATGCTGCGATGTCATTAGTTTATGTCACTTCCGAGATTATAAGGCGCTTATGGCGACGAATCTGGCTTATAGGGCTATAGCAACTACCAGACCTTTACTTTTTACCCTTATCTTATTGTTTCAGACACTACCCAGCACTGCCTACCGGTCAGCCGCGGTCACCCTGTCTTCTCTACCGCGCTCCCACCGACCAAACCGGAAGTGGCGCTTCTACTTCCGGTCTGCATGCCGGGAAACGGCGGCTCGGATGCCGCAGGTCACGTGACCGGAAACAGCGCGACTCTTGTGACGTCACCCGGCCCTGCTGCTGCTGTTTCAGCTCCGATCAGCCCGTCCATGAATATCACCAAGTACGTCTATCCTGCTGTACTCAATATACTTTGGCTAAAATAGTTAAACGATGTAGCTCTCCATAGGATGCCCATCTCAGAGCTACGGAGCGTCATTTGCTATATGGGATCACAGAGTTTTACCCGCAACCCGGCACAGGTAAACGCGCCTCGCCACAATCCCAGCCAGACGGGTCGGTAGTCGATTAACCTACCCCGGGGGGATGGAAGACTGAGTTGACCTTGGCGTCGGTTATATGCCGAGATCGTTTAGCCGTCCGCAGACAGTGGCCCATCAAAGTAGGCCTACTAATCACTTGATGGCGACCCGACCGGATGTTAAAGCACTACGACATCAGAATTGCGATGGCTAAGACGCGCTACAGCAGTAGCTGTTGTTGCGCGTAAAAATGACGAATAAAACGCGTAACGACCTTTCTTTTTGCATTGACAATGCCAGTGTACCGGGATAGTTCTACAACATAAGCCCTATAATTACTGAGGGTAGGCCTACGCGAAAAATGGTGGACTTTGTTTGCTGATTAAATTGAATGGGTTTATAGTCTGTAACTATGTATGAACATTTGTCACATAGGCCTACATGGGAAGATCGGCAGCTCTGAGTGACGCGTAGGCGGATTTATGTTGTATTTTGAACTCGGCAATAGTTAGCTTATATAGGCCCTACTGCTGGCCTGCTTTGTCACGATGATGGTACACTCTATACGATGACATGGCAGTGAGGCCTTGCAGTTGCTACTTTATGTGTTGTGATATGCTGGTTACTGTGACTCAGGGCCAAGCTAGCTCGAAACAACGGCCAAGTCAATCCCCGTGTTATTGTGCTGATGCTAGCTTTCCGCAAAATCGAAACTAACTCGTTCGCTGGACATTGTCCAACCTCTTTTCTACTAGAAATATTGATCAGATCGGCACCGATTTTGACAGAAATCAACGCCATTCCTAACGCTGATCTACAAGTAGGCCAAGTTCATTTGATTCTGAAATAATTTTTGTAGGCCTAAATAAAGTGGCGCTCTCTATCGAATCACAATATCTCCGCCCCAAAAAGCGCTTGCAGTACTGTTTTTGTTATGCGAATTTCGTGCTTTGCAATGCGCCAAATCGACGCCCGTGAAATGCATGTCTTCTTTTCAATTTCATACGGACTTTTTCAGGTATATGTCAAGCCAGTGGCGGATCCAATAATTTGGAATAGGGAGAGGGGCGGAATGGTAGGGGGTGGAGTCTTGGGAGAGGCTGTGCACCTTTGCCAGAAATTTTATGCAAAATAATGCATTTTAGTGGCAAATTTTCACTTGTTTTAAGATGCATCCAGTCAATAGGGGGGACGGCCGCCCTCGCCACTCCTTGAATCCGCCACTGTGTCGAGCACTTTTATAACTGCCGTTTTCCGAAATTCCGACGTGCGAACTGATTGCGGATGGCCTCTGTTTGTCACGGTTCCTTCTTTCTACCGTACTAAGTGGCGTCAGATTGAAATAAACTTTCGATTGGTTGATTAAGTCAATTTCGCGTAATTAATATCGAATGTGTGTACGTGTGGCGTACGTGTAGCATGGAGATCGTCTGGCACGGCAAATTCAACGAGTTGTTCTCGACGTTTCCACAGTTCTGGGTTCTCAAACCAACGTCCTCTCCCATCGAACACGCGACCGTTTTTAACGACAGCGCCAAAGTCCGCTTTCTCTGCAAGGTGACAGACAGTCCAACGTTAACCTGTACATGCGTATAGCCTAATGCTGCATTTTTATACAGATTATTAAGAATCAGCACGAATCCGTTCGCAAATTGAATACTTTTCAATGGCTGACTACATTTGGACGACAATTGGCAACTTGGACGAAATTCTGGACGAAGTTGGTGACTCTAAACGCTCGAAAAATGACATTTTGGAAAGCACGCTAGTTGTGCCCCAATAGAGAACAGTTGCGTTTTTTTTGCCTCGTATAGATTATATCAGATCAGGCTGAAAACACCCATGACAGCAATGCAAGTTTAATAACCATTTACCAGTGTTTAAGTGTAATAATAAACTGAAATATTCGCTATAATAGTTGTTTAATTTGTTTTGTCCAGCACTGTGGCAACGCATGGACGTCGATGAAGGGTCGAGTGATCTTCTGGATTCAGTTCAACGCCGAACAGCAAACAGGCTGCGTCTACTTCAAGCTGTTCGGCCAGCAGTGTCAGAAATGCATGCCGGGAACGTTCGAACACTCCATGTGGTACCCCGAAGAAGTCGTCAAGGTCGCATTTTAACTTAATCTCGTCGTTTTACACAATGCCTCATTTTTACCCGGGTCAACTCAGCCTGGCCGTCCCTTCGTGCGTAGGTGCAGTGAGTACCAGCAAAAGCTGCATGGGTCCTGCTGGGACGTAAACAGGCACACCACGTGATGCACTAACTATAGTCCGGCAGTGTGAACTAGTGTCTGGTTGTGGGCTAAGGAAATGGAGATCAGCGCCGCCTTATGGGCCGTTCGGTATGGCTAGAGAAATGACTTTCTGAAACAGGATTTTTCGGCTCTTTTTGTGTTTGGATATTTACGCATATTGGTTGATTTTTGTGGTCGACCGATCGGACAAACGACTGTTTTACAGCACACGCTATAAACCTCTGCTGCCTTAACCAACTGCTTTTTCATTCAAGCCCTGCATTTTGGTCCACCCTGTAGCCTAGATTACAGTTTAAACCCGGGTGCAAAAAACGAGATTCCGTTTACTGCTTTTTTAGAGTTATGAGAAAGGTTTAAAAAATTCAAATGACGTATTACGCACGGCGTGACAGTAAACAAGCGGTCGTGTTTCATGTTGAGCGCGTTTCTTTCCTCAAAGTAAAAACCCGCGCACGACATCTATAATGTTATGTTTCCGTTCCAGTGCTCTGTGCAGCGTTATTTGGTTCGTTTCCTCCTGCAAAAATATCGACTGAAATCTGTAATTATTCCGCTTATGCAACATTTCCGGGTATACGTGTAGATACGCGCCAACGATTAAAATCGGAAAGTGGAATTGGAGTCCGATTTTAATGCGGTCGGACGTGTCGTGTCTGGAGATGCACACTTAATGCATGCGTGCCGTTGTTAGTACGAATTTCGACTTTTGTGTGTGTGCAATTTTTGCGAATGTCGAATGTGGGACCTAACTTGACGCACGTGTGGTGCACTGCAGAGCAAATCTGCAGGAACTGCGCCACTCAAGCAACTGACAGAAGACGTCGAAGTAGGCGTCGGACGTCAAGGGGCACTGAGCCCATGACGATGATGAAATACTTGAACTGAAGTGAATTGATGCATGTTTGACCGTGTATAGGTGATTGAGAACGTGTACAAGCGAGTTGGTCAGTTGTTCTACGGTTTCCGAGCACCGGTCATCACAGTGACCCGGAGAACAGGACGACCACGCACCCAGCATAATTCCAAGCTCTGCCAGGCTTGTGCCTTCAACATCTGCCGCCAGGGCGGCGCCACTAGCGCCCCTGCACCCGTTATTGCTCGAGCATAAGCATGCTCCACTGCTGACGTTGTCAGTGGCTTTTAGTTCCCCCAAATCTTGAATCGAAATCAGGCGCAACTTACCCCCACTTTTGAACTCAAGTTCTCCACCCTTCTTTCCTTTTGGGCTTTTTCCTTTTCTAGGGAGAAGTATAGTTCAGGTTGTAGAGTGAAAAGTAGGCGGAAATGAAAAATAGAGAAGTTTTGTTAAGGGTGTTGACTGCTCAGTAAAAATAGCGAGGAAAGTTTTGTTAAAAAGTGTAGATTGCAAACTGAAAAACAGGGGGAGGGAGTTTTGATCTGCACCCTTAACAAAACTCTCCCTATTTTTCAGTGGTCGCAAGCTGCGCCCACACCACGCATAGGGATAGAAGCCACTGGACATTGTCGCTCAACAGCTCGTACAATCAGATGTGGATCTTTTATTACAATGAACCGCACACCAAAGCCACATCAAATCGAAAGCGTAGACTGCAAATCCTGAAAATGCGGGACGGAAAAATGACGCACAACAGCAGCGGTGTCGTGGCGGAGGGGACGCTGAAATCGCGAGACCTGACATCGCGAGACCTGACAACGCGGCACCAGATCGCAGGGGTGGACATCGCGAGACCTGATGCCCTGTTTGCCGTTCACACATCGATATGGTAATTCGCGTTTTTTCTTAGGCTATGCCCACCCTCACTGGACACTTTTTTCGTGAAAATTTTATCGTCTGTGGTGTTTTGCATCATGATAATAATGTGTTTTTCTGCATTTCGTAACATTAAATTTTTAACGTATTACAGTAGAATGATAATAATGTGTATTTCGTTTGCCTGAACAGTGTCTTTTATGCGGTGTTTTGCATCATGATAATAATGTGTATTTCTGCATTTCGTAACATTAAATTTTTAACGTATTACAGTAGCATTATATATGATATTATGTGGTGTTTTGCATCATGATAACAATGTGTATTTCTGCATTGTCGTAACAT
>Ga0209367_1010240_pt1 | contig 12596 bp, 6 predicted proteins | sample WorMetLIZISLAND2_FD_187412 | JGI IMG/M metagenome (GOLD analysis project Ga0209367, IMG submission 187412) | Marine gutless worms symbiont microbial communities from Max Planck institute for Marine Microbiology, Germany - Olavius geniculatus... ... | reverse complement strand
GTCACAAGGCACTACTGCGAATAAGTAAGTAAGCTTAACTATTTTATGCTACGAAATTGATATCTTTATGTGTTGCCTGTTCTCCGAGACCACTGTAGCTTTGACAGTGTTTGTTTTGCTAGGTAACGTGGTCACACAATAAAAGTGCGGTGGGTGGAAGAAATTCACGTTTACGCGCCATAAATTTCTGCTTGTAACAGTGAAAGAATGGTTAAAATCGGTCTGAATTGCCGAAGTTATCCCAAAAATAAAATTGGGTATCCGTTTTTTTGGAACACCCTGTATAACAGAGTGGACGCCGATTCACAAATATTTTAGACTAAAATTCGCAAGATTGCTGCAAAAAACGCTGCCCGGACTGCAATGATTTTCAAAGAAATGCAAGATAAGATAACTGACAGAAAATTAATTTTAACAATCCAAAAATATCTACGTTTTTTGTACTTTGAAGAGATTTGAAGAGGAATCGGAAAAGTCAGGCGGGCCGAGTTTAGACCTACGTAGTAGTTTTCAAATCATGCGATCAGTTTCACTTAGGCCTACGAGTAGAACAGTGCTTCGTGAAGTTTGTCCACAAGTCCACAATCCAGCATTAAGGTTCATAAGGAAATTAATGATTCAAGCCGCTTGCAATTCTGTTTCTGTAATGCTGATGTCTTAACCTTAATTTTCTCAACAAAGTACATGTCCCAGCAAATGCGCTATTTTAACGGGTCTTTCTTATCCCAAAGTCTGTTACCAGATCCGACCAGTGTTGTTTAGATATACACTGTGTCCGGAAAAAAGTAACCTCCTAAACATCGTACAACAAAAGTGTCAAATCTAAACAAATCTGGATAAAATTTCGTACGCTTATTTTTTAATAAATTGTTAAACCGATCGCCAAATTTAGTTTAAAAATATTATTTTTAGCGGAGTTCTTAATTATTGAATATCGATAACAAAATATTTCTGTTACCAATATGGCGTTACACAAGTAAACCCTTTTGTTGCTGTACATTTGCGTAACTTCAACAAACTTTAACAAACAACATCTGATATCTGGCGAAATTGTATATTAACAATGTGCCATTTATTGGTAATCAAAGTGCCAAATTTCAGTTAAATCTGCCATAACAAACAATAGCTACAGCGGCTTTTGTTTCAGGTCTTTGTAGATGTCGCCAGACCTGAAACTGAAGTGTCTTGGGGTGACCTCACAAAAGTCGTATATTGTTTGCTTTAGCAGATTTAAATTTGGTAGTTTAATTGCCAACAGGTGATGCATTGTCGATTTATAATTTTGTTAAAATTAAATGTTATTTGCTGGAGTTACGCAAATGTACATATACAATATTATTATGTAACGCTATATTGGTAACGGGGATATTTTGTTATCAATATTCAACAATTAATAACTCAGCTAAGTAATAATATTTTACCACGGAAATTTGGTAACCGCTTTGGCAATTTATTGGCAATTAAGTGTACAAAGTTTTATTTAAATTTGTTTCGATTTGACATTTCTATTTGTACGATGTCTAGGGGGTTACTTTTTTCCGGACAAAGTGTAGTGAACCGCGCGGCCAATGCACTTACGGTGTAGATCTAATACGATTCATTATGGATAGTCTAAATTGCAGGCTTACACTTGGTCGAGTGATTAGCATGCTGACAGTCGTTGACCCGACATCTGATCTCTACTACACTCGGTCAATGCTAAGATGACCTTTGACCTATCGCGGTGACCTCTATCTGACCTCTACTACACGTGCCTGGGTCTGACGACGTTGGCTGTCTTGTACAACGCTCTGGTCATCATCGTGCGATGTGTTTACGTGCAACAGCTTCACCTTAGTCACCAGTCTACCTGGATGACTTTTACCTGGATCATCTTAGTCCGCTGTATCTGGATGACTTTTGACTATCTGAGTGACGCCGTCTACGCCATCGACATGCTGCTACGCGTACACACAGGTTCGCAGCACAAACTCAACGAGTCCAATTAATTCGTGAAAAGGCGAAATAGGCCTACGTCCTCGTTTTTATTCGAAATGCAACTGGCAGCATAAATCAATGAAACAATCAAAACACATTTTGTATAACGCCATATGTCGCGAACAAATCACAGACGGATAGGAATGACGATTTGGCTGCCATTTGCAATTTATGGTTTTTTGCTGGAAAGGGGTTTGACGCCAAAATCTTTTCCTTTTTGGGAGTAATAGACACCAATTTAAAAAAAAACTTAAAATACTGTGTTATTGGACTTTACAATGAAGTGTACCTGCCAAATGGCATTCAAAAGGCGTCAAACGTTTTAAGCAGGGTGAATGAATGTGAGGAACGACAGACCACGCTACCGACAAATGTGTAGCTGTACGCGGATTCGCTTGCGGTAGAGCGATTTCGCCCAAAAGTGTCGGATTTACTGTATATACTTTGATCTAAACACTCAGCTGTTTCAAAATGTGTAAGATGGATTTTATATTTTAGCGACAACCTCGGCGAATACGTGAGGATTTAAACATTGTAGCACAAAACAGATCAAGTCACTGCTGAAAAGTCGGGTGCTGTTGCTGCGTTAGGCCAATTTTGAGAGATGTTCAGATTATTGTCTGTCCAATGCAATGCATAGCATTCGACAGAGAATTAAAATGTGTCCGTGCGTCCGTGCGTGCGTGTGTCCCTGCGTCCAACATTTCTTAAGCTATCTTCCTTCCATCTTCCCTTTCCCTTTTCCTTTTCCTTCCCCTTTTTTCCCTTTTTCCCTTGTCCTTTCCCCTTTCCTTTCCCCTTTCTTTTATCCTTCCCCATTTTTTACCCCTTTCTCTTCCCCTTCTCCATCCCTTTTTCCATCCCCTTCCCCTTTTCCTTGTCTTTTCCTCTTCCTCTTTTTCCTTTCCCTTTCGCTTCCTCTTCTCTACCTTCCGCTTCCCCTTTCCTTTACCTACCTTTCCCCCTTCCCTTCCCTTTTCCGTCCTTTTTTCTTTTTTCTTTTCCTTCCCCTCTCCCTTACTTTTTTCCCTTCCCCTTTTTCCTTTCCCTTTCCTTTTCCATTTCCATTCCCCTTCTCTTTAACTTTCTTTCGTTTTCTCTTTTCCTTTCCCTTTCTTTTCCCCTTACACTTTCCTTTTCCCTTTCCTCCCCCTTTCCTTCCTCTTTCTCTTTCCCTTCTTCTATCTTTCTTTCGTGACCGATGACGTCACGTGACCGCAAAACGTCAAACTCGTGACACCATTATCTTTGAGGCCCTATATCTCCATAACCGTGCAAGATCGACGCATGGTGACGATGGACCTTTTATAGTAAAGTGCTAGTAACAAATCGAATGGTCTCGTGACTGACAATGTCTGTCGTTTAGTTAAAATAATACAAAAGGACGAAAGGATCTTTGCTGCTGTACAATTTGAAATTAAACTGTTTGATTTTTCTACTGGTCTAAACGGTCACTGGTTATAAACCTATTTATACGGACATATACTGTAAACTATCGAAATGCATTGGACAGACTCCGTGTTCGAATGAACGTTATCTTGTAAGTTATTATAGCAACTTCTGCAATAATTTTCGCGCTTCTGTTCAGGATACTTGGAGAACGGAATTATCGTGGAGGATTTGACGTCATTACGACGTCATTACTGGTCGAGCAAGGGCTGTAAGATGGACATTCTGGCGATTCTGCCAACAGACATTTTCTATCTGTTGCAACCCGCTACAACGGGTCGCGCCTACCTTAGGTAAACATTATACGCATAATCATACCGAAGTCAGCTTCATCAGTTGATCTATAATGTGCAATGTATACGGGGTGGGTCCAAAAATGGCACCATTATACGCCTGAACTTTATCAGCTATCTTCCGATTTTTGAAATTCGTTTACCGTTAGATTCAGCAGGAATTTGTAATAATACTATCACTGATGATCCCATCGCATCTCAGGTCTGTCGCTACCCTACCTTATGAAACGTCAGTGTTTTTATTAAAAGCAACAGTTGAAAACAAAGCGAGTTTTGTAACAACACATTTCATCGACAAAACAGTTTGTTGGCAGCTCCCAACAAAGAGAAGATGCGTCATTGCCCTTTTCCCTGGATTATAAAGGTTAAAGGTTAAAATAAGGTGGTGATATAGCTTTTAATGGGAAGCCCATTTCAGAGCTGCGGAGCGTCATCTGTTGTATGGGATCACACAACGTTACCTGCCACCCGACACAAGTGAACGCGCCTCGCCTAACCCCAGCTAGATAGGCTGGTACTCGATTTACCTACCCAGGAGGAATGGAAGACTGAGTTTATCTAAGCGGCTGGTTACATACCGATGTGGTTTACCTACCGCGGGCAGTCACCCATCGCAGTATTGACACGGCTCGGTGTAGAGTAACTTCGTTGATCGGATGAAACGCGTTACGCCAAGCCACCGACTCAAATGCGTTATTGTAACTCATATTAGGTACTATTGCATGACGGCACGCACGTATAGCTGGTTTTTGCATTGCTTGGAGGAAGGGCGTTAGGAGGATATGGAATATACCACCTGATACTCACTGTCGTATACTACCTTTATTGTGCGAATACGATAAGGTCTGCAGGCGTTCAATAAACTTTCTGCGTACATGCGTTTCACACAGCTCCAAAGTCGTTCGATGTGTATACCGGTACTAGATAGGCCTACAGCACTGCTGGAGTAGTTAAGCGAGCACGCAGTGCAAACTCATACCACCCCAGACAGTAGGCCTACGGTATCGTACTTACACCATGCTAAGATCGCACAGACGACATCGTCGTTTGCTTTATGACGCATGATTGCAGCCGAAAACAATTGTGAAAAGGATAGCAGTGCAATTTTAATACCCCGTTTACACGATGAAGCAAACATGAAGCAAACGCATTTAAAATACACGTGCGCGACGTGTGCTCTAAGTTTGCTTCGTGTTTGCATTATCGTGTAAACGGGGTATAAGTGTGGTGTAATGACGATTACGGTATTTTTTTCACGGACGATGTGACTCGCTGCTGGTCGGAATGCATTACATTGTATGATATAATATAGCGCTCCACTGTCTGATGTTGTGTCTCCAAAGTTTGAGAAACTTTTGTAGAGCATGCCACAAACGCATTTTTATTCAGTGGGAATAATCGCCTGATCTTTGCGCGAATGTACACTGTAACCGTTGTTCAGTGCATTACCGGTATTTTATACATAAATGTTAAAAACATTAATTTGCAAATAAAAAACTACAAAAACACGTCTTTGTTCATTTTTATAAAAAAAACATTTAGAAGCATGCATAAAACATTAAATTACAGTATTCACTCAAGTAAGAACCGTCAATACGAATCACGTACGAATGCGCCCTGATTCTTTCTGAGACTTTGGCGCTTTATAAATCATTTACTTACTTACTTTACTTACTTAAATAAAGTGAATAATACTGCTACAAAACACTCGCACTGTCCAGGAAATGGACGCTAAACGCAATTCGCCCATGAGAAATGTATCGTTTTGTATGTTTATGTTTTAACAGCAAAAAACGATATAAAAACACAAAAACATTTCTTATAAACATTAAAAACATTTAAAACATGTTTTTAAACTTTTATAAAAACATAAAAACATTTTTACTATTTACTATTTACTAACATTTTTTTTAATGATTTTATAGGCCTATATTTATATAGTCTTTGTTAGTGTGAAGTGATGGTGCTTTATTTAATTGATTTTTTAATTCATTCTCTGTCTGTAAGTTTGTCTGCCTTTCTGTTTGTTTCTGTATTTCATGCAGAAATTCATGCCAACAATACTATGGACTTTAATTTGCTGTGATTCGTCGTCGTCACCATCAGTATCGTAAATCATAATCACTAATTTCATTGATTTATAGCGTCAGTGAAGTAAAGCCTATAAATTTATGTGGGCCAACAGAAGAACGCAACCATTACGGCAACGGCTGCAAATGTAATATTTATGCTATAAATTGGTCGGGACAATTCGCTGTGAAACAAATATTATGGCGCCATTATGCCCAGTGGAAAGACCGAATACAGCAGAATGACTACGTGTAACAGAATAATTGTTTTTTTTAAATTTTAAACGTTGCAAACGCAACGAACGTTATATTGTTCGTATGCATCACATAAACGCCGCGCTTTTAACTCGCAAATGTATCATTAGCACATCAAATACAATTTACAAAACATCGCCTGCTACTATGCGTAGGCTATAACGCATAATGAATATTTATTTAGTCCTAAGTGGAATGGGATAGGTAGGTATGGCTTGGCGGCTCAGCGGTTAGGGTGTTAGATACGAGACCAAAAGGCCCACAGTTCAAATTTCTGCCGGTACACTACCAAGTAACAACTCAGGGCAAGTTGTTCACACCTACCTGCCTGTGTAGGTGCAAGTGTCTAGTGGTTGGTGTCGGCTCGTAACTTTCAGGTTGCGGTTTGATTCTCGCTGCCGGTCATTTGCAAGCAACCTTGAGCAAGTTGCTAACATGCTATGTGCTCAGGCCAACTCAACCTCCTATTTTCCGTGGGATGGAAAATGAGTAGTAGCTTAGGGCTACAGGGTGAAGGCCTAACGGGGCTGATTAACAGGGTGGTATGTCTGCTACTCTGCTTGCTGCAAACCGCGGGTCCAGTTGTTCGCTGACGCCGGCAATGGATGGCCGCATAGTGCGCTGCGTTATCATTAGCTCATGCCGATCAGCTGCCACTTCCGAGATTGTCAAAGCGCTTCTGTCCACAAGTCCGTCTGCTGTAAAAAGCGCTATTGCAAGTACCGGACTTTACCTTTTTACTTTACCTTTATTGTCTGATATGTCTGTAGACTCAATCGGCTGCTGAAGATGTGGCGGGTCGGTGAATTTCTCCGGCTGACTAACATGCGCTCGTCGCGTCCGTTCGTTTCTCGTATCATGACGCTAATTATCTCAGTGATCACAGTTCTACACTGGAACGCTTGTTTCTACCTGGCGCTCAGCGACCATATCGGACACGCATCCGACGCCTGGGTTTACGGTCGGCCAATCCGCTCTCTACCGTCTTCGATCGATAAAAGTTAAAGTTTCTGAAAATTAAAATTCACCGAATTTTGCAATTATTTTAAAAAAATTACCAGGGGCGTTATTAAGGGAGCTGGAGGAGCTTAGGGACATTCCCCACCCCCAAATAATGATTTTATTTTTTCTCTGTAAACCGTACCATTGAAACAGTGTTACTGCTGCAAGAACATTATGTTACGTAGATTAAGACCCCCAAAGATTACTGAGACCCAAATGATTTACTGAAATGACGTCACTGAGAATTACAAGTCACATATGTACAAAAAATGAAAATTTGCAAATGTTTTTAAATGTTAGATTGGAAAAACGCACGATCGTAAGCAAGCATTTTGAAATTATAGCATAGCTTTGGTGTTGAATTTGTTTTGTCGCATTTTGGCGTGATTTGGTAACTAATATATTTGCAAATCGTCATGTATAGTATGCGGTATTAAACAGGCCAATGCATAATGATTAGGCCTAATAGCTGTGGAGGCAGTATACACGATAACGTAAATTACTTAAATAACACAAATTGTCATAATATACCATAATTTAGAGTGTATTGACACATTTCATATAACAGTGAGCAAAGCGCAGTATCTCTGCAGTAGCTAATCTTTTACACAAATGATTGGAGTATTTAACGTGAGAGCTACCTAGCAGGTTAAACCTGCCGTATACGTGGCCCTCACGTCGCTAATAACCCGTTTATACCCCGTTTACACGATCGAGCTAACATCGAGCAAATATGAAGCATGCATAAAGCATAGCAAATATCAAGCAAACATCGAGCTGGCTCGTCCAGCTAACATATAGCCAGCTCGTCGAGCCAGCTTGATCGTGTAAACGGGGTATTACACGATCAAGCTAGTTCGACGAGCTGCTATATGTTAGCTGGACAAGCCAGCTCGATGCTTGCTCGATGCGTGCTCGATGTCTGCTTGACCTTTGCTCGATGTCTGTTTGATGTTTGCTAGATGTTTGCTCGATCGTGTAAACGGGGTATAACATTTTGTACACACATTATGCATCAGTTAAGATTTTAGCTTCTCCTTCCTTGGTTCTTTAAGTTTTAAATACGCCATGCACTGACACAGGTGGCCGAGAGAGTGGAAATCGCACCATTTACGACGATCCCGTCGACGCTTACTGCTACGCCATCTTCTGGTCAAGTCATGTTTTTAAGAAAAAACTCAACTTTTTGAGACTTTATCAGGCCGCTGTCTAGGATTTGTTCTGACAAAGACGACAGTCGTCTTGATCTTACTTTTTTATCAAGTCATGCTTTTAAAAAAACCTTGACTTTCGAGATTTTGAGACCAGAGTCCATGATGTATTTTGAGGCAGAAGACACATTTGTCAAGTCATGTTTTGAGATAGGAAGCTTGACCATGGTTTTTGCACTATTTGTGTTGAGAAAAAGCAAAAAAAATCGATCTTCTGGTCAAGCATGATGATGACAATCGGCGGTTTACCTCGTCCTGAAACTAACCTAGAGCTGGTGTTCGTGACCTTCAAACGTCCTTTGCGAAATAACGCTGTCAAAAATTTGACATTTAAAACGGACAGTGCCCTTGAAACGTACGCCTAAACCTATTTGATCTTTATACACTCTTATAACTTTATTTACGGAGAAGTAATTTTATTTGTGCCCAGCCACGTGTGACCTTCAAACGTTCTTGAAGCGATAAAGCGTGAAGATGGCGCAAAAGCGAACACTTTCCTCAAAACGTATATATTTGAGCTTTATACGATGTTCTCAAAATGCGATCTTCGAAGAAGTTATTCGAGTTGTGCTAGGTGTGACCTTCGAACTTCCTTGAGGAGATGATAACCTCGAAAGTCAACCTGTGGATATACGAGCTAGTGTTCGTGACGGTGAACATGCTGGTGAACGTGTTGATCTTCGCGACTGTCGTCGGTCACATATCGTCGCTTGTCAGCGGCGCCGTCCAGCAGAAAACTGAGTTTCAGCGAGTCCGTGACTCCATCAAACTCTACTTGCAGGCCAGGTAAGAGCAACAACACAACACTTGCTGTTTCTTCTACGTTAAGAAAACAAATTTACAGTTTTTTTTCAGAACATGCGCGATAAAAAGAAATAAAACGAAACAAACTAAAACAACTGCGAACGGTCGCCGAAAGTTGCGCTTAATTTTTGGCGGTTAATTTTTCAATCACTTTATGAGGCAATTCACTCACTTACTTCACTTAGGCTACTTATAAACATTTTATGGTAAAAATTAAATACATACAAATTATTACTAACCATGTCGGCTGGAATACAATTATAACAAATAACTGTGCTGAATTCAACCAACCAGCATTTCATAGTAACCGTCAGCGATGTAACAATCCAACAATCATTTGTTAGCGAAATAGTGACCAAGTTTTATCGCATTTTCATCCAATGGTATCAAATCTATTTTACCGCTGCACTGTCAAAGTTTAAATAAATTTTTGCTAACCAGTGATTGACAAAATCATATTATACCAAATTTAAGTAGACCGCTGTAAAACACAATTTTCTTTGCCGAGATTATTATTTTTAATAACTCCGTGAAACATTGGCTGATTTTAATAATTTTTGGGATGCAACATCGCGAAAAAACCTGACATAAATTACTGTAGTTTTGCCCACCACACCTCAATACTGCTGATACATTACCTTGTAAAGTGCAAAAGTCGTAGTTTGTAGTACGTAGTTGTTGACGATGTAGACACGTGAACGATGATACGAGAAGACGCGTTGTACGCTGGCTTGACTATAACTGGCACGAACGACCGTTTGCCGTCGCTGATGACGTCATTCTGAGGGTGCTTCCGGACTCGCTGAGGGCGGAGGTGACGCTTCAAGTGCATCGAGAACCTCTCAGTCGCGTCGGCATTTTTCAACACTGTGACCCGGTATGATATTATATATCATAATGTAATATATTATAATATATTATAATATATTATAATATCATAACATAAATAATGTAATATATCATAGCCTCTTTGTATTAATTAGAAAAACATAATATTTGTGTGAAATTGACGAAACAAGTCACTGTTGTATGAAATAGCCTGACATCGCTATTTCTTTTTACGCGCTACAGAAGCAGCTAATGCTATACTGCTGCAGCGCGTCTTAGCCTTCGCAATTCCGTCTGTCTGTCTATTCGTCTGTCTGTCCGTCACACGGATGGATCAGTCAGAAACGGCGAGAGCTAGGATCACCAAATCTTCACTGAGGGCTGCAGGGTAGACTTTAGTTTCAGGATCAGTAAAGCTTTTCCATAAAAAGGATGAGAAAAATTTGCGATGTTCAGCCAATTAGTAGCTGTATCTCAAAAACGGTGCGAGATAGGACCTAGGTTACTATTAATCACCAATAGGAAGCCATACACTGGCTTTTGATTGGCTCCGAAAGCAATGACCTTGCATTACCTTGAACGACAAAATAGAGTGTCAATGTTCAGTCCACTGCGCCCTGATATTGTCAGTCCATTTCTTCAGGGGTCTTTCTCTCTGTCATAAACCGTCGACTGATTTCATCAGTGCCTACTGTGTTTATCAGTCGATTACCTGGCGTGCGACATGTCGCAAATTTCGGCATATTGTGCCGTCTGCCTGACCTTGTTTTCTTTTTTTTCTTTTTTTCGGAGTACGTGCCAACTTTTGTCTGGCTTATGACAGTTTGAGCTGAAACTTGCCACATTGGTTACTATAGCGTCGTCGTGGGTCAAAAAAGTGGGCGGGGCAAAAAATGCAGGAAATTGCAACTTTTCGACAGGCGCTGCAAATTTCCAACAGAATTCCGACAGAGATAGCTAGAAATTCCCCACAGAATGCTTAAAATTTTGATGTAATCTTTGAATTTTGCCAAACTGGGGTTATTCATCGCCAAATTTTGCACGTTTGGACGAAAATTTTTCAACGAAAAGATTTTTTGACAAATTTCCTACAGCCCAAAATGTAGGGGGGAAACAGTTGCCCCTTGCTCAATGCCAAGATGTCACTGGATTACTCCAGTTTAAACTGTGATGTTGTGTAGTTGATGGCGTAACTTCAAATTTCAGGCCCTGTTCCGCAAGAAAATCATTCAGAGATCCCTCTCCCCTCTCTCTTTTCTTTACGCCCCTCCTATCCTATCCTATCCTGTGATGCGTGGTCGTTTGTTTGTTCTGTGTAGGGCTTGTTGCGAAGACTGGCTTTGAGACTTCGCCTCGCAGTCTACGGTCCCGGTGACTACGTCTGCCGCGAGGGTGACGTGGGCCACGAGATGTACATCATCGGTCGTGGCAGGGTTGTGGTCGTAGCTGATAACGGACGCCGGGTGTTTGCCACACTGTCCGACGGCGACTACTTCGGCGAGGTTGAAACATCATTATAAACAACAAGACGGTCAAGACTTGCTCTAAGCTAAGTACTGCCCGCGACTATCCTCGGTATCGGGCACGCGAAACACATGTGACCTTGACCTTCGACTCTTGACCTTGACATTCAGTAGGCTTCTAAAAGTTGGCAAGATCATGTTCGTGCAAAATGTTATCAAGCTAAGTGCAGCGGCTCGCCGGCTCATGAGTTATCGTGCTAGCGACGACGCTTAAAAGAATTGCTGCCGTCGCTTCCGCTGGCAGAGCACTGCAGCTGTTGTTAAAAATACACACAACTAAGTAAGTACCCATTTACATAGCGCCAAAATCTTACAAGAGAATCAGGGTACAATACGCGACTAAACTTAACTAATGAATTAACACGATGCAGCACACAGCGAAGCCGTAAGCCTATGGAATCACACAGCGTTACCTGCCACACGACACAGGTGAAGGCGCCCCGCCTTAACCCCAGCTAGATAGGCCGGTATTCGATTTACCTACCCCGGAAGGATGGAAGGCTGAGTTGACGTTGGTGATAGTCATATACGTGGATGGCGTACCTGTCCGCAGACATTCACCCATTAATTCAACTATAGTAACGACTTTACAGCGACCCAAGTGAAATTCGAACCCATGACCTCGTGATCATAAGTCCGACATCTTATACCGAATATAAAATACGCCATCAAAACACCTTGTATGTAATATACAAGTCGTACAGGAAGTAGGCCTAAGCTACGTTTTAATTTATCTACAAATTATGGGATCATAAAATTCTGGTAAAAGTGTAGGCCTAGATCGTAATAGGCTATGTCATTGCTTCGTGCAGTTGAGCCTGTTGGACATCGGCGGCGGCGGCGCGAAGGCGAGCAGCTGCAGTCGACGTCGCACCGCTGACGTCCGCAGTCTGGGCTTTAGCGAACTCTTTGTCCTCTCCAACGACGACCTCTGGAGCGTCCTGGAAGAGTTCCCGGAAGCCAAAGTCAAGATGCTTGAAGTCGGCAGGCAGAGGCTACGCGAAGATGGACTTTTAGTGGAGGAGGTCTGCTTTAGTCTTAATAAATGTAAAAAACTTACCAGTTTAAAACCCAGTGTAAGGACGACGTGACGATATATCAGTCCACTAAAACAGCAAAAATCTTTTGATTAACTACATGGTGCTATACATGCGGCGTCCTTACAAGCTGACTCTAGTTGATAAT
>Ga0209367_1010239_pt1 | contig 12597 bp, 7 predicted proteins | sample WorMetLIZISLAND2_FD_187412 | JGI IMG/M metagenome (GOLD analysis project Ga0209367, IMG submission 187412) | Marine gutless worms symbiont microbial communities from Max Planck institute for Marine Microbiology, Germany - Olavius geniculatus... ... | reverse complement strand
GATGGTGCAAGAGAAGTGTCTGAAGAGGTAATAACAAGGTCAAGAATGTGATTGTGATTATGAGTGGGAAAAGTTACATGTTGCCTGAGATTGAAGGAGGAGAGGAGAGAGAGAAATTGAGATGTGATAAAAAAGAGTCAGTGTCATTATCAAGGTGTATATTAAAGTAAAACAGAATAAATGACTCTGTGTACGCAAGGAACCGTGCTTCAACAAACCCAGCCGGCGTGCACGTAAGTTGTGAATTTCGCCGTCTTCCAAAATTTTCTTTAATTTTTTACTGTCAAAATATAAAAGCATTGTTTACAAAACGCAGCAATGTAAACATACATAGAGTACTAAAATTGCTAAGTGAATAGAAGTGTGGGGTGTACTTTTTAGTTTTTAAGCGAAGTGCGATGTTCGGGCGCAGGATACACAATTACACTCTACGCTTCTGTATGAAATCGCATCATAAATGCAAAAAAATTAGAATTACATATTGTACTTTATATCTTGTAATTTTGCATAGAGTTGTGCATCATTTGAATTCACTTTTCTATTTTCCACGAAGTGTTTTTGAGACAATCTTTATTGCGTTTGCCCAACACTTATAAAAGAGAAACTGGAGACTATTTAACACTCAACACATGTACCGGGTGGCATGAAATTGACAGCAGACGTTATTTAGTTGATAGTTTTCAGTTGGTTTTAACTGCAGTTTCAAGCACATCAACTATTGGTAGTTGTGGTGTTAACTTGTTAAGTAATAAGAACTTATTTGCTTTGGGATCCAGTTGTTGGTGGATAGCCTGTGAAGTCAGGTATACGGTGTCAGCGGAGTTCTTAGATAAAGAACTTTGTTCTAAATGTTAGCCAAGACACAGCTTAGAACTAAGCTACTCTAGCAACTAAAATAACCGTAACATAAAGTGAATTTGTAGGCCCTAGTACGCATGCTGTTGTTGAATGTTGACTAATTTCAACTCAGAATTTTGTTATAGTTGCAATATTTGCTAGGCAACGGGCGAGTTAGTTGTGCATGCTGTGTTTATGGTTGAAGGTAACTTCAGAAACAATGTTGGGCAGCACGAATGCAGCAGAAAAGAGCAGTCTAGAAGTCGAGAGTGGAAAGACAACCGAAGCTGGCAATCTATCCAACATCTACTGCAGCAAGCGTCGCATTCTCAAGAATGTTATTCTGCTGGGTTTTGCTTTTCTTCTCGATACGACTCCAATAATAGGACTGAGTCGACTGCAGAGCAGGTAGTGTATTGATAATCTGAGGGTTTGATAATTAGTTTCTGACTGTCATAGTAAGTAAGTAAGATATTTTAGCCGGCACAATTTTACTGTTAGTCACAATTGCACCTTGATCTCAAAACAAAAATTTTTTTTGGCAGCCACTTATACTGTTAAAAGATAATGCTGGTTTGTCTCAGATGAGTAGGGCCCACAGATATTCGCGGGTCGCGGAATTTTCAGCCGAGTCGTGGAATTTGCCTTTTCTGCAGAATTTTGATAGGCTTATTTCCACGGAATTTCATGGAATTTTGCAAAAATTGAGAAATGACTGATAATCAGTAAAATCGTCGGTTTCACAATGTAACTAAATAGACTAATCATAGGCATAATTAGTCTAAATAGACTTATTTAAATGAATCAAAGTTCAAACTGAACTGCTTAAAACTGTGAGCCTTATTAATAGCCATCGCAATATGGCACACAATCAGAAATAAACACAATTTGACTTGGCAGATTGCACTTTTAAACAGAGAAAAGGATTGATACAGCGCGACTTAGCCATTGCAATTTTGTCCGTTCGTTCGTCTGTCTGTCCCTCTGTCTGTCTGTCACACGGGTGGATCAGTCAAAAGCGATGCAAGCTAGAATCACCAAATCTTCACCGTTGATTGCCTGGAAGACTCTAGTTTCAGGAACCGTAAAGCTTTTCCATAAATTCGAAAGGTGTCTCCTTGAACGAGGGCGCTAAATGAGAGGGGGTAGGCAAAATTTGCAATTTTTGGCCAATAAGTCGCTGTATCTCAGTAACGGTGTGAGATAGGGCCTAGGTTACTATTAATCACTAATAGGAAGTTGTACACTGGCTCTCGATTGGCGCCAAATTCAATGACCTTGAATGACCTTGAACGCCAAAATAGGGGGTTTTATGAATTTTTTTGGCGATTTCGGGCTGCGATGCAAGTCTATATCATTCACAAGGTGGCACCACGCCACTATCGTTATGAGATCCAGTCAGAGAATTTGGTATTTGTATATTAACTTAGCGCGAACACCCCAATTTTCAGCTAAACTACTGAACCGGAACTGCTATAGGCTTTCACACATCTCATGAGCATTGGCTCAAATTTCTTGTCTTTGAATGTTGCTAGCATAACTGAACACAATGCCAGTCTTTAATAACTAAACGTATTTCATAGGATAGAGCTCAGTTTACTCACAAACGTAAGGCCGTGGTGAGTCACGGAATTTGGCAAAATTTGCCGCGGAAAACTGTGGGCCCAACAGATGAGCTTATTTACAGGTTTTTGCACAACCGAGGACCTGCAGCAGCAAAATATCTGTCTTCATAGCTGCTGTAGGTCCATCTGGCAACATGTCTTTGAGTTAGCAGAATGGTGGCACGGTGTCCATATGTGGTGGCCTACGGTTAAGCTTAGAATTAGGGATAGTGTTAGAAATTAGGCAAATCGAACCCTCAGATTATGAACCTACAATCCTAGAGCAGCCTGCATCGAGTGGATGGTCTTGGTGTTATTGCCGCCAGTGTCCTCTATGCAGCTCTGATAGTCTCCAGCATGTTTCTGCCTAAACTTCTCATCACCGGCATTGGGCACAAGTGGACGATAGTCGTATGCTACATCGGCTACATATTATGGATTCCGGCAAATGGTTATGCTATCTGGGCAACAATGATTCCAGCGTCGGTAATTGTCGGACTGTGTTCGGCTCCACTCTGGGCATCCCAGCTGTCATACGTCACCCTTGCTGCCTGTCGGTATGCAAGGATCAGTCGTGAGACTCAGGATGCTGTCATCACACGATTTATGGGAGTCTTCTTCATGTTCTTTCAATTTGGTATCTGTATATTCTCTACACATTTTTGCTGATTTGATTACATTTTGTGAGATTTTTTTTCAATGTAATTGCATTCATTGTTGCTTGTTGATAATCCACCTGGTGTTGGCTTAAGTTATGGTTGATTTTTTTTTGCATTTTTTTTTGTTTTCTAGATAATTCTAGTATTGGTCTTGAATTAGATTTTATTTTTCAGTGCTCAGTGTCACTGTGTGGTCATGTAATAGTTTTGAACTTAGTTGTGCAAATGTTATTACAGTATATGAGATCGGAACTGGAACTGAACCTGTAACTGAAATTAGTAAATTAGTAAGACCTGGAATAGATCCGTGACTTAAATTATCTGCATATGTAGAGTAAAATAGCAGCGGGATTTTCATTAATATAGTTTAGGTGTCACAGATCTGCAGATATAAGCATATTTAGCATGTATTCTGTGTAGAGTGTGGTAATGACTAAATTCAAAAAAATTCAATAACTTTACAAAAAATAACACTTTATTAATTGTTAATTTTGGTTAGAACTAGTTTAAAACTGACTATTGTCCAGAAATCTGTGTTTTGCTTAGCAACTTTATCAGTTATTCAGCTAGCTGTCACAGTATATTATTAATTTTTTAATTTATTATAACATTGTCATTAATTTCTACAGGGCGTCAACATAATGCCGTGCTATGCAAATGCCCATTGCCGGATCATAGCTATTGTTGAGATGTCTGTCTATCTGTTGGTCACACCGTGCTGCCCTGTCAAAACGACGCAGGCCAGGGTCACAAAATGTTTATCATAGGCTCTTGGAAAGACTCTAGTTTCTGGATCCATGAGGCTTTTCCAGAAATTTGAAAGGGGTCACCCCGATTGAGGGCACTAGATGAGAGGGGAGTTGGGAAAATTTGCAAATTTCAGGCAATAACTTTTGGGTTTAGTGACTGACGATTTGTATGCAGCAACAATAACTGGTGCCATCATATCATCGACAGTGCTGAAGCAGGAAGCATTAGTCACAGATTCATCATGCAATGGCATGGATGACAGTGAGATTGAGTTAGATGTGTGTGGGGCGTCGGATTGTCCATGGTTCAACATGACTGTTGCTGCACAGAGACCAACTGATCATACGGTAATCTGATGTGCTTTTTACTCATTTAACATTGGATATGAAAGAGGTTTCAGAAACTGGCAAGCTGCCAGTTTTATCTAGCACTTAAACTAAAACTGTGTTAAATAGAAATGAGATGAGAAAAAGTAAAATGGAAGTACTGCTATGTAAAACATAAAAAATACAGAAACAGGTGGTTATGGGGAGCTACTTAAAGGTCCATGGACACCAAAATTAATGTATATATTTTATCCATTTTCCTAAAATTGCACAATGTTCTGATAATTTTGATAGTAATATCAGCGCCCCGCATTTTGTCAACACAGAGAAATTTACCTTTGAAATTGACGATCTACAAAAATCACGTAGAAAACGCATTGCCATATTGGCATGTATTCACTCCTGGTGACGTCATCATGCTAGCCAATAAACATCATGAATATTAATGGCCTAGCCTAGAGTGATGACGTTATCGGCTAGGCCATTAATATTTACAGTGTCTCAAGGCTAGGCTCATGATGTCACCGGGGGAACTGGTAAATTAGAATTTTTCACCTAACTTAATGTAATGCCGCATTTCGTTTGAAATGGCACATTAATTTTGTATATTTATGAAGCTCAAGTCAACATATTATATATACGAGGTTAGATGTCTAATTTAAATCTGCATAAATTGCGCAAGTGAGTTTGACCGTGGCCATGGACCTTCAAGTGCTAGATGGTGCAGAAATACAGGGGAGAACTCAACTGCACACAAGAAGGGAATTGACAAGTTTTTTCACCATGCTTGAACTGTGGCAAAGATCAAAAGTCGTGTTGGTCAGCAGTCAAGCTATTCCAGAAATTAAAAAGATTCAGAGGGGAAAGGACGCGTGGCAAACATGTGGCCATATAACCAAATTCCTTTCCTGACTATGTGTGAGTAAATTTATATGCTGTGGCAAGTCGCTATTTAATAATTTATTTATTTATTTATTTCATTTAATGACAAAGGGCCGCAGCCACTAACATGCCACAATAAAATAACTGTATACATCAATGAATGTCACTGATAACACAATACAACAATAGGTCTACTAGAAAAAATAAACTTTGCAATAACTAGCCAGGAATGTGGAAGTAATAGATCGTTTAAAGCTATTTAAATTAGAAAAGTCAGTATTGTCAGCTGGCAAGTTACTCCATATTCTTCCTGTACGGTAAGTGAAAAAGTTGTGTCTGGTGTTGGATCTGCAGCCTGGTAGGAATAATTTATATTTATGTCCACGATGTCTATAGTCAGTACGTAGTTTAAAAAATTCATTTAGGTTAAGATCAGTCAGTCCAAATGCTAGTTTGTATGCAAATGTCAAGTCCCATCGAAGTCGGCGAAGTCCCCTTTGCTGAAGCCTAGTTCACAACTTGGTTTAACCGCTTGGTATGTCTGATATGGCTGTTATGTCTGTGACAGATCTGGACTATGTTAAGCATTTACATTGGCATAGCATCAGTCTCGGTCATCATTGTCAGTTTCTGTGTCGATGGTCTTCCGAAGCACTTCACTGTTGACACTGTCGACTCTAGTGTAGCTGACAACACTAAGGGTGAGGTGAGGAGTAATTTTACAAACTAATTGTATGCAGGAGCCTGGAGGTAACGTGCATTATTTCTGATGCTGGAAGTAGAGTAGCAGTTAGCATTTGGATTGATAATTTTAGATTTGGAGTGTACATTTTTCTAACAGTTTTTATGCTATAGCGCATATTAGCTACGGTAATTCTGTCCATCTGTCTCTGTCTGTCTGTTCGTCTGTCCTGGTGTTACTTTCCGATACCGATTAAAAGCCACATGAGATAGAGACTTCAGGTTTTCACCATATGATAGCTTATTTCGTGACAAAATTTCATCCGCTGGGTGAGGAGATTCCCTTCAAACGAGGGGTGAAAGAGGGGCACCCCCTTGAAAAGATGTTATTTTACCGCTTCCGGTTTGTCTTGCATGAAAATGGTTGCAAATATGCACAGACATGCTGTTTATAACAAGTGTTTATAACAAGCACTGGTGACGAGCTTTTTAGGAATGTCAACATCGACGACCTTGAATGACCTTGAACCCCCAAAATAGGGGGTTTTAGTTCATTTTTCATGATTTTGGACTGCAACACACATTTCAAGAGTAAATTGCACCCAAATGGCTGGAGATAATCCAAAACAACCTGTGTACAAAATGTGCGCTATTGAGTGTTGCTTTTAGCACTCAAAGTTGCGACCCCCTGTGCTCAACGAGGCCTGCTCATGTGGGTGTCAAAAAGGGGTACCCCACTAAAAAGTGGTTTTTCCGCTATTGGCTTTTCTAGCATGAAAACGGTTGCAGATAGGCACAAACATGCTGCTTATCATAACAAGCACTGGTGACGTGCTTTTTAGTGGTATCAACATCGATGACCTTCAGTGGTCTTGAAGCCCCAAAAATAGGAGTTTTTAGTGATTTTTTGCGATTTCCGGCTGCAGAAGAGTGAATTGCGATGAAATGGATGGACATGGACCAAGACAATCGAAAAGGAACTGCTATAGGCTTTCACGCATCTTATGAGCATTAGCTCAGATTTGTTGCAATATTGCCTTAGAATGCATTGTGCAGTTGCAGTCTGTCAACTGTGTTATTAATTAAGGAAATGTTTGCTTTCTTGTTACAACATATGTATTTATATATCAGATGTTATTGTACAAGAATAAAGTGTATATCGTGTATATAGTCGATGATTTAGGGTGCACCAGATCCATATCCGGATCTAGCTGGATATCCGGTTGAATTTGAACATTCTGGATCTAACACATTTCTATCGAAGACCTATATATCTTAAAAGTAAACAAAATTGAACTTTGTTTATGTAGTACTATTATTGGAGTTTAACCACACAGTCTGGAGCTCACACTGGAACTGTTTTCGTAATTTCAGCTGCAGTCTTGCATCATAAAGCAAACTGTAGTTGAATGAATGAATGAATGAATATGTCAATACGTATAGCACCCAATTAGATAAGACCTCAAGAGCGCTCGCAGCCAAATAAGTGAGTTTTGAGTTTTTTCGCAAATGTATCTCTGGACAGTGATGAAGTCCGCAGGTTGATGGGGAGGCTATTCCATGTGGCCGGGCCAGCCACGGCAAAGTCCCTCCGACTGATCGTGGTCTTTGTGCACGGCACGACGAGTTGTGCGATCTAAGCATGTTTTGAATACGATATCGCACTGTCTGGAGTGGTATAAGCTCCTACTGCTACTGTGTACTTATTTACCCAGTACCCACTCCAGCAGTGCAGTGTCTAATGGCTAATAGGTTGTGTGGTGATTTGATAGATTGCTGGCAGCCTGGTGGCAACGCTGAGGCAACTGGGTCGGTGTAATCAGTTACTGCTGATACCTCTGACAATGTACACTGGCTTTGAACAAGCAGCTTTCAGTGCTGAATGGAGCAGAGTATGTCTGTGCAGGTTGTCTGCTGTTTGATAGTGGCTTGTTAGTGTAATCCCAGGTCAACTCAGCCTGGCCATCCCTCCATGGGTAGGCGCAATGAGTACCAGCGAAAGATGAGACATAAACAGGCACACTACGCGATGCACTAGCCCCGTATCCGTGGTCTTGCAGTGTAAAAACTGGTGTCTGGCTGAGGGCTAAGGAAACGGAGATCAGCACTGCCCAGTGGGCCTTAAGGCTCCGGAAGGACTTTGCATTTTTTATTAGTGTAGCAGTTAGGATGTTGAAGTTACAGTCGAGAGGTCCCGGGTTCAACTCTCAGTCAGATTGCTATCAAGTGGTTTCTACTTAGATGGTTGACTGTCTGTGGACGGGTAAACCATCTCATATAACCAACACCAAGGTTATGCTTGTGACCATGATGAGTGTTGGTTTAAGGTAAAAATGTGATTTTTTGAGTGTCAGCTTAGAGTTCATAAAATTTCATTAATATCTCTGGCACTCAGCGCTACTGGCATATACCAGCACACCAGTCTTTATTTTTCAGACTTGTGGTTCGAGTGTTTGATGCTACTACTACTACTTGGTTGCCTGTCAGCGACCAACCACGTGTCCGTGCCAGATGTCCCTATCCCTCATCAGTGTGGCCAGCTCCGCCGCGTCTCGCGCACCTGTGTCCGTCTTCAGGGTGTCCACGTATGTTGCCTTGGGTCTTCCCCGTCCTCTGCGATCGTGGCTGGGCTCCCATAGCACTAGAGGTTGTGCGCTGAGTTCTGGGTGGCGGATGCAGTGGCCTGCAAGCTGTAGTCTTCTGGCGGCAATTGTGTTGCTGACATGAGGGAGGTCTCCATATAGGACTTCGTTGGGAGTGTGGCTGGACCAGTGAATGTTGAGGACCTTACGCAGCATTCTGGTGTATGTTCCGTCCAGTGAGTGCTCCATGGCCTCTGTGAGTGCCCAGGCTTTGCATCCGTATAAGAGGATGGACTCAACAGTCCCTTTGAAGAAGCGAACTTTCAGTTCTTTGCTTAGGCTAGACCTCCAGATACGAGACATGCCACTGAGTGCCTGCCAGGCTAAGGATTTTCGTACGGCTATATCTCTCTCTGTTTGCTCGACCCATGATCCCAGATATTTGAAGTCATCGACCCATTCTACTTCTGTGTCGTCTGAAGTGTGTAGCGGGGGAGGGTCCTCAATGTTGATAGGCAGGCCCTTGGTGATGCTGAACGTATGAATTAGAAGTTAACTGACCGATGTCGTTCTTGTTTGCGAGCGTATATAGGTTTGCCACATCACCAAATTTAAATATTTAACTGTGAACTTTTTTTTTAATTTGTGGAGACTGTTGATAGAACGTGTATGAATTGTTGATGCTTGTGACCATGTATATTTGCAGTCTTTCGTCACGTGTGGTTTTGGCGTATGGAAAGTGGGTCTTGTCACGCTGCCATTCGGCTGTGTCAACGCATTTACGTCGCTTACTTTCAGTCACCTAGTTAAGTTCATCGGAAGAATCCCAGTTTTCTTTGCTGGTTGGCATATTTAGATAAATATATAAACCAAAACAGAAGCTATGTGTTTTTTAAAAAAAAACTTGCATGTCCCAAGCTATTATATTATGTAGGATAACTTTGAATGCGCTATATTTTTCTGCCACAAAAATTTGAGCCAAAACCTGAACAGCCTTTGTTGCAGTGCTGCTGAAAGATGTCCCAGTCGGGTTACCTATCCAGCATCATCCTAGAGTTAGCAACAGCAGTTTCTCATAGATTGTGACAAGTGATTTTGGGAACAGTCAATTTCATTGACACTAAACGTTTGTACGTTTGCAATGTTATTCTTTGGGTTTTTTAAAAAGTTGTATAACGTTATATGTCGGTATACTTAGCAATACATATTAATACCAGTTGGCCAGAGAATCATATACTTTGCACAATTGATTATTTGCCCATTTACCCGGTACATTTAGAATTTGCTGTGTAATTGTAAAGTAGTGATTGCCTGTGTAATGGTGGTGATCATATGTGATATCTTATTGTACATAAATAGTATCACTAATTTCCAAAAATTGAAAATGTCCAACCCATTTGGATTATGTGGCTATCTTCGTAACACAGTGCAAATGTACTCCCATGTTTTGTTCAGAGTATTTAATACAGTGATGTCTCAGCAAGCAGTTTAGAAAACACGTTTTATAGAAGCTGAACCCATACCAGTGAATTTTTTGGGTTTTATTGGGCTTTAGTTTTTTTGGAGGTTTTTAGGTTTAACCGGTTTAGTAAAAAGGCCCAACTTGATGGGTTTTTAGATTTCTGTGGTTTTTCAGTTGATAAGAGCAAGTGCTGTTAGGTAGCTACTCTCTGCAACAAATAAATGTGAGTTATGGCAGTTCTGTTGTTAAGTTTTTTGCTCCCGACATCATAGAATATACCAACATTTGCAAATTCGTAGGTTTAAATGTTTAAAAAACTTACTGTAATAAAATATTTTATTATTAGCGAAATGAAAAAATAAAATTAGATCAAGTTTGGGTTGGGTTTCTTGGGTGGTTTTTAAAAGCATTTTTTTAGGTTTTGGGTATCTGCCCAGGTGTATCAACTCTGCCGGTAAGGGACAGCAAAGCCTACAGTTTGTGTAGCACTACATGTGTTTTGTCAGGTTTCATCATCGACCTTGCTATACAGCTGACTCTCGTGTTCTGGCGGCCGGCAGTCCATGAAGAATATGTACTGTACCTACTGTCTGGTCTCTGGGGAATGTCCGATGGCATCTGGGAAACACAGATCAACGGTTTGTTCACATTTTCCTTCATTTCACCATCACCAATCACCATGGTATGGTAATGCTAGGACATTGGACTAAACCGAGAGGTCGTTGGTTTGACTCCCAGTCGGGTCACTGTCGAGTGGTTGCTACTTGGATTGATGAATCTGTGGACAGGTAAACCATCTCAGTATATAACCAACCACCCAGGTCAACTCAGCCTTACATCCCTCCGGGGTAGGCGAATCAAGTACTGGCTGGGGTTATGTTATTATGGTGGAGCATCCTCGGTTGAGTGGTAGGTAACACCGTGTGATCCCATATGGCAGGTGTCGCTCCATAGCTCTGAGATGGGTTTCCCATGAAATGCTGTATCATTGTAACCTATAAAAGCATCATCATATACAGACTATATGTGCTAGCATGCTGTGAAAACAGACATCATGCAGTCTAAGTCAAAATAGCTCCACGCAAAAATTACCTGCACTGCAGAGTTTAAATGGTGTGTCTGGAAACGTTTTTAAAGGTTGCAGCATTGGTTGCAAATCTCAGTTGATGAGGAAGTTGGCTCCGCATGTGTGGGCTGGTGTAAGTGGATGTCATACTTGTCACTAACGTCAAAATTTACCTATGTTTTTAAAACTGCATTTTAATTGTTGCGTCTGCCTGAAGTAAAGATATACAGTGACATTGTAGGTTAAAAAGTAGGCGGGACAGAAAGTTGGACAATTTTCCGACAGATGCTGCAAATTTCGGACAGAATTCCAACAGACAGATGCAAATTTCTGACTTAGGAGATTACAGATGCTCAGAATTTTCATTTTACCTGTAAGTTTCCCCAAAATGGGGTTCTTTGGCACCAAATTTTGCAGTTTTGGACAAAAGTTTTCGGACGAAGATTTTGCAACATTTTCCAGATGGCTAAAAAGTTTTCACTGGGCACTTGCCCTTTCCTCCCCTGCCTTGATGCCACTGAAGGTATTTGATTGTTGTAGCTTTGTATGGGTGTTTGTTCGTGGAGTCGACGCCGGCGGCTTTCGCCAACTTTCGCCTGTGGCAGTCTCTTGGTTTTGTGATTCCGTTCGCCTACAGCAATTTCCTCTGTACTGATGTGAAGCTGTACGTCCTCACGTCAATGCTGGTTATCGGCTTTGCTGGATATGCCTTTGTTGAGTTCAAAGAGCACAGCTCAGCAAAACGACAACGGCCTCCAGACTTTACCGAGTATTTACAACCGCTATTCTTGTTGTCTCTTGTGGTTTAATGGTAGACCTGGTAGCTCTTCATAGACTCCTAGGAAAACCACCTCAGAGCTATGTAACGTCACCTGCCATATGGGATCACACAGTGTGTGTTACATTCCTCCCTACACAGGTGATTGCACCCCGCCTCAACCCCAGTCGATTTACATACCTGGATAGCTGAGTTGACCTTGGTGTTGGTTATATACCTATATGATTTACCTGACCACAGACAGTCAATAACCATTTGATGGTGACTCGACCGAGAGTTGAACCAAGAACGTCCTAACTGTTACACAATCAAGCCTCAAGAACCTCTATGATTGGGCACAGGCATTTGACTCTAGGCCCGCCCATTTCTCCAATATGATGTTCATCGTAAATCAAATGCAATAACATTTTCAGCTACAACATACCGTAACTTCCGGTTCCGTGAATTTGTCATATAACCTAATTGGTGGAGATAACAAGTACTTTACGATTAGAATGTTTCTGTAAATTTCTGAGATAAATGTTCTAATACTTGTGTAAGTTGTCTTTATATTTCTGTATGCATCAATATACTTCTTTTCAAAAGGATCCATTACAGAAAGTTTTTACTACGGCCCAACCTAATTCACAATTACATGGAGGTGACACTATTCGCATGATGGGCAGGTTTTCATCTAATTGGAAATGTCTGTGAAAGCCCATGCAGTCCTACAATTTTCAGATGTTTTCTGTATTTTAACTCATTTTTCTCGCTGTGCATTGCACAATTTTTGGTAATTTACACAAAACATGTTTATTTTCAGTTGACAGTCTTCTTGCTTAGTCTGCTAAACTGGCATTAAATATGATCTACAGTATGCATCTTGCCATCGACATTTCACTTTAGTAATGTGTAGGCAACGTCAGTGCAGCAGTGCCGCACCTTTCAGGGTGCAGACATAGATTCGGATCACAGCCTGGTTATGGCAAAT
>Ga0209367_1010238_pt1 | contig 12599 bp, 8 predicted proteins | sample WorMetLIZISLAND2_FD_187412 | JGI IMG/M metagenome (GOLD analysis project Ga0209367, IMG submission 187412) | Marine gutless worms symbiont microbial communities from Max Planck institute for Marine Microbiology, Germany - Olavius geniculatus... ... | reverse complement strand
CTTCTGTCTTTATCTTTCCCTTATCCCCTCTCCCTTCGTTTAGAAGTAAGACCCCTTGAATCCAGCTACAGGGTCTGGGGGAGCGTTGTAAGCTCCCTCAGTGGGGTCTGGGGCGGAGCCCCAGTTGAAATCGAATTTGATGGATTTCAACCTTTAAAACGTGACATCTGTTGGCAACAAATTTAATTATTTTCCATATAATTAACTGATCAAATTTAGTGCAGTTTAAACAATGTAGGCAAACAAGCGTAGGGTGGCACTACAACTTTAAAAGTAGGCAAGGCCGTAGCAAGAATTTTTCCTCAGGGGTTTGACCTTCCCTTCCTGTTCCCTTTCCCCTACCTTTCCCTTTTTCCTTTCCTTCCCGTGCTTTTTTCTTTCCTTCCGCTCTGTCATTTCCCTTTCTTCTCCTTCCCTTGAGTTAGAAGTCTAGGAACCCTGTTTTAATTTTGCGATAACTTCTGTACGTATGCACCGATTTTAACCATTTTTGTACTGTTACACTACGAAATCCATAGCACATAAAAGTAAAAATTATGCCCACTACCTCACCTTTATTCTGTAGGCCTAATCACTTTACCTAGCAAAACACGCATGATTCCTTATATCGATGCCTCATATTTGCTTTAGGCCCATCACAGTTAATAGATGGGATGCTGAGTGGGTGCTGCGCGGGGGTGCCAAGGGCTTCTCTTATTACCGGTGCTGAAAAATCTGAGTAGGGGTGCTGAGCACCCCCTAGACTCCGTCTGGCTACGGCACTGCGACGGTTATGTCGAGCCTTGGGTACGATAATGTCGTCTGTCTGTCGTTTGTCTGTTCGAAAGGCATGTACTGTGGCTAAACAGTGGATAGTAGGGTTCGGCGATAGTACCGTTGGATAGAACGATGGTGAATAGAACTATGATTGATAAAATACTTGTATAAACTGCCAAAAGTAACTACATGTGTGTTTTTATCTGCATCGGTTTGTCCGCAGTTTTGAATGCAATGTTTCTGCCTGCAACCATTACTCACGTGCGCCGAATTACCGTATCGTGCCCTAGAGTTGATTCTAGCGTTCGATTTAACACGGTCACCATAGAGTGTATGGGATTGCATTCACTCAGGAAAATCGTTAATTCTTTCTGTGACCCGAAGTCGGATGCTGGCCTTCAGATATAGGGGGTACGGTTGGCCCACTTCGGCAACAGCTGGGATTCTTGTTTTCCAAGACGCAGATTGCATTCATGTACGCCTGTATGACATTTGATTTGTACTTACTACTAGCATTATGTATGTTAGTAAGCAAAAACCGTTTGTAAGTTTGTTACCATTTGATAGAGAAAAATAAAATTTAACTCACAAATAGATTTTTTGTTGCCCAGCCAACAACATCAAAACACCGAAGATCAAAATCTGTTGCTGCTATAGTGCTAATAAATTAATTTAGGCTAACTAAATAATGACATGCTGATGTCACTAATTATTCATTTGACTCAATAGCATAAATAAACGAAAAAATAAAAAGTAAAAACGACAGACAGAAAAATATTAAAAAGGGACAGAACATAAGAGTATTTAGTTTAATCAGCAAGTGCGCTAGCATAATATCCATGGATATATTTATGGATATCTATATCCACGGCAAGCCTGATCAAAACCGAGGTTAACTCAGCCTTTCATCCCTCGGAAACAGGTAAATCGAGTACCAGCCTGTCTGGCTGAGGTTAAGACGGGATACGTTCACATGCTTCGGGTGTTTGTTAACTAACACTATGTGATCCCATATGGCAGGTGACGCTTCGTACGGTGACTTTGAGATGGGTTTCCCATGAAGAGCTATACGATTTAACCATTTAACCAGTAGCGGCACGATGGTTTGTTGAACACTCGCAGACTCGAGTGACGTTCGAGTTGTACTACCGCGCTCAAGGAGAGACGGCGGCGGACAGTTCGTTGTTCTACGGCATCGACGAGAACATTGATGACGAAGATCGACGTCTGCTGGTGACATCTACCGAGACCGACTCGAACCTGTCCACGATGAGACGTGACGACGCTAAACGACGCGGCACAGTTGCCACTACTGCTACTGCGCGCTATTCGTCATCGTCTGCAACTAGACCGTAAATTTCTCACCTTTTTATCGCAACACATTTCGTGACACCGTTGCCGCCTCACGACCAGCTAGTCACGTTTAATCAACAGCTAAGTTTTGTTCACATATTTCGAATTAGTATAATTTCTCAGCTACAGCTGCTGAAAATTTTATGCTAATTCACTGTCATTCGATTGAGTTACGAAAGAAAGAAAAAGATTAGATCTAACTGTGAAACGTGATGTGATTGTTGCCGTAGCTTTTAATAAGTCCATTTTGTTCTATTTTTCTGCACATAGTGGAGCGAGCCATCGAAAGATGTTGCTCCATCGTCGCGGGCTTAAAGTCGCACGTGAAAGGCTCAAATACAGCATGAGACAATGCTTTTGGATAAGAGTCGTGGAAATTGGATTGAATAGTTTGGCGAGTTAATTTACACAGTGAAAAACCAGCTTGGTGGCCTTTTGTCCCGCATTCGTGAAACGTAATGTCCTTTCCGGCGCTGATCTGAGTGATCCCCGTTTTCTTAACCTTCAGCCATACACCACTGCCACTGCGGCGACTGAGGGCACGGGCTGAAAATCTCAACTTTTTCGACGTTCTTTTATTTATCACTCTCCCTCGGCGTGTACCCTTTCGAATTGTTTGATTTTGTTTCACAGAATGTTACTGAATGTAGATTCCTGGGTCTATTCGTTAACTAGAAGACGCTCGCGAGAGTGCATATCTTCGCAAATTCATGTACACATACAGACAGACACACACAACGACGGACAGAACGACCAATCTCATAATTTCCTCCAATGTTCACCTCGTTCCATTGGCGGAGATAATAATATCAAGCAGACAAACATACGGCCACAGCTCGGCCACAATACGGCGCCTGCGCGTGCTGCAGTGCTGTAGCTACGCGTATGTTAAACGCTCTGTATACGCAGTCAGTCAAGTGATGTTATGGTATGCCTATATACTGACAATTATGGACGTATATTGCCTAAACGATTAATGAGCCATCAATAATTCATGACGGTGCCAGTGACGACCTTGATACGAATCGGTACATCATTCATTGCAGCACCGTAATCCACACGCTGATGACTCAGTAGTGCTAATGTCGATGGGCTAAATCACGTTAGATACGTTAAATCGTATCGCTCGAAGTATCACCCCCATTCGCATGGACATTACTATTCACCATGATCATTGGTTTATTATAGCCGCATTGCCCATTTAGTGCTTCTGTTTCTCACTATAGTGTCCGGAGTGTTATAGGTGCTTATAATCTCACCCGACTCAAGCCCGACGACTGATAGCGTTTCGCTTTTGTATATGAACGCGCGTCTAGGCAGAACATGCCGTCGATCACGGCCATGAAATAAGCATGTTTCAACACGTTGTAGAGTGTATTTTATGCCCCATTGCAACCACACAATACACTCAAGACCGCAATAAAGCGTATAAGTAGCGTGTGATTTGCCGAGTGATTGTTGTATACGTGTTTTATTGTACCGGCGTTTACTTCGTTGTCTTTAGACTTTAGACGAAATAATGTTTACCCAACGACAGAGTGAAATGCAGTAAAGAAGTAGGTTAGTGATGTGCGGATGAATGAATATTGTGTGTAGAGGTAAATCGATACGAACTCTGGGTCGAATCATGAAGTTCGGTCGTCAGCGGCGGCACAGTAGTGAGTTACCGGCATCACCGCAGTTCGTTGACGCTGCCGATAATCTCGGTATTTTACGTGCATCACTATTTCACGGTCACTGCAAACAGAAGCGTCTGGCAACGGAAAAAATTGAACTAATGCTTACGAAACGAGCGAAATAGGCCAAAAGAGCAAATTTACTGGCCAACAACGGTAAAATAAAGACTTCTACGGGGGTACCGCTTTTTGATGCCCTCGTGCGCAGCTTTCCTTGAACCTAAAAAAGCGAGACTTAAACTGTCAAAATCTACGTTTAATTGTGAAAATTATATACGCAGCTTGTCCATGTCTATCTCAATCGGTTTCGGCGCAGTTCGCTCTTGAAATGTGTCTCGCATCCCGAAATCGCCAAAAAAATCCATAAAACCCCCTATTTTAGCGTTCAGGGTCATCCAATGTCATTGAATTTGGTGGCAATAGAGAGTTAATGTACAACTTCTTATTAGTGATTAATAGTAACCTAGGCCCTATCTCGCACAATTATTGAGATACACCGACTTATTGGCCAAAAATCGCAAATTTTTTCCACCCCCTTCTCATTTAGCACCCTCGTTTGGGGTGACCCCCTTAAAATTTATGAAAAGCCTTTACGGTTCCTGAAACTAGAGTCGTCCAGGCAGCTGACGGTAAAGATTTGGTGATCCTAGCTTGCACCGTTTTTGACTGATCCACCCATGTGACAGACAGACAGACAGACGGACGGACGGACAGACAGAATTGCGACAGCTAAGATGCGCTGAAAGCAGTAGCTGCTTTTTTCACGTAAAATGACGCATACGGATTTACACACTTCTCTGTGGAAAACCCACAATAATGTTTAAGTTGTTAGTCAGTTAGAGTTACGGTTAGGAATGGTATTGTCCGTGTGTCTCCATGTGCGTGTCTGGATGTCTGTCTGTCTGTCCGTGTTATCAGACGTGCCGGACGAAGGAATGTTGTCAGGTGATCAGGCGGCCATGCAACAAGACAGCAGCACACAGAGCCTCTACTCGTCCAAACGGTATGTACTAAACGCACCGCTGGAGTGGGTAAGCAAATACGCAGTGCAGCTTATACCACTCCAGACAGTGCGTTGTCGTTGTCGCCATCTAATAAGTGTTTCTGTTTAAGATCAGTTTAACAGTATAAGCGTAAATGCCGTGATCTACTGTTCGGCCAAAAGGCGACGTGCGATAAAATACTTGTAGAATAAGTTAAAATGCGTACGTAGATTGTACGTAAGTCTAAGCTACGTATCATCGAACGTTGACGTGAACCGATGGTTCTGTATTCACAAGCATTTAACGTTGATTTCATTGTCCACGTCCAGCTTTTGGTTTTATAGACAATCCCGACACACAATTATCTTTTATAGTTGAATTCGACTGACGAGTCAAGCCGTTTTATTTATCTGTACAGCGGACAAAATTAATGAACGTTATTTTGTAATTGTCGGTGAGGCACAACTGTATATTTTTGTGATAGCAACCACACACTTTATTTTTATTGCAGAAATAAACTTTTACAAGTTCAGCAAGGCTTCGTCAAGTCGCAAGACTTTCAGGTAATTCACGAGATTATAATTTTTACTTAGTTGGATCTTTGTCGAAAGTTGTTAGATTACAGACAGTAGATATATCGCTTGCGTTAACGTTAACGACTCGTCGTGAATCGGCTAGGCATTGTTTTGCTGTCTTAGGGCTGTATTTGAGAGGGGAGTGCGTCGACGAGTTCAGCCCCCTTTCCTTAAAAATGCTCGGAAACATTTTTTCGCTTGACAAATCAACAAAACACAGGCATTGCATACAAACGACTAAAGTGTTGCCTGCCACGAGGTGTGTTCTGAAAGCTGTAAAATGCGTAAAAAGGCGTTTGTAGCCCGTGATAGCAGCACTCCCCAGACCTTCTAGCAAGGGGAAGAAAAGGAGTAGGGAAGAAAGAAAAAAGAGAAAAGGGGGGAGTAAATGGAAAAATAGAGGGGCGAAAAGTACATTACTTCCCCGATCAGAAATTTTGCGATGGCGTCGAATGTTCTGGTTTACTATGTCCGTGCATACACAGGTATCAGTGACGGTAATAGAAGCACGACAGTTGGCCGGTGTTAACATGGACCCTGTCGTCTGCGTACAAGTCGGCGATCAGAAGCGATACACCAGCGTCAAGGAGTCAACCAACTGCCCCTACTACAACGAGGTTTTTAATATTTACTCTGCCTCAGCGGCGAACTGTTCGTCAAATAACGAACCAGCCTGTTTGAGTGCATTCATTTTGTTTTCTTCTATATTCCAGCAGACCTTAACTATGATGCTACACTACCTAGTGAAACGTAAATTTTAAAAAATTTCTATAATCGCAGTAAGAACATAAGCAAGAGTTTTGTTCTGTAACAATTTTATGTTAACTTTGTTATCCAAATTAAACTTTTTTTTAGTTTTAAATGCAATTTCGATGTTTGCAAACAAAAGCGGACGACATTTGTAGATGAAAAGACACGAATACATGCAAACAGCAATAGATGATAAGTAGAATACCGATGATAAAATAAACGAATGATTGAATGAATGTGATTGCACGATCACATGATGCTACTTGCCTGTCTAGTCTGTAATAAGCGTTTTGTGTGATTTCTTTGTGTTTTATACACATCTGTTTCTGCTTCTACTTTAGTCGTGTTTTGTTGGTGACTGAGCTACAGGAACTCGCGTTATTTACTCATGTTGTTTATTTTGCAGTATTTCGTGTTTGACTTCAACATGCCGCCTGCAATGCTATTTGACAAAATCATTACTCTCACGGTTCGTATGCAAAAAATGTCGTCATTTTGATTGTCTTGTTTACTTGACAATTGCAGCTTTATTTCCAATAGTTTATCTTCTTTTCTCTGCTGAGGTTCTCACTAACGTGATTCAGCAAAATTCACTCTTAGCATCGATATCGTCATTGTTGCCTTTAAAAATTCAGAGACACAAATTTCAAGTAAATGTACAGGCAATTCATAAGGTGTGTTACAAGACCTGCTTTTAGAGACGCCGGTCTATCTATATGATATGATGTAATTAACAAGAAATTTGAGCAAAGCTCACGAGACGCGCGAAAGCCTATAGCATTTCCAGTTCAGTAGTTATAGTTTCGAAAATTGCATATCACTTGGACTTGGCCCATCGGGACCATAATACACATCGGCCATAGGCGCGTGTGGCGTTGGCGACGGCGGCGCCTCCTTGTGAATGATAAAGACTTGCGCAGCCTCATATCGCGAAAAAAATCCGTAAAAACCCCTATTTTGGCGTTCAAGGTCATCCAAGGTCACTGAATTCAGCGCCAATCGACAGCCAGTATACGATTTCCCATTGGTGATTAACAGTAACCTAGGCCTTATCTCTCACCGTTACTGAGATACAGCGAGTTATTGACCAAAAATCGCAAATTTTGACCATCCCCCTCTCATTTAGCGACCTCGTTCGGGGTGACCCCCTTCGAGTTTACGAAAAAGCTTTACGGTTCCTGAAACTAGAGTCTTCCAGGCAGCCGATGGTGAAAATTTGGAGATCCTAGCTTTTACCGTTTTTGCCTGATCCACCCGTGTGACAGACAGACGGACAGAATTGCGATAGCTAAGACGCGCTGAAAGCATAGCTGCTTTCGCGCGTAATAAATACTACAGCCTACAAATGCAGACTACTTACTTACTTACTTACTTAAGCTTACAGGCTACAGTGCATTGCGATGTATGAACAGTCGCCCAGCTGGAGTATAAAAAACTGACTATGTTAACGCTTTGTTTTGTTCTGAGAAAAATGCGCATAGATACGCTTAGACTTTGTCAGAATTGACTGAAAAAACAGCGAAGAATCACGCAATAGGAAAGCTGCGTCTGCTGAACGGTTTTTCGCTGATATTAAGCAACAAATAATTAATGATGCACATGCGTTGTTCGTTCAAAATTATCGTATGTGGATTGAGGCTGTTTTGTGTCTGTACGTTTGGCGTGATTAGGTGTGTGTGTGCCGTTTGTTAGCATTTATCAGCGTGTAAACTCGTTGTGTTGCTATGCAGTATTGTCGTCCATGTATGACGACCTTATGTCGTACGTTCCCGTTTGTGTGTACTAGAAATCTAGGATAGACGGCCCAGTGCAGACATATTGTGCGGCCATCCGCCTAAAATTGCGCAACTCTGACTTTGAATCCGATTTCCCACCTTTTGAACTAAAAGTCGGCAAACTCGTTATCTTTGTGCTCAAAAAAGTGTACATTTTATACCGATTTGGGTTTTCTTAGTTTTCGAGGTAGGAGGTCGTACGAGACGGACGGTCTAGGCCTGTATTGCCGCTTATAATTGGACGGCCGCATTATCGACGTCGTGGTTAAGAAAGCAGGAACATCAGAAAGTTGCAGATTTTTGACAAACCGAAAATTTTCTAGGAGGAGATTATGAGTGCTCGGAATTTCAATTTCACCCTTTAAAATTCTTCCAAAATGGAAATTTAGGCCTCATATTTCGTCTTCGTGGATAAGGATTTTTCGATAAAAAAAATCTCCGACATGATAAAATTTGGGGGCTCCCCGTTTCACGACGCCACTTGGGTGGTACGCATGATTGTGTGTAGGTGTCTGTCTGTCTGTCTGTCTGTTTGTGACGTATGCAAGTTAGACTGTGTCGCGTGTGCTCCAGGTTTTGTATTCACGAAATTTACTCCGATCAGGAACGATAATTGGAAGCTTCAAGCTAGATGTAGGCACCGTGTATAACGCACCCGGTAAACTGTTTCCGTTTTTTTTTTCTATTTTTCTACTAAACATATTTATGTTTTATTACCAATTCCGTTTTTGACTTTAATTATTTGATTTCTTAATATGTTTGTTCAAAGCTTATGTTTATTTTTAGATCGATATTGCATGATTTATCACAAACAGTGATTGCATATTCAAACAGCATGTTTTTATAAGCGATTTGTTTAAAATTTGATTTCGCAACAGCTTACTCATTTTATGAAAATATGATTATTTCTATCAAATACTACTCAATGAGTCAAAACATGGCACTAAACACTTGTCGATGTCCATGACCAATTTTCTAAATTGTTTTACTAACAAATTTGGTAGGCAATTTGCACTAAAATACTAATCATGTTTCCACCGCATTTGAATGTATATCGATGTGTAAACCATTTTACTTGATTTTTGTTAATTAGCTCCATTTTTGGTTATTTCTCGATGTTGTCATTGCGCCTGTTTGTGTTGCTGTATTGTGGCATGGTTGTGCGGCTTGTCTGCCTGCGTGTATGTCCGTGTCTTTCTGTTTGTCCGTCTGTCTGTATGTCTGTCTGTGTCTGTGTCTGTTGCACAGTCTTCACAATGTTGGCTGCCCAGGTGATGCACTATCGGACTTTTATTCGCTCGCACAAGCCGATCGGTCAGTTTAAGTTAGACGTCGGAACGATATTTGCTCAGCAAGGTATGGACTGATTATCTATCTGTGTTTTTTAAATACAAAATAATAGGCTAATTCGATGTTAGCTAGTTTTGTGCAGAGTGAGAAAAAAACGTTAAAACGTTTAACGCTTCTAAATATTTATCTTTGGCTAGATCAGTACAGAACCTATAAAGATGGAAATTTATTTTCTACGTGAGTGACAACTTAGCGAACTAATGCGGTCTTGATGTCGGTCAGTGAAGTTTTTAACAAAAGCCCGGGGCGATGACTGACGATATTTTACACTTTTAACTATCTTGTTTCATACTATGTTTAGCATTTATTTCACGCAAATCAACTCAAATCAACTGTAACCATTTGACCACAGTGCAGTGTCCACACAGCGCTATGCACACCGCGCGATGCAGTCGCTTTCTCACGCAGTGTAACTGTGTGCAAATGGCTGGCGCTGAGCATCATGGGAAGAATGTGTTGCCCTCCCCTATGTCGAGCTCTTACTTTTATAATCCGTGAAATGACTGACTCTTCACTATACATGGAAAGGTTAGATAAGGGTGCCATATCCCTACTAGAGCGTAGGCGGAATGCTCATCTCCCTTTTTGCAGGGTGGGCCAAAAAAATAAGCTATTGCACTTTGCCCATATCTTCGCTAATAATTGCCCAATTTTTACAATTTTTTTCACTGGTAGAATGTACAAGAAATTTGCTACTCAGTGGCATGTATACCAGGTTCATTATGTCGCTACACTACCTTGTGAAACAGGAATATTTAAAAATCAACAATATCTGCAGATGGGCAGAAGGTCTAGTGGAAAATGTTTAAAGTATTCCACTGAAATGTTGAATATAAATTATGGTAAGTGTCCAAAAAATTGTCATATAGCTATAGAGTAAGTTTTCATTTTTTAGCACAATAGTGCACAGCTTGAGGGCCGCACAGTTTAAATACAATTCTCATGCATTTAACTGAGCAAAATTGCAGCCACCAATCAGCATTGATGTATATGTACATTGGAAATTAATGCACAGTGAGATCGTTCGTATTATTTGAAAAGATGTTCGATAGGTCCTCCATTGTTTTTGACACTCAAAATAACTCATATTTAACATTTCAGTTTGATACTTTTAGAAGTTTACCGCGAAACATTCTGGCCATCTGTAGATATTGTTGATTTTCGGATATCTATGTTTCACAAGGTAGTGTAGCAACATAGTCGGTGTGGTGTGCATGCCGCTGAGTAGCAAATTTTTTTCTAAAGTCTACTGGTAAAAAATTGTGAAAATTAGTAAATATTTGGCAAAGATATGGAAAAGGCAAAGATATGGAAAAAGTACCATAGATCTTTTATTTGGCCCACCCTGTATAGCTGTTGAGCCCGAGGTAGATAGACCACTGAGTCCGTGACGCATGGCCAGTGCGACGCCAGACCTACGGTCACCTTCCCAGGGGTGGAGCGTCAAATTATACTGCTTGGTGAACAGAGGCACACATGTGTGAACAACTTGCCCAAGGTCGTTACCTGGCAGTGCACCGGGCGGGAGTCGAACCTGCAACCTACGGGTTACAAGTTCTGCACGCTATACCGCTACACCGCCAAGCCGCACTCACTGTACACGGTGGTGCATAAAAGGTGGAACGGTGTTTTACGCAGATCGACCAATCGGACAGTTTCGCAGACAATTAACCTCCATCATCATTGCAGTAAATAATGGTCATTTCAAACGATAGATGTTAAAAACATTGATTTGCAAATAAAAAGACATAAAACATTTTTTTTCATTTTTATAAAAAAAAATTATTTAACCTACCGTTTGTAAAGACTGTACTGTATGTACAGATTAAAAAAACAGTTGAATGCAATTTGCCCATGAAAAATAAATCATATTTGTAATTTTGCACGTTTATGTTTTAACAAGAACAACAAACATGACATTAAAAAGCACAAAAACATTTTAGAAAATAAAAAAAAACATTAAAAAATAAAAGAAACATTAAAAGCAAAAGAAACATTAGAACATAAAAACATGTTTTTTAAACTGTTATACAAAACATAAAAAACATGTTTTTTTACATTTATGTTTTAAACACTGTCTTTACTTTAAGTAAACGACTGCCTTTCACTCCAGTAATTGCGACCAAAACTGTTTGGTAACTCGATTAACCTATTTTATGTCTTCCACTTTCTATGCGTTAAAATAATAAAAAAAATATTCAAGCGGAATCTGCTTTTTGTTGTTGCATGCAGTTTCCAGTTTTAACTTTGACGTGTTTTTCTTGCTGTTATAGGCCTAACTCTTGTTTTTAACTGTTTAAAGTAAACTGATGCAACTCAAGTACAGAATAAACGTTAAACAATAATAACTAGGTCTACTTCTGCCATTGCTATAATAACTTAATTATTTTAAGTGCATGAAAATTTCGATTTATCTGCTTGTGTTCCAAGTGCCAATTTAACAACTTTTACTTTATAATATTTTTCATATCCGTCGGTTTAAACATTATTGTTACCTTTTTTCTACTTTTTATATTGCTGTTTTATTATACTGCTTAAAGTTTTGTGCGAATTTTCTGTTTGGCTTACGTTTACGCCAGTGCGTTAATTTGAATAAAGATAATAATTTACAAGAACAATTGTGTATTTTATTATCGTATTTTATACGGCATTATCTCCGTATACTGAGATAGACTTGCATATAAAATGCGATACTGTGATATGTATCGAAAAATAAAGTTTTTTTCACTACGACAGCGCGTTGCGTTGCGTTGCATTTGAACGCGTTTAAACGCGCTTCATATCACGTTGACGCGCACCCGTAGTGATAATAAGCCTTAACATGTTTTACAGCATACGTAGACTCCTATTTTTACAAGAAAAGTACGTTTCTTACTAGTGAGGCAATCAAATAAGAACTCGCATCTTAACTTATTAAGAATTCGTATCGTTTCACGCCATGCCACTTTACGAAATTTCTACGTTCTGAGTTGGCGAGGAAATTATCAGTAAGTAAACAAATAAATACCAGTCAGCTTTTTAAAGTGCCAACATACAAAACAAGTTAATCCTACTCTGCTGTTGATTTCTGATTTCCGTTATGTGCCATCCGCACGTGACTGCCCGCGCGTCTGATTCTGACACTTTGACAGACATTTTGTGCGCGATACAAATTCTGAGTATAGAAATTCGCGTAAGTTTCTTGCATTTTACTCGTAAATACAGGGTGCGGCAGAAAAATGGACCCCTAATTTTTTCGCCGTTTTCTCAGCAACCGTTTGGGATTTTAATACGAAATTTTACAGCTTTATTTACTGACACCTACATCTAACTGCCAAGTAAAATGTGATTCTGTTAAAAAACGACGAAGTTATAGATTTTTTAACATGACCGCCTACCGAT
>Ga0209367_1010236_pt1 | contig 12600 bp, 4 predicted proteins | sample WorMetLIZISLAND2_FD_187412 | JGI IMG/M metagenome (GOLD analysis project Ga0209367, IMG submission 187412) | Marine gutless worms symbiont microbial communities from Max Planck institute for Marine Microbiology, Germany - Olavius geniculatus... ... | reverse complement strand
CCCCAACCCCGTCCCTCCCCAATAACTCCGACCAGCTCACCCAACCGAACCCACATGCTGAGCGGGTACGCAGCGACGCCAAAGACACGCCGCGATCAGCTCCGTGGAGAGATTTGGATTTTCATTATGCGTCAGAATAAAAAAAATCATCGAACTTCCTCAAGACAGACACAACCGTCGCTAACACGATGTGGAGTCTAGTACATATGCACGATGACGTTAAGGAAAGCTGCTGTAATGTCGGCAATATGACGAATACACGGATGGATGAAAGGAACTAGGCTTAATAGCGGCCAATTATTGAAGAGCAAAACTATATACTCGTAAGGCCACATACGACATGGCACGCGGATCTTTCTGCAATTTCACGACGGACTTCGTCCGTTTGCATGTTTTGATCTTGTCATTGATGTCGTCTTCATATTTTAATTTTCCAAGCCTAAAATCGTTCCGCTTTTCATTAGCACCTGGCGAATATAAATACAAAGTAAACAAAATATAGGGCCTAATACACGATAATCACCTTTGACTTTTTGACATTTTGCTTCCTCTACTTTAAGTATAGGTACCTTCTCATCAGTTCCGAAAAGACTGAGACTATTGGAGCTCGGGTCAAACAGACGGACAGACGGATTAAAATACGCACAACGGCATAATGATAACCCAATGTCAAAATATGCAAAAAGTTCATCGAAAAAATATAACATTGCAAAATACTGTGACCTGACATTTACATAAAAAGCATTCGCATGTACACGCACACCCATGGTATCTTGAGTTCAGTATTATTTGCTATGGTACGAGTCAGACTCATGCGTAGAAGGGCTCTGCAATTTCGGAAGTGGCAGCTGATTGGCACGAACTAATGATACGTCGCGGTGCAATATGCGGTCATCCACCCATTGCCCGTTCTGGCATGCAGCATGCATTGCGGGCCGAAACAGACAGCAATGCCTGCTGACTAATCAAATCTGCATAACGTATACATAGCATGTGTATTTTTTCGTTAAAGCCCAAACTTCAAACTCCACTCATTTCGATTTAATGTGAATTTGTTGCACAAAGCCGTACAACAAACCTACAAGAAATAACAATTTTGCAGCAATTTTACCAATTGGATCATAAGTCTACAAAAATAAAAACCTAGAACTAGATTCCAGTCCAAAACACTTTCCAACAAATCAATAACACACTAAAGTAGAGATCAGTAGAGTTTGGGCTTGGTCGCATTTGGCCGCGTAACATTTCTGGTGTCACAATCAGTCGCCAGAGCGTCGCAGTCTTCCAGGAAACACGTCGACCCGACGATCGAAATTATCCAGTCGAAAGTGACAGAGACGGATGGATCGCAGCGCCCGGAACTCGTAGCAGTTATCGGGGCGCACGCGAACGACCACCCAGGTCGACTGCTGCTGAACCCACCCCAGCTTGACCGGTCGACAGACTTCATCGGTTCTCCAGCCGAGCTTTTCTACTTCTGCTTCCGGTCGTCGGTCGTCGGCTCGGCGCTGCGTTGTTTGTTCTTCATCGGTTCTCGTTAGGTCGGTCATCGTTGACGTTTGTTTCGTTTCGACGTGTTCCGACTCGACACCGACCCTTTACTTAGAGATGTGTGAATAGTTAGATTTCGCAATCATTAAAACCGAAACCTGGTAGTAATGGATAGAACCGAACGATTTCACGGGGGGGGGGGTTAAAATTACACTTCTTTTCACTTTGCGGTACAAAAACACATACAAGTTTTTAGTCACAGAAAAAACGTAATATCAAACTGGCACACGCAATATATGATGTCAGGCTATATATAATTTTTGTTTTGCAATTTCTTTATCCTCGTTGAGAGGTAAACGTTCAAAAATCTCCTCTCCGAATGCCTCACTTTCTGAATAAGTTACATCTGGCTACTATCTATATAGTTGTGCAAGCCAATTGATTTTTGTAATAATGTGGAAAAACAGAACAGATATAAAAACGTCATTGCGAGTCTGGTAAAAAAACTGCACAAGAAAAAAAAACTTTATGCTGTTGACGTTACATTGGGTAACTAATGAGAGCTAAAAAAAAAGAGTCGACTTGTCCAACGCTTAAACCAGCGCACCACTTGTCGTGTCTGCTTCGCGAGTCATTCATCTATCGAAAGACCGAACTCCGACTATTTCTCATTACAATACCCGTTGATCGTCGTGTCCTGTATAACCAGCCTATCCGGCTTCACCTTTACATTTTTTACCAAGATGTATTATACAACTCACGGTTAGCTATTTGCTTTCCCCTGCCAAACGTCTTGACCAACTCTCGGTCTCTCCACTCACAAAAAGCTGGTAACTATATATACTGGCACGAGATCGGCAGACAGAGGAGTCGTGCTCATTCCTTGCGGTATTTGCTGTTGATGTTCCGATAGTTCCTTGAAAGTGGAACCGAATATACAGTAGGATCTGCTTTATTAGCAACATTAAACAGTTCAAGCAACAACTTCTGTTTTGTTTCGTTTAAATATGTTTTTGTAACTATGGCTGTCTCATTCTAAGTTGCTTTAGTATTAATTACTGCACTGCACCGCTGGCCAGCTGAGGTTTATACTAGTTTAGTTTTAGTCTTAGAATTGCACAAGTATAGCGCCTCCTTATGACCATGCTTCAAACTGGCGAAAAAATGCCTTGCAGTAAATTACAGTGAAAGAAATGCAGGTTCTCACCGGAAGCTGAGGTCGAGTATTTTCTGCGGCACGAGCAGCTGTGGAATGACGAGTTCTTTCTCGAAGCAGCTCTGGTCCCAGTGCAGGTTGGCAAGCTCGTCTCGCTCGTAGAGCAACACGTTCTGTACTTGCATGTCGTACGGGTAGGTGAACACGAAGCGAAACCAACCGTCTCGCGCCAGAGTCAAGTTTGCGATGAATCCAAACCAGTTTCTCGTCGTGTTCACGTCGCCTTCTATCACGCAGACATCGTCGTCGTCTTCGTCTTCCCGTTGGCTATCGTCCTCTTCGAACATAACGATGTCTTTGACGAGCGCGGCTTCGCGCGGCGTCAGACCGGCTTTGGCGGGAGTCGACGCCGGTTGACGCAGGTACGGCGTGGAGGTGGACGGCGGGAACCAGTTGATGACGGGCGGCGGACGGCGCGTCGTCGACGTCGTCGTGCGCTCCATCTCGGAGACAGAGACCCCGCACTCATCTACTGAAAGAACCATTGCAAATTTCTCGTCTCTTCGCGACATTTGCCCCGCCTCCCGTATTGGCATTGCCAGTCGGGTTCGCCAGGGCAACAAACAACAGCAGCAGTTCTCGGAGACGGAGAGAGGTCGGCACGGCCCGATGTGTCCGTCGATCTTCATGAAGTAGTACAGGTCGAGTCCGTGCAGCGTGGCGCAGTTGCTGACCGCGACGAACCACGTGACAGGGTCTCGCATCACGTGACCTCTGATCATCACGTGACCAATCATTCATCACGTGACCCCGCTCATCACGCGACCACTCATCACGTGATTGCGCTTCCATGTACCACGTGACCGGGTCTCGCTCGGACTCGTCGACGGCAAAGCTGCGCCCGCCCTTGCAGACGTACATATCGGTAGCGGACTGGCGGCGGCGGTGCAAAGAGGTCGGCGAGTGCGAGTGGACCGGTGCGGTGGCCGTGTGACAGCCGGACCACGAGAAGCTCGGAGTCAGGCGCAGCATCTGATCGTCCTCCGGGCGCAGGATGTACTCCTTGCTCCAACAGTTCGTCCGAGAACCTGCCACAGACAGAGAAACGATCGAGATACATGTAGTTCATAAGCAAAACCCGTCAAATGTGACGCACATCTACCACCCGGGGAGAGCTGAAGTCACTATGTTTTTTGGTGGCAGCTCATTTTATCACCGGTCGATTCATTACAAGTCGATTCATCATGGTCGGTTCATCACAAAAACTGTTATATTTGCTGTAATCGTCTTCAGTATATCGTTCCGTATAGTATACGACAAGTATGATTACTATCAGAAAGATGTTTGTTATTGTTATCAAGAAAATGTTTGAGCTAAACTGTAAAATTAGACATCATTTTACACAAATAAAATTGCACAAGCGAGTACGCAACAAACGGTCTGCCTAAACACCACAGATCAAAGTTATCTTTATCGCACAGAGCCATACAGAAAAAACCCAAAAAATACTAAAAGTCTAAAGCTAAACCCATGAGGTTAAACGACTGACAAACAGTCCAGTAAATTGTTAGGCAGTCTAAATGTACGGTTGAAAAATAAAAGTATTCGTGAAAAGGCCACGCTTAAAACTGAAAGGCGAAACTATCAGTATTCAAAGGAGATAGCTAAAGGCAACAGAAACGTGACTCTTGAGACGCATATTTCATGGACCGACTAAGTGTGAAAGTGTCTAATGTAAGCAGATACAAGAAACAGCTCCAAACAAATCCGACTCTTAAAACAAATCACCTGGAAACAAGCAGTTGAATAATAAAAACAGAGAAGCCAGATAAAACGTAAACAGATAAAATAATTTAATGCTGTATTTACTGTCACATGTCGACACGTAGACTGGAGATCAAAGAACCGGAAATAAAGTCATGAAGTTGTATAAACGACACGAAGAGCGCATGTTGATCGCTAACGTCAGTTTCTGACATGGCACTTACGTATACACCAGATTGGAAAAACTGACTGAAAGAATAATGGATAGTAGTCAATCAATCTATTTGTACACACTAAAGACAAAAAATTGCAAGCGAAGGTAAGTTGTGGGATAATGCAGGGAAACAAATGTCACAATCAGACGTATACTTATACCAAATTTTAACTGTCAAAAGTTTTTTTAAAAATTAAATCCCAAAATGTTTGCCTGAATAACGTAAAATACAATATATCTTTTTAAGTACTGTCTACTTTTATTGATATTTGGTGTATCTGCGCGCTTGTGTTTACTCATTTTAGCGTTTATAATTTCATGTATACGATTTCGCCTTAAATAAATGATTAAATCGTGTTGAGCGACGCACCTATGATGGCCAGCTGGTCTTGGCGGTAGAACAGTATATTCTGACAGCAGCGTTCGACCGGGTAAATGAACTCGAACGTCAGTCGGCCGCTGCCGATGACTGTGATGTTAGCCAGGTAACCGAACCAGTTGCGATCAGTCTTCAAATGTCCTTCATGTATGCACGGCACTGACGAACTAATGGCATCTCGATAACTGGACGCCATCTGACAGCAACAACACAAATTCAACAACTATTTACTAGAATGTATTTCACTGGAATGTATACTTGTGACTTTTCTTTGTTTAGTTTTTCGTCCCCTGGTCTAGAGCCCATTGAATTTCGCAGCATGTCAATTTTCATGCGCGCTGCAGAGTTTGGCAATATTGGCTGCAAAAATAATGGGTTCCTTCTTATGACACATGCTTATTACAAGTTCCCAATTATACTGCACTTTCCGATAGTAAAAACCAGTCATTATGCTTTGCTGATGGCGTTTAATCTTTTCTAATGCAAAAACTTCCTCCGCCGGTTGCCACCAAACTTTCTTACATGCCAGTAAGTGTAGGCGTATTTTAAGAACATAACTCAAATGTTTGGCATTTCACATAAACTTGAGCGAAGAGATAAAACCAAAAATTGGCGAACTTTTCGACTCAACGGCAAATAACTTCAGAATTAAACAAGACATTGTCAATCAGAAATATGCCTGAAAACCACAGTCACTTTACTAGATGACGGTGTATTTTTGTATGCTTCGGTCCACTAAGTTGTTAACGGTAGTTTTGGCCCAGCGTGTAGTACTTTTTTACAGCCGCGGCAGCTTATAACTGCGAAAGAAGCTTCATCTACGGCAGGTATGGACGGACGTTGCTAAGCAACAGAATCTGACACTCACACTCACGGATCGTTTCCGTAGATACGCACAAAGCGCGGCCATCAGGTGGCAATGTAATGAGGGAATTGCCACGTCTTTACTTCCGTCCGTATCTTTCGCTGCTGAACACGCCATTCATCGTCAAGCAGATACGAACGTAGTTACACAGAAGCGAAGATATAATTATCAGGCGAGGTCTTAACTCTTAAGCGAAAGCAAAAAGAGTAGGCCAATTGTCGCTCTGAAAAAATGCAAGACGGAAAATACATAATCATTCATAAACAGTTTCAATTATGACGTTTAAATTGTTACACGTGTAAGTGAAAGATGATTAATAGTCGGCTTAAGTGAGGAAGATAAAAAGGCTTTCACTGTAGGCCCATTAATTATACGATGTAGTAATGTTTGGCCAAGCCAGTGTTATTATCTGCTCGTTTACATAGCCATTTGCGAATTCTGTTATCGCCGCTATGCCAGCGGTGCAGTGCGCAATGTAATTATCACATATCACAATTAGTCAATGCTATCACGAAAGGCTCTCGTCCCGTCCAGAAATCGTCAAATATTAATGAGTAATGCGCAGACGGCCATCGGTCACACTTAGAGATATTGGGGCGATAAAAAATGAACAAATAATGTACCAATATAACACAGTTTTTCTGCAGTTCTATAAAATTCAAACAAAGACTGTTTAAAGCGTTTTGCCATAAAATAACTCCGCGTCACTCGTGATTGATTTTTTGTCCAATTTTATATCTGCGTGTTTGTCTTTCTGTCCGTTTTTCTTGCTAAGTCGATTTGTTCATGTTTTTTTCTCTGCACTTCTGCGAACAGACAAAGTTAGTTTAGTAACGACGTTTAACTTTGTAAACCCATCTCTGACATGCGTATTCTGTGCATTCTAAGTGTAAAAAGCAGCCAAATCAATCGTAAAGCATGTGCTCGCAAATTCTAGAACAGGAAGAAACGGGGAATCATTCTGGAAATAAAAAAACGGCTCCCCACATCTGACTTGAACGAACGGGGGCGCCCAATTTGCGTACAGCCGACGACGCAAGTCGGCGTCAGTCAGAGAACAGCTATCTACTTTCAGCAGGTCCGAGAATGGCGTGCGCCGACTTCCCGGCGCAAGTCCCAAAGGACTGCATGACGGCGCACCGCCGACTCCAAAGCTCAAAACCACACACAGAAAAAAACGCACCAAATGCCAATGCTGAGCGGAGTGCAAAGAAACGATGCGGCAAACCCACGGCTATGGAGCGTCCACGAGTAAATTACATCTAACTGATAACGTACGCACAACTGAAAACATCAGCTTTTAAAAATATACTATAAAGTGCTCTAGAATTACTGTTATATGTTTGTTTACATTGCAAATATAATTATTTGAATACGAATTGCGTTAGAGGTCAATAAGCGCAAACATGCAATACAATAACATTGCAAATACGTATTAAGCCTAGTTAGGCCTATACAATTTTAACAGTTGATTAGAAATTGCCATCGAGAACATCTGCGGACGAGCGGTTTGCACATGCATTCATCGCGTTACGTTATTCACCATTAACCCTGGTCGATGAACTAAAAATAAAAGTTCACAAAATGACAAAAAGTGACAACCGAATTTTACTGCACCGATGATGATCGATCTGAAAAATAGCTGAAAAAAGTTCATCTTAACAAAATGAGTTGGGTGACAAACATACTTGGTATTTTCAAAACAGAATCAACAGAATTAAGAGTGACGTAATTCACCGGTAGCTGAAACGTGATAACACTACATTGGTTCGACAAATTCGATAAAGACGACTGGCGGATTGACAAGATCTAGTCACGTGACAAGAACAGGAAAGACTACTAGTAGTGATGCTGTAACGTACGAAAAAACTAAAACAGAGTTAAAAACAAATAGATGGTTGGTTACACAAAAACGACAGCTAAAACTAAAAAATAAAACAGCATAACAAACAAACAGCATTTACGCATCGTAACTGTTTTCATAATCGTTCGTTAGTACAGTGTATTTATGCAATGTATCCACTAAAGGGTTAAACAAGCCATATCGAGTTATACCACAGGAAACGGGCGAAGGATTATTGTATGCCGTGTTTTATTGGATCGGCGGCGTCACTATAACAGTCTCACGCGACCCTCACATAGGGACTGACGACGCACGCGAGCGCAACATCCGAATGACCAGTCATGCACACGCCGGCCGGCCACTCGCTATGTATTAACGCACGACTCCATAATCCGACACCGGCTTAGCTGCAAGCATGCGGCGGTGTAACGTCATGGCACTGGCTGACGACGTTACAGAGAAGGCGTCAATGATCTCCTTTTACACGTGTGGTGCTCAACATATTTTTAGTGCCGAAAAAGCGGTCGGTAGCACAGGGCAAACAGTTATGTTTGAAATAATATGTTTAGGAGCGTGGTGATCTCGGCACAAAATATGCTAACAAGCTTTGCACTCCTCCATCAGAGACCACGCCACTCCAGGTACAACAGTACGTCGTAGACATTTAAAAAAATATAAATCAGCGTATTGAATCAAGTTAATACGGTGCAAAGTGCCAAAAAAGCAAATTATTACGCGGCCGTCTTCTGGGCAGCATCATGCGTCCTGCCTGTGTGTCTATCCGTCTGTCCGTCCACCTGTCATCGAAAACAATAGAAGGCAAAAAAATAAAAATTGACGTAAACATTTCCCAGAGCAAAAGTAACTGGTGTGCTACGATTTAGTCGACAAGTCGAAATCATAAATAGGACCAAAAAAGCTTTAAAAAATCGCCAATAATAAGCAATAGGCGTTACGATAGTTTCCTTTGAGCTCAGAGGCGTGGATCCTGTAGATTGTCTTCAACAGCCGCAGCCGACCCGTGCCCAATTGTCCACTTAATTTCACCGATTTTTCTCTGACGAAAAGTGGCTTAGTTATGACAACTCCAAAAATCATTATTCAGCGATATTATTAGCAACGTCTCCGAGATTCAGCATTCTAGCTTTCTATTTGTAGTAGTGTTCAGCGGCTTTTGTTATTGCAACGTTTTAGTCTTTGGCCACTGAATCGTTTTGCAAATTTTATCATTGTGAAATTAAGCGATGAAAATGCATCAAAAATACAAACAACATGTATTACAGAAGTATCCCAAAAATAAGTTTTAACTATTTTACGCATATGACCGCAATTTATTACAATTACAATAATTAATCACATAAGGTCGTTTATACTCGTAGTATAACGATTTGGGCAAGCTCTTACATTATTTTTCACGCCTATCTTTCTATAGTTTCCACACTTTGTAAGTTTTGCTGTTCACAAGACAGCTACTAAATAGCGAATTACATGGGCGTAGACAGGTTGTTTTATATCGATAGAACCGGTCTGACAAAATTCCACGCAAAGCTCCCATCATGTTTTAGAATACGCCCAATATACCGGGTGGGGCAATAAAAGTGGAACGTACACGCTTTACACAATTCGAGCAGTTATATAGTTTCAGAAACAACTAGAAATTTGGAGCAAAGCCCAACGTGAGTTTGCCCGGCGCCCTAAATCCGACTGGGGGAAAATTAGGGGAATGAAATTGCCCCAGTAGCAAAGTCACGTGGCCCGCACTCAAATGCATTAGCATACGCAAAACGCGCACCGTCGACATAGGGTATAGGTAAACATTAACCGCATAATCTTTGGCGTTAGTGGACCAAAGTTCACCATTTTTTATTCAACGCGGGATTAATCGTTCTTGATAACGCTTTTACTGCTTGTCGATATCTTATTCGTTCCAGAGATATTGGCAGTCAAACTCAAAAGTTGTCGTAAATCGCACCGGCTTTTGAACGTTTTTTTGCCCTCCCAAATTTTAAGGGGGCTGTGCCTCCAAAGTTGTACTCGCGTTATCACCTCCATCTGGCAGCACGTCACGTGGTAAAGTATCATGAGGCTATTCCCCCTAGCTCAAAGGTTCTCGCGGTTAATACGCTACTTTTTAAGCCAATTTTGGACCCCCTTTTGAAAAAAATTGTAAGGAAGCCCCCAGTCTCCAGTGGGAGAATGCGCTAGCAAAACTTGGTCATTCTTTAGCGCGTGTAAAAAATTGGGGGCGCAGCACCCCTTAAGGGCCGAAATATGGTTTCCCAAAAAATCGACTTGAGTGGGTATGATTCCAAATCAAGATCTCTGCAACTAGTTCACCAAATTTCACCGGACTTTTTCGCCTAACGCGGGAGAAATCGGCGTCGATGGAGTATTTAACCGATTTTGAATATCTTCATCCGTCCCGGAGATATTCGCCGTCGAAGTTTAAAGTCGACTGAAATCGGGCCAAATTGTGCATGTTTTTGGCCTCTAAAATTTTTTTGGGGAGGCTTCCCTGAAATTTTAAACCAGAATTATAAAATTGAACACAGTTCTGAGCATCGCACAAAATTTCGTGGCGATCGGCCGCCGGAGCTCGGAGATTACGCGATAAAAAATAAATGCCAGCAAAACATAAGCCTAATTAGCCTTTTCATTTTCATTTTCATTTCGGACTAATTAGCCTTTTCATTGCAGTGAAATGTGATCATACTGAGCATTATGCGCAAATGTACAACATAAGTACCCTTTATTGCAATGACCAAGGCTAATTGCTTCCAAGAACTGCCTGATTGTTCGATCTAAATAAACCACATAGGCATAATATGTTCCAGTTTTTTACTTTTATGCGCTTCCCTGTGTAATGTTTCTCTTTTCCACCCTCGGTCGTTTTTACCCACCCAGCAACGTACTCGGTCCAGCAAACAGGGCTGGGCAAGCTCGATGATTTATTGCGTCGATATATCGATATCGACGTCTGTGTAATGTTCGATTATTTCGTGCTAACTCGGTTGGAGAATAATGGAAAGCCAAGCGCCACATAACGACAATTTACGCGACAATACAGGCATTCATGGACAACATAAACGCTATTGTCGCTACGAACCCAAAGTCGGCTCATATTAAGACACATTTACTTTACCATACCTATACTCACAGATAACAAAAAAATACACTGCAAGGTTAATAATAGAACGCTGTCGCGTTTGTTCTCGACATAATAGCTTATCGCGTAATAGCGGCGTAAGAAAATTGGAGCAATTGCTCCTAAGGTCTGCTTTAAACACTTCTACAAATACAATACTAGCAATATTTAATAAAACGAACGCTCAAGACGTCGGGTCTAGTTTACCGTACGTAGCCGAAAAAAACGGAAATTAACGAAAAAAAACTGAAATGAAAAAAAATCGTTTAAGCATCTTATTGTGTCACTGCATTGACAACTACGTGACTTCGCTGGTTTTGATTGCTAGCCTACGTATCTTTGCAATTTGCAAACTTTATGCCACGTTAAAGTACATTCGTTCCTCCTCCTCCTCATCATCATCATCCCGCCAATAAGCAGCTGAGGCTGACACTCGCTGTCGATTAGTAAGCCTATCAGCCGAAAGTCAACAAACTCGCTGAGCTCAGCAAATATACTGCTGATAACAACGACTGCAAAAATGATAAAGAAAATAGTTAAACGATTAGTTAGAATTTTGTGTAAGTAACCGGCGAGAGCGTGGTGTTACCTGCGGCAAGGTGTGTAGCAGTGGCGTCATGTTGCCTAGCAACAGAACGACGATGACGTAGCGGGAGACCGTTGCCTGCGTCATGACTGGACTGCTGCTGTTCTTATGTCTTGCATTCCGGCGCCGCCACGCGCTCATCGTGTCACTGTCCGTGCATTTTCAAACGACAAACAAACCAATACTATTGTACTGTTGTGGAATTGCACAGTTTCAAACAGTAATGACAGTAGTACTAGAAAAAGAAATATTATTAGATTGTGACCAATCTAATGTACTCCTCGTGCGCATTATTTTTCCTGTATTTTTCCATGAGTTTATCTAGCACCGTTATGGAGATATGGCTGTTTAAAGTTCTTCCAGAAAGGCTCTTCCAGGAAGAGAGGTCGGTCGGTTGGTCCTCAATATTACACTGATCTCATATACTCCTCTTCGCTACATTAAGAACGTAGCGAGGGAAGAGTAAAAAATGTCGGCCAAATGCCGACATAAGCTATTATGCTGCCAACCGCCTTGAACTGTGCAGTTCTGACCTTAACCCTGATGTTTGACCTTTTGACCTACAATGAGTTGAGACGGACGTTAACTATTATAGTGAGCTTAATTTCTTCTGTTATGCTGTTTATTTTACATTAATTTTGGAATTTTGTCCGAATTTTTACGGCTGCTTTAAACAAAATAACAATTAAGTGATGATCAATCAATCTATTAATCAAAAAAATTTTTAAAGTAACATAAGTATCGGTAACATTTGATTGCAAAGCAGACCACAGAGTTGAATGTATGCTGAAATATGATCTTCCGCAAAACTTGTTGTTACAATAAATGGAAGTCTGTTCGAGCTTAATGGTTGTGGCAGACTAGATGTGAAACATTTAATTTTACTACACAAAGTCAAGTTTTATAGTAATATATATCATGATAGTAATTATGTGCTGCATAAGTTGTTTTGTGTCTTGTTGTTGACTGGCAGTCTAAATGACAGCTGCATGGATATCAGCTATTACAATTGATAAATGTACAAAACATCAGTTTATACACTTGTTAACGGCAACATTTAAGGACTTGCACATCGAAAACAGCAAAAATTACAAAAGGTGATATTGCCTGCATCACACTGACTGTGTGTCAATGTGCTGCTGAATAATATCACCTTT
>Ga0209367_1010234_pt1 | contig 12601 bp, 10 predicted proteins | sample WorMetLIZISLAND2_FD_187412 | JGI IMG/M metagenome (GOLD analysis project Ga0209367, IMG submission 187412) | Marine gutless worms symbiont microbial communities from Max Planck institute for Marine Microbiology, Germany - Olavius geniculatus... ... | reverse complement strand
CCCCAGTCAGCTGTACCAAGGTCCCCACCTTCCGTAACTCATGTAAATGAGTTACTACTCATTTTACCGTCCCACGGAGGGTAGAAGGCTGAGTCGACCTAGCACAGACCACGCGTTGTTAGCTAGCCTAGCCAGGGACGTCGAGAGCCACAGCGGGGCCCGGGGAAACATTCTCGCGGGGCCCCTCTGGGGAGAAAATTTCAGATTTTTTTTTCTTATTAAAATGACGCATTCTGGTGTACTTTATATTTCTGAGCGACGGCGGGGCCCCAAACGTTGCGGGGTTCGGGGTAACTTACTCCCTTTATCCTCCGCTGTCGACGGGCCTGAGCCTGGCTGAGCAGTTGAGTTGAGTTGAACTAAGTCGCGTCGGCGTCGTAGGTGTGAACTGGCCAAAAAACGAAAGATACGAAAAATCCATCCGTAATTGATGCTGATCGTCTATGCGTGGGTTGTATTGTATACAGCGCCGTTCACCTCAAGGAGATGCACCGCTGCACGGTGGACGGCTGCACCATGATGTTCAGCTCTCGCCGCAGTCGCAACCGACACAGCGCCAACCCCAACCCCAAGCTCCATCTCCCGCAGACCGTGCGCCGCAAATTGCCCGACGCCGGCGGCGGCCTCGGCGGCGGAACGTACCCCGACGACGACGACGATGCCGGGAACGTTGGCGGCTCGGCCGGGATCTACGCACCGGGCTCGCCGATGTCCCTCAGCTCCCAGTATGCTTTGCGGTGCGCCGCAGCGGCAGCCGGGGCGACCGTTCACCGTCAGATCGTACTGACCGACGACGAAGACGAAAACGAAAACGATAATGGTGATGACGATGAGGTTGCTTCGAGCCGCAGCACGGCGGCGGAGTCGGTGACCACCGTTCCAGACGACAGCAACAACTTCGTCACGCAGTCTTCCTCGTCAGCGACTGTCTGTCCCATCTCTACCACCGTCAGCAGTGGAGCTACGACCCCTCTATCTTCGGACGCCGCTCCTCTTAACCTGGTACTCTGCTTCCCGCGCCACTTCGCCGAGGGTCTAGGGGGAGGTGCGACTGACTCCCAGGATCAGCAGGGTGGGTCTGGAACCACCCCCGTTGCGGTAGGGGTCGGTGGTTCGATGAGGGGTACGAGCAAGAGGAAGAGCGCCGTTCCGACGCGTTGTTCCACGCAGCAGTTACAGGACGACGAACTGATGATCGATGAAGATAACTCTAGTAGTGACGTGCCGCCCGCCACCAAGCGACGTAACGTCGAATTACCGCTAGCAGTGACGACGACCACCACTACAGACGAACCAGCAACCAGTTCAACTGCTGCCGCTGAGAGCGCTACCGGCGCTGCCGACTTATCACAGACAACCACCCAGAAACCTGCAGCGCTCGAACCAAACAACAACAAGGTGACTGAAAACATTTTTGTTAACCATACCTAGAACAGACAAGAGCCCAGCTGTCGATAGGAAAGGCCGACCGTACTATACTGCACTGCCTGGCTCTTGCTACATGTAATCCGTTATTTACTTACAGGTCGTAATCTTAATGGATCGCACCTTTGCTATTTTCGGTGAAAATAAATAAGTATAGCGATAATTTTGATTGCAAATTGCGGCCAAACCGCTGCAGAAAGCAACATAGTTAAGATACTACAGAGTAGCGGTCGGGCAACCCTATTTATTTTGTTGTAAGACATACCGTTTAGCCACAATATATACGTTACTGGCAGACAGACAAGGAACAGACACAGCCTGGTACCATAAGCTCTTTTCTCCGCCGGTGCTAGTGCTATCACGTGTTAAATAATCTCCACTGTTTATATTGTGAACAGGTAAACGACCCAGACTCCAAAACGGCAAAAGAAAACCACCAGGAGAAATCGGAAGCGGAAATGGATAGAACGGCGGATGACATCGTAGCGGTGGTACCGCGGACCAGCACTCCTGACGCCCAGCTGTCAGCGGCGGTGGATCGTGGTGGTCTGCTAGCGGATCATGGTCCGCGTTCCCCGGGCGCGTGCAGTCGCACATCGGATGACGTCTCGAGTATAGGGTCGGACGACGAGCAACGGAAGATGACCAACAACACTGACGATAAACACGGACAGAGTGACGAGGCCGCCGCTTTGGACGCAGCGTTAAGTACGTATGCTATACTGAACAAGAAACCCAGCTGTCGCTAGGGTTGGCCGACTGTAGGCTTACCGTCTTTTTCCGAAGATCAGCGTCCGACTTCGGTCGCGGAAAGAAAGCGATTTCCCAGAGTGCCTACAGTCCCATACACGCAGTGGTGACGCTGCTATATCGAACGCTACAATCAACGCTGGGATATAATATGGTAATTTGGCGCACGTGGGTGATGGCTGCAGGCAGAAACTCTACGTTCAAAATTGAGAGATGAGGCCGCCGCGCTGGATGCGGCATTAAGTATTTGGCAGCAAGCTAGTCAGTGATGTTCAGTATTTTAAATTGCATCGGTTTGGTGATCGAACTTTACGGTCTCTGACTTACGATCGCGAGGTTGTGGGTTCAACTGTTGGTCGGGTTACTGTAGATCAAATGGTTACTACTCGGATGGATGACTATCTGCAGACAGGTAAACCATCTATATAACCAACACTAAGGTCAACTCAGCCTTCCATCCCTGCGGGGTGTAAACTGAGTATCGGTCTGTCTGCATGGCTGTGGTTAAGGCGGGATCGACAAAAAAATTCAGACAGGTGATTACGTCCGTGTGAAGATTTTCTGTGCTCATTTTCTTGCAAATCCGACGTCTGGGCTGCTTGGCAAATGTGTGAAATACAACGATTTTTTTAATTTTTTAAATTTATTTTTTAAACTTATTGTTTGAAACAGACGAGGCTGAGGCCGTGGCGCCAGCAGAAGCCCAGTCAGACGACGAGATCAACGACTCGGGTGTGGTCGTGGAAGAAGCGACTACGTTGACGTCCGCCGTCAAGAGTGTTCCAGACGCTGCCGCTGACAGCGCGGCCAAGGACCTCAGTGGGGGCGGGGCCAAGTCATCCACCCTACAGCAGCACATAGATGTAATAAACGATTTTTTACGTCTTTTTATTCCTGCCGTCACGTCTATACTTTTTTCAACGTTTTCTTCAATAAACGTTGGTTGAAAATTGCGTGAAGAATTTGATAAACACTTTTGAACCCACAGGAATAAGCCATAGATTTGTTGGTTAAACGCGGTTCTGTGGTAGTTTACTTTGTTAGTCTAGCGATACTCAGTTATCACAGGGTTGAATTGAAATCTAGTTCAAGTTATAATGCAGCAAAGGCATTAGGCGATAGGCATTGTGCAACACTGCAAGAGGTTGAATAAATCAGAGCTAATCTTTTTCATTCTAAATATTTATTCGCCACAAAATTGGAGGCAAAAAAAAACAATGAAAAATAATTAAAACAATTAAAAATATGAAAAGCACAAATTGAAGGTTTATGAAAGTTTTATTAATCCCTGTCACGTTTTTTTCACGCTTTTTAGCTGTTTTGTTTCTGGAACTTTTTTTACATTTTTACATTTATTCTGCAGATGCAGCAGACGGCGGCGGGATTTGTGTGCGTGATGGAAGGCTGCAACGCGACCTTCCCTTCCAAACGAAGTCGCGACCGGCACAGCGCCAACCTTAACCTACACCGCAAGCTTCTATCCACCACCAACACGAGCCCGGGGAAGTCTGCGGCAGTCTACAGCGAGCATCCGTTCCCGCCCTCTGTCATTGTCCATCACGGCTCGTCGACGTCATCGGATAATGCAGCGGATGAAGCTAGTTGCCTCGTGTTGAATCTGTCCTCGCGCTCCAGCGCTGCTGCGGTTGAGCATCAGGGTCCCGAAACACGCTCCAGCACCGCCGTCACCGCTACCAACGAGGTATGAAAAAAATCTTTATTTACCGTGAGGTTGCCTATAGCAACGGATAATGTAAGCAGGATAACTTAACTGACGATCAGTACGGCCTGTTGCATTCGAAGTTTTCCAATAGTCCCTCCATAGCAACACTATAGTTAGGTTAATGGTGTAGCCAGAAATGTGATCGGTGGCGGGGATTGGGGAATCGCATCTTTCTTCCCCTTCTCTCCCCCTTTTCTTTTTTTTCTTCTTTTTTTCCCTTAAAATGTATAGGATTCTTAAACTACCCAGCCGAGTCTCGGGTGGAGCCCCTGCAGGCGAAATAAAAGGCGACCATTTTGATTATGTTCCTGAGTACCTAATATCTATTTTGAACAAAATAATTAGTGCAGATCTTTTGTCTTGTTGTTCCTGCCGTTTGACTTTCTTGGTGAAGTTGCGTTGTTCGCATGCTTTTATTTGGCAAATTAAATGATTATTCTGTACTGAATTTTGTTGTAAAGGCAGCGGTGGAGACGGTAGTCCAAGGCTCGTCGGCCGTGGACACGGACGGCGAAGCCAGCCGCTCAAGCAGCGTCGGTCCCCAGGACGATGTGGATCGGACCACCATCACTTCAGCCAGTGGCGTAAGCGACTCGGCGCTGAGCTGTCCCGACTGTGGAGGGTCCGCGGCGTTTCGTGACAAGCTGGCGCTGAAGGAACATCTGGAGACGGTTCATCCGCGGGAGTCTCACCGCTGTACGGTGGCAGGCTGCGACAAACTGTTTACCACCCGCAAGAGTCGCAACCGACACAGCCAGAACGACAACTTACACAGGCACCTGTCGGTGATTCCCGTCGCCCCGCCCCCTCGCCCGTGAGTGATGACGTCACGCGCACCTGTCCTGTCAATCAGACGAGCAGCAATAAAAAATCGCAGAGAGCGACGGAAATGAACTGAAGCAGTAATGCATTATTGTAAGCACCGTCTAACGGCGTCGTTGACCTACGTGACTACGCTCACCTGCGCATCAACCAATGACCAATGGGTTCAGTTCCGTCGCTCTGTACGCGACTTTAGAACCCGCCTTTTATTCGTATTCAGACGTATCGGACCACCACGCCATACGATGATAACTACGCCCCACTTCGAAGTGGAGCTGTGACTTTTAGAAATCGCGAATTTGTGCTTTAGCGTTACTTTGAGTTGCCTTCAACACATATCAGTAACCAGTGGCGTTGGGGCATGAGAAGGGATCAGTTGTTCACTCCCCCAAAATTTTACCACGTCGGAAACTTTTCTTCCGAAAACAACAAAATTTGGCGCCAAAAATCCCCCATTTCGGAAGGCGTTTAGGAGAAAATTGAAATTTTGAGCATCCCTAATCTTTTCCGTGGGAAATTCACTTCTCCCCGACGCCACTGTCAATAATGATGCCTTTTACATTCACGCATGGTTTTGCGTGATGAGCGAATTTAATTGAAATTTAATCGAAAGTATATCTAACAACAAGTTTGAAGTTTGTGAAATTATCAATTGATATATATTGTCATGGCCGATACGTTTTTTCCCGCCATGCTGGAATGCTTATTTCTGCATAGTTGTCAATGTTTCTACGGGCTTATTTGCATAATTATTTCGATCGACATTATTGCTTCGAAGTAATAAAAATGTTGGGGCAAGTGCTGCTATTTTCGTACAGAAAAAGACAGCATTTAGTGTTAATTGTTACTGATGAAGTCGCATTTGTACACCAGTTCGCTAATAGGCCTAAAAGCAAAAGAGATTATATGGAGCGCTTATTCGAAATTATTTGATGGGGGTGCAAAATTGGTACTGCAAGTCTATGGTTACTGTGAGATTTGCTCCTTATGAATGGGCTTGTATAGCTTACCCAATCAAATTTCTGTGGGGCCATGTTTTCATTCAAAATTGCGCTATCTTGGACAGAATTCTTCTTAATTTTGTGTAGTGTTTTTAGAATTAACAGATATTTGCTATAGGCAAGTATTTTGTGCACCGCGTAGTCGATTTTTCGTAGATAATTGTACAAATGTCGCAATAATGTTATAGTATTTGTCAGATAGTATTTATATTTATTACGACATGCATGCCTTAGCCCGTTTCCCGTGCGTAAATATGCATTTTAAATATATGCAATAATCGACGGATTTTTCGTCTTAAATCAGTATGCGTGGTCTCATTTTGTGCAGTTTTTTTAAACTATTTATTTGAGTTATTAGAAGGATCTCTTCTAAAGTCAAATAACATTAGTTCCTGTGCTGGTTTTTCCAGCTTTTTTATGTTTTGTTCGTCGTTTTGTGTGTGTGTGTGTGTTTTTTTTCAGTACTTTAATAATATATTTGTACATAATTAACTAATTAATTAGCGTGTTGTAAGTCATATCGGTGTTTCATTCATTTACTACTACTATTATTATTGTATTTATTAGTCTCGTGTTTGTGTTTTAATATTTAGTAATTATTTTAGTGCAGTAATTTATGTTCGTTAGTGACACGCATTATACGATCAGCAATTTGTACTGTTCTACAAAGCAAAACTATGATTAACGTTTAGGCTATTCTAATATTTTCCAGGTATATATATGTACAAATTTACTGATAGTCTTTTTCAGCTTGTCGTCAACGTTATAGAAGCTTTAGTAGCTTTTTTTAGGTGTGTCTGTGCATTTTACGGGGCCTCGCTTTAACTATGCATTCAGTTTAAACTTCACTATACTTCGATTTGTTGTAGTGGAGTTGCGGCTTAAGCTATTAATGCAGCAAATGGTATTATGACTTTACTTCTAAGCCTGTTTGTTATTCGTAGTCATGTTGATTTGGTATGCATAAAAATGCGTTTTTGTTGTCAAAAAGTCTGTAACAGTGTGTTTTTTATAATTTTACGACGAACCAATGGAAAATCTGTTACTATATTTCTCAGCTTTTTGCCGACATTTTCATGTCTGGTGTCGTGAAATTCTTGCAACACGCGGATCTGTAATATTTCAAGCACATCTTTTTTCAATATTGTGCGAGTTTGTCGTTAGCTCTGCTGCGCATGCGCAGTAAACGTAGCCCTTACGTGTACGCTCCCGAAAAACCCAGATTTGTTCAGTTGATTCTCAGGAAAATAGGCCTAATCAAAATTGTTGCCACCAGCACCTGATTTCATATTTCAAGGCTAAAATGCGCCAAATTTGATTTCGGTCGGGGCTTTGCCCCCAGACTTCGCTAGGGGAGCTCACAGCGCTCGCCCAGAGCCCTCAGCTGGATTTTGGGGATCCTACATATAAGAGGAGAAAAAGAAGGGGAAGAGAGAAGAAAGAGGAAGGGACGGATAGGGGTGAGGAAAAGGGAGAAAAGGAAAAGGATGGGAAGGAAAAGGGAAAAGAGCGTAGGCCTCCAAGTCACATTTCTGGCTACGTCACTGACAGTTGCAGATGTTAACGGCTGCTGCAGCAACAACTCAAAAGGATGCGGCACATCACGTCCCATCACATCACTGCTTGCCTGCTCGCTGTTCCGGGCTGCTGATGGACAACGATGACGAGATGATGCACGGCTGCTGTGTGAGCAGTTGAGTCCGCCGCCAGTCTTGCCAACAATGGCTTTTTAACAGTGCATTGTCTGTTCTCTAGTGCCAAATCTGTCAGTTTTCGAACTAGAGGCTTGCGGGTCTATACCGGTACCGGCGGGTATACTCGACCCGGGTCGAGTGGAGTCGTCATTGTCACGGGATCTGGTCAGGTAAAAAAACTAAAATTTAGGCCTACGAGTCAGGTAGGAAAATTCGTATTACTCCTAACACTTTACCCTCAAAGCACTGGAACAGAACTAAAGACTGTGGAAGGCTGAAAAGCCCGAAGTACCAGACGACATGGAAGCAAAAGGCCGAAAACAGCGGCAACGGTATGGGGCAGCAAATTTTGTGGATGCGACGCCGGAAGCGTCAGCGAGGTGGGGTATGGGGATAAGAAGTTGCTGCCCAAGTTGTGTGGGTGTTACCGCCATATGAGCGGGGTGTAGACCGGAGATCTTGGAGAGAAACAGCAATGCGAAGGGGTCAAAAACTGACTTAGCCTATATCGAACGGAAAAATTCGGAGAAAGTGCCTCAGCGTATACAAACAAAGTCTGAGTGCCCGCCGCACATGTGACCCAGCGATTGAGCGCCGCGGCTTGTCGAAGTTTCTGCGCGGTATGGTAGGGCAGGGCATGGCGATTGTCGCGTCTGTTGATAAGTGATACTAAGGCTAATAGGCCCATGATGCTGAAACTGCAGTTTTCATTGACACGAGGGTCGGGCAGCGACATAATGATAAGCTCCCACTAGACCACCGCCGGTGCACCGGCACCGGCACGACGCACAAGACTCAAGAGACACTGTGCAGAACTGGTGCAGGACTGTAGGGCCATGTCGGTAGTCGCCGTCGGTCGCTTGTGTAATGATAAGATGATGACCGTCGCCTGCACACCCACCAGGGACTCCTGTAGCCGTATCTATAGCATAAAAGTCGCCTGTAAACGTACGCTACACGTACGGCCAAACGCCGTACAGTACAATGTCATTCTTACACACAGTAGCTAGCAGACGACCGAACACTCTGGAAGCAACCGGCGCTTAACCACTGCTGTATATGCGTATACTTTGTTACTTCTATTTGCTGGGGACTTGGGTCCTGCCTGACTTGAGTACTACATCAGTGTCTCTAAAGAAGATGATGAGATGGCAAGAAGAAACGGTTTGGTGGAAATGGAAGTAGTAGACGAACGGCTGACCCTGTGACATAGGCTCCTTTTTAGCGCAGGAAGCCTATTAATGACCAAGTAATAAACGATTTTCTAAGTGAAACAGAACAATGCTCTGGTAACTGGTAGGGGTAGTATCTGGTTACCACTATGGTCCTGCAATTCAGCCTTCAGCATGGTTAACGCGGTTTTTTATCCCTTCGGCGCATGTCCATATATCGAGTACCGACCAATCTGACTGGCTTGGGTTAGAGCGGGGCGCGTTCTTCCCTGTCGGGTGGCAGGTAACACTGCATGCGATCTCATACGGCAGGTGACGCTCCGCAGCCCCGAGGTGGTTTCGCATAACGCCTTTGACCTTTAACCCTTTACCGACAATGATGACAGCATTGAGGACGTTAGCAACGAACCTTCCGCTGCTAGCGAGTCATCTGCACGAAGTCGGTAATAAAGGGTTAAAGACGAGGACGCTTGTCAAAATGGCACGCTGAAAGGGTCCCGTGGAGTAGTAACTAACGTGCAGCAGCAGCAGCAGCTAAGCGAATGGCACAGAGACGAGGCGCCATAGGGCATATAGGCTCTGCCTAGAAGTTACTGGCGCTGTCGATGACCTGACCGGTGAGCTGAGGGGGGGCCAGGGGACTCCACCCACCCCTCCCCTTTTCTTGGAGTAGTTCGCTGCCTGGCTTCATACGGCTGGTTGGCACGTGGACCGTTTGGTGCCGAGTCAGGGCCTTCGTGACTGTTCGGGCAATAGGAAATAAAAATGTTCGACTTTATTCGTCATTCGATGACAACGAATAAACAAACACAGAAACAAGCAAACGAACAATAAAAGGAAACAAAGCTACAAAGACAGTTAAACTAAAACGTTCAATTCACTTCTGGCTAAGTCCGTGACTGGCCCACATTTTGTAGCCTACTTTGTATTTTGTACTGCAGTGTATTTTTGTATTTTTTTCCCTTTTCACCAATTTTTATGTTGTACTGCTTGTACACTTCTGATATTAAATTAATAAATAATGCAAACCAACTTACTAAATACGGGAGAGTGGACACCAAGCGGTAGAAAAATAAATATAAGAAAAATAATAGCGAATACAATTACCGGAAATGATGAATATACACACAAAATAAGCCTGAAATTTCAGACACGTTTGACACGTTTATTCCATGATCGCCGACGGTCGGTTGCTGGCGTTTGTTTGGTCACGCATGACTGCATCCCTGGAATAACCGATTCGGTATATCCAATATATACCACCCTAGACACAAAGCTATAAAGATCGTAGACAATTATTATTCTGACCCGCTTAGCCTACCAATTACAGATCTGTGATGGTGGATATACCCTAATGTTAACATCTCCGAAAGACCAAATCGATGCTCTACAAAGTCCCCCACGCTTCACACTACATATTGCCAGTCGCTGCTGCAGCAGCGGCGCACTCTCCGATATAGGAACTTCTGGATGTGACGTCACCGGTCGGTGCCCGCCTGCTTGCGCCGACCGGCAAGATGCGGGCGAACGAGTGATAGACAGCGACAGAAATGTGTCTGCACGCTCAGACCCTATGATGGGGACTAGACACCAGGGAGGGGAGGAAAGGGGAGAGGGGGACGCAAAGGCATCACTGGAGACGATGGATGGAAGGAAAGTTTCTTGGCGTCACGTGGCGAGCAGAGCTACAGTATACGGCCTCGCGGGTCACCAGCGAACGGCGCTCGTGAGCCGCCGGGCGACCGCTGAGTTAACTTTCTCTCGACACTAACAGCTGAAGGCACTGGGAAGCTGCAGCATGGCCGCATCCAACTGAAACAAAGAGATATGACATCTCAGCTATATCCACCATCACAGTATCATATCAGCTGCCATCGGTGTCAATTAGCGTCACGCACTGACACTGTCACTTTCGTTCTATCACCCGCGGACACGCGATACAATACAGCTCTAATTAGAGTGTAGAAAATTCTATCTCATGGACATATCTCTTGCCTTTTGTTTCTGCGACACGGGAAAAATGTCCAAAGGGGGGACGTCCGAGATAGTAAATGTCCGTCATCTCCTAACAAGGACACCGCTTTATCTTCCAGCCTATTATTTTATGTTCTTAATTTAGTCATTGGCTGCAACCCATAATAAAGATCTGTCTCATACGACAGTCAGTATAAGAGATAGCCAGTTATTGCAGCGCTCAGTATACCGTTACATGAGGTAATGACATTAGGACGGTCAAAAGGTCAGAAGTTACAGCAGTAGACCGAAGGGACGTGGCCATGCCACTCACTATTTGTGAGTGAGCGGTAAACGCCGGCGCGACTTAAGACTGCTACTGTGCTAGGCAGGCGTAGGCCTATATGACAAAGAGAAGACGAATGGACGACCTAAGTCAGTCAAGGGTCACAGAACTGTGCGTCTTCACAATCGTGCCTGCCAGCCACGTGCCTTTAGAGAAGGGCCATGTGACCGACGTCACGGGTGGTGTTTCGATACTGGTATTCGGTTATACCCCGTTTAAACGATCAAGCTGGCTCGACGAACTGGCTATAATGTTAGCTGGACGAGCCAGCTCGATGTTCGCTCGACGTTTGCTCGATGTCTGCTCGATGCTTGCTCGATCGTGTAAACGGGGCATTAGCTTCCGGCCCGGCAGTACATTTTAGGCGGAATAGCGTCTTGTAGCGCAAGCAATTCAGCCTATTGATAGGCCTACACATTTTTGTGGCATCTGTACGGCGTTTGTCTGTTTTTAGCAGACCGTGCATACAGTCTAGCTATTGGTAAGAGACGACGAGTTGTCGTCTCTCCGTTCGTTCGTTTGTAATGGATGTATTGTGGCTAAGTTTTAGGTCGTAGGGAAGAACTTTTTGCACGAGTAATTAGCCATGTGTGTGAGACTCAGGCACGCAAAATTTCAGCCATCTAGTACAAGGGGAACATTTTCAAATTTGGAGTTGAATGAAAGGGAATAGAAACTTCAATGGAAAACTGGCTATATCTCGAAAACGGTGAGAGATATGGCCATAGGTTGCTATTGATCATAGGAAGTCGCATATTGGCTTACAAATTACATAACAACCACTGACCTTGGATGACTTTGAAAGTCACTGACAACCAGTACGGTCGACTATTCTAGCGACAGCTGTGCTTTTTGTCTACATTGGTTATAGACGAACCAAGATGCCATTCGGATTTTGGCATAATACAATGCTGTGGTCCGATGACACATTGTGTACGATGGCGGGCCTGACGACGGTCTATCCCTTACGCAAAAACGCGAATTTCTGACTAACGAAAAAATAGTTTATGATTCATAAGGTGGCAGCAGAAAAGTTTCCGACATTTTTCCGACAGCTCAAAATTTCGGGGGGGAGGAACAATTGGTCTAGCCTGCTCTTTCCCCCGGCCATGTCGCTAGTGATTAAGTATCAAAACCGCAAGCTTCGATACACCGCGGTAATTAGCGTGCGGCGCCTCACTAATTCTCGGTGACGGTACAGACATATGGCGTGGTAGCGGTCTGCCGACATCATCAACAGCGGCAGCAGCAGCAGCATCATCAACTCTGTAGGGAGCAACGTTTACAGCTGGTAGCACGTCACGCCACTCCGCCGTGACGCGCGGCTAGGCCACGGGGCGGCAGCACGGTCGCTTCTCAGTGAGTCCCGGAACAGATGCTTGGAGTCAGGCGGACTGAGAGACTAGTTTTCAAGTCGCTTCAGATCCTTCGCGTGCCGTCAACAACATCAGCCGGCACCCGACCGACTGTATAAAGCACAGCACCTCTCTGCTCTTGGTGCAGTGGCGTATCCAGAAATGGGAAATTGGGGGGAGGGGGCTTGCCTTTCTTACCTTTCTTTCCCTCACTTTCCTGTTTTCTCTTTTCTCTCCCTTTCGTTCCCCCTTCTCTCCCCTTAGAAGTAGGACTCCAAAAGTCTAGCTAGGAGGCCGGGGAAAGCGCTGTGAGCTCTCCCAGCGGGGTATGGGGCGGAGCAGTGGTGGTTTTAGGCCCGG
>Ga0209367_1010233_pt1 | contig 12603 bp, 8 predicted proteins | sample WorMetLIZISLAND2_FD_187412 | JGI IMG/M metagenome (GOLD analysis project Ga0209367, IMG submission 187412) | Marine gutless worms symbiont microbial communities from Max Planck institute for Marine Microbiology, Germany - Olavius geniculatus... ... | reverse complement strand
GTCTTACGGACATTACTAAGAACGTCTCATTGCGCTGACTACTATTACGTGACTACACTGTTTAAGCTTATTGTTACGTGTCCTTGTAGTCTTAGGACTTAACGCCACGCTTAAGTTTATTCGTCCTTCATCATCATCATCATAAACATGTATGTTGTCTCAATTCACTGCACTGTAATTGCAGGAATCCCAGCAGCAAAAATTAAATTTCAGGACCAACTTTTTAGTAAATTTCAGGACAATTTCAGGACATATTTACGGTATCAAAAATCTCAACCAATACAAATCTATTACAGGTTACCTAGCACAAATCAGTCATAAACATCAGAGAGGCAGTCATTCATTACAATATTACGAGTAGAGTAAATGAAATAACAGTCACCTCTTGTATTCGTATATCAAAAGCAGTTACTGTAAAAGAATATTACAGTTCTGAGAAATAGAAATATCGAATTTAACAGTACAGCAGTACTGCCAGCAAAATATTAAACAAATTTACGGCAAAATGATGGCCAATATCAGGACATTTGTACTAAATGACTAAAATTTCAGGACAATTCTAAATTTCAGGACAACTTTGAAATTTCAGAAATTTCAGGACAACTGGGACCCCTGTAATTGTAGAGTCACATCATCCGCTTACGTAGAAAATCTTCGAGGGACCAGAGACGGATCTAGGCATGTTCGTGTTAGCCGAAAAAGGGCCCCACAATAGGCTTACGCCTGTGCGGCGTTCTCATAGAGGCCAGAGGAGAGGAAACGTTTGATGGCAACTCAACATTTTATCACATGTGAAGGCCTCTTTATGACGTGCTGCGAGCCTGCGACACTTGGAAGCTCACTTGGCGGAGCTCGACATTCTCTGTCCCGAGTTATTGTTAAACTTGACGCAAAGTTATACACCGTATAAGCCTGTGGCTTGCGATAGCTGTATCTCAAGTCAGGTAGCTAAACAGCAGCAAACTGTAAGCTGTAACGCTAAATTCATGGTAAGTTTCTATACGTTAACGTCAGAAAACTTACCTGAGGGCCCTACATTTCTAGCAACGGTACCTATAGGCCTAATCGGGTTCAAATTGGGCTCTGACAGCGATAAAGTATCAGCACCTTCCTCAGTGCTCTGCTTCCTGATATACTCATTCTTCCGTCATCATTTCCCACTTGCCGTCGATCAATGCAATACTCAGCTCTTTACTACCGATATGTTCTATGCAAGATTACAGTTATGACAATGTTATCATTTTTGGCCTTTAAAATATCCCATAGGGACCACTCAACAAATATGTCACGCCTGAAGGGGGGAGGGAGTCAGATGGGGTGTGACAAAGTGACAGGGGGAGAGGAGGGAGTACAGGAACGTGATGTCAGGCGTTTGTGAAAAATTTTTATAGACTTAAACGTTTATCGTAGGCCAACTTGTTACTCTCCGATAAAATGCCTACAGATTCAGATACAGTAGGACGTTGGCTGTTATGACTCAAACTGTTCTTTCATAGCAAACGACTGTGTGTAAACAGTAAAATAATGTTCGAAATGATTATGATGATGCATGGATGCATATATGCATATATTCTATTTATGGGTAGATGAACAACTTTTGGCTGGCTTGCTATTATGGTGCTACATTTGGTAAGATGCATACAGTTGAGAGGGCAGTATTGTGGGCTGTGACATATTTTTCATAGGAGGGTTGACCATGTGTGACAGTTTGTGACATAGGGAGCAGGGGGCCAAATTTGGTCAAAAAGCGTGACATATTTTTGAATGGCCCCATAGCCGTTATAGCATTGTAGTGATCAATAACTTCAGCAACCAGAGTTGACGCTTGCAATCTGTGTTTGCACCATCCCCCCTCCGCCTAAATTTTGGGTCATTGGAAAGTTGTCAGAAAACCTTTGCATAAAAATTCAAAAATTTGTGGTTCAAAACCCCGTTTTCGGCAAAATCCAAGGAGAAAAAGCACCCACAAACTCCTACGTTGGAAATTTGCAGCTGTCTGTCGTAAAACTGCAACTTCCTGCCTCCGTTTTTTTAACACACGACATTACTGACCAGAAGTCACAAGCCAGTTACCGGTATATGAACATATAACAATATTGTACAACTGCTTTTATTATTACAAATTACAGTAACAGAAAATGTGTTAACACTTCTTGACAAATACTTTTTAAATGTACACGTGTGTGTGACTAAAAAATACAAATATGGAGTGGATATAACTTCAATACAACAGCAGTAACACTGCAGTCGAATGCAGAACAGTTTCTTTCATAAAAGGCTCATATCAGCCAATACTGCTATTATCTACAGCTCAGTCAGACGCCGGCGTCAGTCTAACGCCTATCTCAGACAACATATCGACAGTTCTGGACGTCGGGCCACACAGCCTCATGTCAGCGATGTAGCGTTGGTTAGCCTCGTTCTCCTCACAAAGGTTGCATACAGCCAACACCGACCACTGGACAATATCTGAGTAGCAACCTGTTAAGGACTGTACTAACCACTGTACTGCTAAACAAATGCAGCAGAACAGTAAATGCAACTAAGTAAACATGCTACATTATTGATTTAAAGCACTTTCAAAACTAATATTTCAGTAATTCTGCTAATTAAAGTAAAAAGCCAAAGTGAAGGTCAAGTAGTTGCTATGGCGCTTCTTAAATGCGTGAGACTCATGGCCAAAAGCGCTTTCCAATCTCGGAAGTAGCAGCTGATTAGTATAAGCTAATGATACCGCAGCACACTATGAGGCTATCCATTGCCAGCATCAGTGAACACACCTGACAAGCAGTTTGCAGCCACCAGACATACCACTGCCTCAATCAGCCACATTGGGCTGTAAGCTACTACTCGTTTCCCGTCCCACAGAGGGTAGGAGACTGAGTAATGCAGCAAAGCATGCAGTAGGTTAGCAACTTACTCAAGGTTGCTTGCAAATGCCACATGGTGAAAACCGAACCGAACCATAACCTGAAAGTTACAAATTGGCTCAACACTAAGCACTAGTAGACCACCTGCACGTAGGGTAAAAACAACCTGTCCAGAGTTGTTACTTGGTAGCAGAGCAGACAGGAGTTGAACTTGCAACCTCTCGATCGTGAATCCAACATCCTAACCACTGAGCCACCAATTTATCACAAAAAGACACACTCATCAGCAGATCACAAAACGAGTGTTCGTTGTCACTGTCACCAGCATGAGTTGCCAAACCAAACCAAAACGTCCTACTTGGCAAATACGTGTGAGTCTGCATAAAATCAAAGTTCCCTATATGAACAAGCACATAAGTACCAAAAATATTTAATAAATTTTTATCCTGAAAGACAGGCGATCAAGTTAAGCTATACATGAGTTAACTGACATGGAAGTATCTGCTTGCTACTGTCAAAGGATACAGGGATTATTTGCATCAACTGAGGTGTGATCAAGAATGAGTGCAATGCCATCAAGATCTCGTACCTATAGATACAGTTCACATACCAATAATGCATCCAAACAGCAAACACAGAAAACAGCTACATCAATAAACACCTAGTGCCACCAAAATTGAAAAGTGCTATGAATACAAACTGACAATCGAAATTTAGCTTTTAAAAAATAAATTGGTTTTAGTTTAACAAACTTACTTTAGTTTCTATGCCTAATCCGCAGCACGGTTTTGGTGTAAAGCAGAAAGATGCAGAATAAATTATACAAAATTACAAAATTAATCATATAAAATGGCCAAAGCAAACATTAGAGATTATCTCATATGCATATAACAGCTGAATTTTTTATATCACTGAAAATCGCTGAGTGAGTGAGTGAGTGAGTTAGTAGGGTTAACGTCCCACCCAACACTGTATAGGTCATTTCGGAGATGGCCTTTCCAGGCAAAATGCACGTATAAACACACAATAATGGAACAGAAAATTTAACCTTCATAGAAAACGCACAATATGTAACACAGAAAAAAATTCTGCCCAACCGAATGCAATTTGTGTGTTCAACCTACCACTATTATTATCTAACATTCTGACATACAAGTTATAACTGACGTACAGCAAAAGCTAAACAGTAAACATTCATTTCTGGTGTACATGTACAACCTGCACCAAACAGCATAAAAACTATTATCAGCGACTAGACGTGTTTTGGTACCATTTGCTGATTGGTCGTGTGTTGGTAGACAAGGTTTGCAAGCAAGCGCATCAACTCAGACTTCACGTTATAAACATCAGTGAAGGCAGAAGTGTTTAACGCTGTGGCTGATGTTGCAGTTGACGTGTTTGCACACAAACCCTCAATTGAATGCAAACTTTTCAACACAGCTGCAAACATACAACAAATAAGCCACCACAAGATCAAAATCTGAAGGAATTTTGATGACTTTTTCTAATTCAACCAAAATGCCTTGATACAGCTGGCTGAAAAATCAGAAAGCTATTAATTACGATCTGCAGTGGATACTAGTAGCTAAACCACTCAAGGTCCATAAAGCAAATAGTGTTTCACTGCAATTGAGAATTCACTTAGATCAAAAACATGAACATGAAAAAAAATAAATTATGAAAAACAGACAAGACTAACATCATTTTACTTCCATTTGGTTGAACAGATGTCAAAATGCATCAAGCTGCATGCTATAATCAAAAAAATTCCAAGATTTATCAAATAAACTGGGTAAACTCCCAAAAAGCTGTGCTATGATAACAGCACCAAAAACGTTGTTGCATCTGTTAGTATTATCATTACTGGTAGTAATCTAGTATATAAAATTCTACTGTCAAGTTATATATGATGTAAAGCGAAAGCTACAGACACAAAGTTGAGCAGAGTAGTTCGGCTTTGTCATGAAGCCGTGAGTAAGAGGTATATCTGTGCATTGTTGCTTCACACAAACAGCACAGCAGTTGTAAGATGATGTCACATTCCTACACAGCGAAATTAAGTATAGACATACATCAGTTCAATCGACACTTCTAGCTAATGTGAATCATCAGTACTAATGGAAAAACTAGCTTCAACCTGCATTACACTGCAACTCAAAACCTCACTAATGAACTACAAAACTATTAAGTTTTTGGCACCATCTTCAGGTTAAAATTTATTTTACACAATTCCTGAGTAGAAAGCATAAGGACACTGCTGACATTCTATGGCATTCGTGTAGGCCTATAAATCCAGTAAGCTCATTTTAACCATTTCAGCACAAATCTTTTAAAGCACAATGCAAATTGATCAAACTTCTCAGAGTACCAGTATGCCAGGAAAGGAGCTGATCAACAGATATAAAAAATATATCATGATTGAGCAAGACAGAGACAAAATCCTGGTGTCATGGTTTATGTCTGGATGCAAGCATAAAATGAAACTAATAAATAGAACGTCTACGGCACAATAGAAAAACTTCCTCCCAATTATATGATCTGCCTTAATCATCATAAATTATTATATATTCAACTTTATTCACCATAAAATGGTAGCACATAAAAAGAAGAAAAACAACACAAACATAATTAACAACACAGCAAACAGTAAGACACAGTGACAGTAGGATGACACAAATAAATGAAAGCCTTAACTAACGAGCGAAAAGCCCGAAACTCAGTTCAATGATCGTGAAAAATTAACCTACTGAATCTATTAAGTACAAGAATTATTCCGAGGGGATGAGTAAATTTGTATTCATCATCATCATCATCAAGCGCATGCCCCGAGCTGGAGCGTAGCGGTTTCCACGAGGTGCTTCCAGTGTTCTCGATCCTGGGCGTATTTCCAAGCCGAGCTGAGACCAAGATTATGAGGCTGGAGATCCGCTTCCAGGGTACGTAGCCACGTGTGGCGAGGGCGTCCGGGAGGGCGCTTCCACTCTGTGGGCAGACCTCGGATTGATGTTTTGAGTGCTCTGCAGATGTCAAGTGACGCATCCATCCTTGCCACGTGACCACGTGTATTCAGGCAATTTAATTTAATTTATCGCCCACGCAAACAATTGTGGAAATGTGGACCATCGATACAGATTTGAGTGTGTATGGGAAATAATTATGATTTTCTGTATAGTGTTCCACACGGTAGGCCTATGTGTCTTTATCTGCAATAAGCGTATGTGACAGTTCTGCTACGCAATCTGTAGACTCTCGCTGATAGCCATTGAATGCCTTATATTACTCGCACTTCCGCCTACATTGTGTGCCATAGAAGCTTACTTACTTATTTACTTACTTGTCCAGGTACTTTTTTGAAGAAAGAAGTTAATCGTCGATTGCTGTGATTGCTATAGTCAGCCAAAAATAAAACACGGCTGTCGGTAGAGGTCTGAAAGCTCTGAGCTCTCGTCTTTGTTCTGTAAGAAGCAGCCGGCTGTGAATCATTGATGAATTCCTGAATTAATACAAAAATTAACTGTAACTTACTCTGCTGTCATTGTTGTAACAACATCTTAATTTTACATCATCATTTGTGATAGTTATTGACTGTACAAGTCCTTAATTGTACAATTGCGATTTGACATTATTGTTGCATTGAAGAAACATTTTACTTGATTGACTTAAACTTAATCTCTGAGATAAAACTAAGCAAAGGCAAACCTGTTTCTCACTATCATCAGAATGCACCAGCAGCGTAGGTAACATGTCGACAGCCAAGACAAACTGATCAGCAAGAAATAACATATTGTCAACTGACACGGGAAGACGATCCCAGGATGACTCCTGGCTGGACGTAATCTGCTCCAGACTTCTATGCACTAGCTCAAGCAGATACTTTCTGTATAACAGCAAACAAAACTCACTCATTCACAACCATGTAAAAATACATATAAAACCAGGGTTCCTACAGGTTTTCTGTAGCAAAATTCCCTAACTTTTCCATGACTTTTCCAGTCAAAAAATGACAATTTCCCTGACATTATCTAAACAATAATCATATCGCACAAATGTCATAAATGGTATTAAGTAATGAACAGTATTAATAGAGCAATATGCAAACAACAGAGACCCTGGTCAGTGGGTCAGGGAACAAAGCTCCCCTAAGGCTGCGTTCACACAAACATGAGTACGAGTCCGGCACTGTACGGGTTCCCGTATACGAGTTCTGGCAAACACGAGTTTGCATGTATTTCAATGGCGGCCGTTCACATACATACGAGTACGGGTTACCTGTAAATTTCACTCATACGAGTAGTTTCTGTGCAGGTCATGTTTTTATACAACCCATACGAAATAAACTACTCGTAAATAACAATAATATAATGTACAAAAGCTATGGTGCATGACGTCATTGTAAAATTATTCATCGTTAGAGATGCGCTGTTTGTAAAAATAGCAACTTTGTAGTGGAATATTGTTGTTTTAATCGCTAAGCATTTCCTCGATTCGATTTCACTGCAAATTTTCAATATGGCTGAGATGCGTTGAGTTATGTGCTCGTACAAGTGACCGTGAACATTCCACTTGAATGAGTGAAGCTTCTACGGGCCATAAACAGAAACCCGGACAAGTACACGTACTTATACTCGTGTCAATGTGAACGCAGCCTAAAGCTAAAACACGTCTAGCTTTTGGATGTTCAATGGAAGCTGCAAATTTGCCTGCTTCTTAATATTTCGAGATGCAAAAAATCACAGTTATCTGCAGTCTGCATGATCCAAGATCATTTTCCCTGACTTTTCAAAAATAATATTTTTCCCTGACATTTCCCTGACAACAAAAATTCCCTGACATTTTCCAGTTTTCCCTGACCTGTAGGAACCCTGTAAAACATACAAAACCTAATTTAAGTCAGTACCAGCCCTACTAAAAGCATATAAAACACTATTAAATCTTAGTAATAAATGTCACTCCGCTATGGGGATCACAGATTCTAATGCCTCTACTAAAACCTGTGCCTCTTCTCCACAATTCTTTCCTTTTCATCAAACTGGCATTTTTTATTATATGGTACTGAATGATTGCTATATAAAATACCGAATACACCATATTACAACCACCAACAATAGCTTTTATATAAGTTACTGGTATAGTCAGATGTTAGTGCTTAAAGTAAAAGATTTCTGTAGGAAGACTAAACAAAATACACAAACACTAAATAAATAAAAACTCACTTATGACAACTTGGTAGGTAAGACCAGAAATAAGCAATAGTACTTTGATCATCAATATTTTCACTAGCAATCACTTTCTCACATAAGTATACTCTGAAACAAATAACACAATTTCTGCATAGAGAAAACACATTTGAATCAATGTTAAGTCAAAAACCAGAGCTACTGTGTATTCAATTTCAGTGTATTATACAACCCACAAAAATGTTTAAAAAAAGAAAATCTAAATTCACACCAAACAATTTCACAACAGCGTTATATCACTACCTGGTACTAAAACAGTCTGGATATTAAATATTATGAAACAGATATTATGAAACTTTGCCAACTTGATGCTGACGCACTACTTAGGCTATTTTTACTATCATTTAAACAAATATATCTACAGGGTGGTCCAAAAAAATGGCGCAAAGTTTATGGCACCATAATTTTGCAGCTGTACATCACAGAGTCATGCGGTTTTCAGCAAAATGTTCGAAAACAAATTCTTTACATGACTAAAGTCAGTGTTTAAATACAGCAATTAAATATTCTTTGTTTTTGCCACTGGCAAGTGAACTATTGAGAAACAGGATTACCTTCAATATACTTTGGTCCACAAAAACATGCCACTATTATTTTTTCAATAGCTCCGTGAAACATTGGCCAATTTTAATAATTTTTGGCAAGCGACATTAAGAAGAAACTTGACGCAAAAGTCTCTAGTTTTGGCCACCTCACTTTACCGTTGTTACTACACTACTGTGTGAAATGCAGAGGTGGCAGTTTGGCCATTGACAACAATGAATTCCTACCGAGTAACGTATGCGTCGACTCAAAAATTATTAACTGAATAGCGACAAACGCAATTGGCAATTATCATGCAAAAAGCATACATGTCACATCACATCATTTTCATTTTAGCATGTGCTCAAAATGTCCACTTGCAGCACAAACGCAAGCGGTAGACATTGACACCATTTGCCAACAGCACATTCAGTAACTTCATTACTCAAGCGGCCCACTCGCTGTTGATGTATCATTTCAGTTTGTCGATTTACAATTTTAAAATAAAAACAAAGCAACAGATTTTCAATGATTTTGTGGTCTCAGTAATTTTCTGAGCTGACACATGCACTACCCAGTATGAATTCATTGTGGCCAATGGTCAAAATACGACCTCTGCATTTCACAAGGTAGTGTAGCAACAACCTTAGGGCGAGATGGCCAAAACTATAGACGTTTGCGTCAAGTTTCTTTCTAATGTCGCATGCCAAAAATTATTAAAATCAGCCAATGTTTCACGGAGCTATTGAAAAAATAACAGTGGCACGTTTTTGTGGACTGCAGTGTCAAAAGTAATACTGTTTTTGCATAGTTCAATTGCCAGCAGCAATAACAAAGAATATTTAACTGCTGTATTCAAATACTGACCTTAGTCATGTAAAGAATTTCTTTTAGAACATTTTGCTAAAAACCACATGACTCTATGACGTACGGTTGCAAAATTATGGTGTCATTAACTTTGTGCCGTTTTTTGGACCACCCTGTATATATCATTTGCACTGTAGGTTTATCAAGTTACAGTTACAAATGACGTTTCAGTGGATCCCTGGTCACTGTGGGATAGAGGGAAACATGCAGGCTGATGGTATTGCAAAGGATGCCTCCACATTACCACAGATAGCAGCACCAGTGGACTTTAGCACTGCTAAAAAAACAGTCATCCGACATCACTGTGCCTGCAAATGGAGTAGGATGGCCAAGCCAGCGGTACCCCATGCCACATATGTAAACAGAGATCAAGAAAAGGACTTTACACCTTCACAAAGGACACTGCTTTCAAGCCTCCATACAGGAGAACATACACCAGAGTTGGCACGGTACCGCAACAGAATAATGAGAAACCAAGACCAGCCTGAACCGGCCACTTGTCAGCGATGTGGTCAGGCAGAGGAGACGCTGGTACACCTAATGACTGAATGTCTGGTATTGGAAGATGCACGCAGCCACCATTTTGATGAGGATGATCCCATCACTTTTCTGTTCAACAAACCCGAAGTAGCACTCAGTTACCTGAGGGATGCTGGCCTCACTGAGGCCGGCTGCGTATGATCCTTGATCGAGCGCCAGAAGAAAACAACAACAACATGTAGAGTTGATACCAACTTTAAAAGCTCAATTATAAATTAATTTAATAATAGTGTTAATTATTACAAAACTAGGTATAGATATAAAGCAGGAAAACAGAAGCAAAGAATGACTGACCCCCATTCACAGTCATGAGTGAGTAAGTAACTAAGAACGGTGCGTATGAGAGGAGGTCGACTGTTGTCTTGAGCACACACTAACAGCTGTGTATAGTGACATGAGTCAGTCAGCAGACATTGATACAGCAGACAGCAAGTGTACTGCTTTAGTCTGGCATCCTCATCAGCTGCATCCAGCAATGACCTGACATACACATAACAGCAACAGACAAACAAAAATTAAGCCCCTAAGTTTATGTCATGATTGCATCAAATGCTGGTCGTTGTTCAAAATTTTTTCACCAATATACGTAGTATTATAGATCCCATCATATCCCAAGCACGTCGCTACACTACCTTGTGAAATCTAGTCAGTTTCAGACTAAGTATGTTACAAGGGCACTTTGACTCTTTCCTTGTAACTTTCAGCATATTCTGAAGCTGAATATATTCCATAGGCACTGCACAGTCACTAAAACAAAGGATATCAAGTGTGAAATAGACGAATTTTCAGATGAGACTGGAACATCAGAAGACAACCACAATAGGTGCTAAAGTGACATCACTGACATGTGTGGGTAAACTGTTCCAGACACAAGCAGCAGTAACCAGAAAAGCTCAATGATAAAAGCACTGATGAAACAAATAATAACCTTAACAACAGAAACTCAGCTGATGATGCGTGACAGTCAACTGTAACATCTAATGATGACAATGGGTTAAAATAGCATTAAGTCAAGTTTTATAAAAAACATATTTGAAAACTGACAGCTAAGGCTGCTTACAGCTCGTCCACCCTACAATAATATATCCACTCACACAGAGAATTCCACAGAATACATTCTATAGTTGAATGAAAAAATGTGTCACGGTGATGAGTTATAAAATCACCTTATTGCAGGGGAGAACTCATCCCAAAATAAAGCAGCATTCTCGACATGACAGTTGACTGCATTACATGCAAACTGAACAGCACAACGCCACAGGACAGGCCCAGCTGTACAAGCCAACCAGATTATATACACATCAATGAATATAACTGTTATCTTCTAGTCACAAAAATTCTATAATACTGATATTATGTGCTACATGGATGAAAACTATTCAGCAGGATTTGAAATCCAGTGACCTCAATATGGACGATGCAGTTGACCTGGCTCAGAACCGTCCGCTCTGGAGACTGATGCCCACGTTCGGCGCTACGCACTCTTAGTGGTGCTTGCCAGAAAAGAAGAAGAAGAAGATATTATGTACCCTGACTCTCTTGTGAGATTTCGGCACTGTATAAATTGCCACTTACTTACTTATTAATTTTATACAAATGAAATTGTTAGAAAAAAAACAGATTTTAAAACTATCAGTGCAGTAGGCCTACTTTTAATGCAGCAGTGAACTTCAGTATTACTTAACAGAGTCAACAAACAATGTCAACAACTGGAATGCAGCATTAGTATCAGTATTCAACTCTGATCTCTGAATGCAATAAATGATTTGCTTTACTCACTAATTTACAACCTGAACACAGATTGATCAACTGAAGCATGCAAGTTTACACCGAGAAGTAAAGAAAAATGCAAAGTGCAGAAAATTGTTGGCATTGAAAACAGTCACCTTCAGTTAAAAAGGATAAAAACTGAGTAACTGCATAAAAAGTTTTCATTACCTTTGGAATGTGAAAAGTTTTCTTTGAAAGTTCACTCACCAGTTTTCAGTGCTAGAAAAGTATCAGTACTGCTCTCTGACAAATGGATGCTGGAAACGTATAAAGTGAGACCTCTTGCCAAACCACAAACAAATCTTTTATGCCTGTCACAGCACACAAACCAATACGCAACTACTACTGGCTTGTGAGCTGCAAGCTACATTGCAATTAGCAACACTTAAATTCAGTCAGCATGTCTGTGGCAGTCTGTGTCTGTCCATGCATTGGTCTGCTGTCGGTTTGTCAGTGTAATTTACGTTAACAGAAACATGCAAAAACGAATTTGAACAGATTTTATTAACGAAAATGAAAACGGAAACGAAAATGTCAGTAAAAACAGAAACAAATTGGTAACGAAAAAGTCTAAAACGGTAACAGAACGGAAACGGAAAAGCCAAAAACGGAAACTGAAATGAGCTGCTAATGCATTCAAAGTTGGCAAGAGACATTGCTTACTTGACAGGCGACTGCAATAGTCAATCATATCTGCGAGTGTAATTAACACAGGCCATATCACCGCATGACGTCCCATGGTCCCTGTTGTTAGTGGGCCTATAGTGTTAATGACTGCAGTGAGTGAGTGAGTGAGC
>Ga0209367_1010232_pt1 | contig 12604 bp, 10 predicted proteins | sample WorMetLIZISLAND2_FD_187412 | JGI IMG/M metagenome (GOLD analysis project Ga0209367, IMG submission 187412) | Marine gutless worms symbiont microbial communities from Max Planck institute for Marine Microbiology, Germany - Olavius geniculatus... ... | reverse complement strand
GGGACAACCCTGCAGGAGTTAAGCCACGCTGCCCTAGATAGGCAGCGGTGGGCAGCGATAGTAAGAATGGCGTCAGACACCAACGGGCATTGAGCCCACGGTTGTCGATGATGATGATGATGACATGAACTCGTAATAAACTGTTCAACTAAAGCAGTATGGCAGTAGACTAGTTACAAAGTGTGGCGGCATTCAGCTGGTCAGTTGGTGTTCCCGGTGTTGCAGTAGATAGATGACTATCAGTCAGTGCCAGCCGGTGTCTGTGGATGATTGTTTGATTGACAGGTCGTTGTGTGATGTTTGTTTACATGTTTCACACCTCGTCGTCTGCTGTACAACACTTGACCCCCGTCCATCAGTAAGTAGCCAGCTGCTGCTGCTTCTGCTGCTACTGATGATGATGACGATGTTGATACTAGTAACGGTCTCCTTAAACATCAAACACGTCGACAGGATGCACTTTGTATAGGGTCCATCCACTGACCGCCGGTAATGTATAATAGTGACAGCATCTCCGTGCAGTCGACGCTATTTCATCACTCTACACAAGAGACATGACCTACAGCTCGTGACTAGAAGCGCTGTTTAGGCTTATACTTACTGCAGGGCGTGGAGTGCTGCTTTATTCAATCAAGGTCTAACTAATAGGCCTATAAAGTAGGCCTATGAATTTGCTTCAATCAATTTGCCAAAGTACAGTCAGCCCCTATCTACAGCACGCGAGAAAACAACGAACTTTGGTATCACGCTTTTCATCCTAAACGCGCCATTCGACATATACCGTCAGCCTGCATAGCACTTGCATTTTTCTTTTAAATGATCTTTGTCCATCTGCTGATGATGATCTCTATCAACAAGCTATTTTATAGCTCGTAGCTTGTTGATCTCTACGTGCAGTCTTATTGCGCACGGTAATCGCCGAAACCACCGCCGTTCGCCGCCGCCGAATCAGGTAAAGGTTGCTGCCGTTGGGTCTCAAAAATTACTATTAATGACAGACGTCTTACCGGTTTAAACCAACAATCTAGCCATTAAGGCTTCAGCCCAGTTTTAAGGCCTTAATAACTGGTTCTGGGGACTAGCACACAGATCATAAAACATGTTAGTGTATGATCATATTGTGTTAACTTCAGCATCATCATAATCAGCAGCAGCAGCAGCACTGTGGTAGCAGCAGAGTCGGGTGACAGTTTTAATCATCTCGCAACGGACGTTGTCATCAGCGATGCAATTAGCGGCTTGGCTCGTCGCTGGTGGTCTAAAACTCACTCAGTCACTCACTCACTCACGTTGGTGGTCTAATTATGTCAACAAGCAACTCCCAGCAGTGGACGCTATGAGATGAGACCGCGCGCACACACAGGCAAGTATACTGCATGCGGGTTAATGAGTTCACGCGATGTGATGCATCACTTCAGAGCCGCAATGTAATCAGCCCATGCAGTAGTAGAACGAAACAGTACCGTAATGCAATGTAAAAATGCCAGTTTACACAGAGCACCGAAACTAGAGAAATGATCACGTACAACAAACTTTCAGTTTTCTTTCAAACCAGTCGTATGCTGCTTTCAGCGCATTTTTTCGTGGTATTCGTGCCATCGTAGTTATGTAGTACTCTAGATTATTTCTATTAACGCCTAAATTTTGGTCAATTTTTCACTCAGACTGTGCTCTCTGGAGTCCAGGCACTATTGATTTTCGGTACCGTTTTCAGCGGAAAGTAAAAATTTCGCTTACGGTGGACGTATGTTCTGTTTCAGTTATTAGGCGGCACCATCTGAGAAAGAGAGAACCCAAGTGCGTTACAGCCTGGTAGCCTAAGTATTGATCGGCGTTTAAAAGTTTTAGCAAAGTGCGTGCTGAAGATTGCAGTTTTAGACTTGCCGTAACTTATTGCATTAACCACGTGCAGGCCGCTGTATAGCTGTACACTTACCCAGTTAAGCACAAATTCCACTGCTAGGCCTATACAGCAACTTGTTGCGCGCTTGTTGTAGGGTTTCGATTTTTTGTAGACTCGTTGCACAACTTGTTGTACAATGAATTCACGAGACGTCAAAGTAAGTGCATGGAAATGAAATAATTGCTTAGTTACCACCCAGTGTGACGAAATTAACGCAGTTATTGACACCGCTTCTAACCTTGCGTTTTGGCCGCGGTTTTTCGCATGCGTTAGCTGTGTCTGTTGCGTCTGTTGCGTAATCTTCTTGCATCGCGGGCGTCAGTTGTGTTGGGTGGAAACTGGGCTTTAGGCTTCAAGCAGCGCGGTGGCGACATCTAGAGAGAGAACGAGTAAAACACTTATCGAGTGAGGTAGACCGACGTCGTCTCAAGGCGATGATCAATCAACCACAGTAGGCCTACCGAGTGACCAGATAGCCAGTGAGTGAATGAGTGAGTAAGTAAGTATATGGGCTCCAAATAGCAGTGACACGGCATTCACTGACACGCAGATCGTCTAATGACACTTTACAGTAGTTTAAGCGCCATTGAGACATTCTGTGCACCTTCTTTGAGAAGACCAAAAAAAATTTTCACTTCGTTTTTTTCCCAAAAATAATACGAAATTTGGACTGGAAACTTTCATTTTGAGTGAATTTATTGACGTGATTGCAAATCTTAGTTTTCATAGGCTACATGCATAAACAGACATTGTAGTACACCGCTGTTTTTAATTTGTGCTGTTAATGGTGCACTACAAAAATGATGATAACAATGACGATGCTGTGTTGAGACGATTCGTGCACTGTAGCCCCGATCTATTACCGCGTTGTGCGAAATAGGCAGAAGCAGAAAATATGTTGGTTCTCGTCACATAGGTCGCCAGCGAGTCTCCACGGGCCCACCTGGTTTACATTGTACTTCTAGTCATCTGTTAGCTGCAAGAATTAATCAACAAAACGGCACTCGTTCATGCATTCAGTGTCATGTCCTCTCCGCGCTCAGTGCACGAGTCGTCTTAATACAGCAATAAAAGTGACTACACAAATCTTTTTATTTGCACTGACGCAAATTTGTCCCCTTCCTCAAATTTTAAGCTATCAAATTTTTTTTTTCATTTTTTCAAAAATACAAAATTGGGGCTGAAAATCTCCCATTTTGAAAAAAATTAAACATAAATAAAATTTTCCGTAATCTCATACGTCAGAAATTTCCATTTGTCAGTCGAGGAGTTGTAATTTTCTTTCTGAGTAAGAAAACATTCGTTGACTTCCAGTGGTTATAGCCGTGCATGTAACGTGTGATATAATTTTTTTGCGTCACGTTTTCGACGTTTTCGCAAAAATACAGTATAAATATTTTGCAGAACTTTTCGAGTTGATTGATGCCGTCCGGCAACGAACATAAAAGAACTACAAAGTTGTCTCAGCCTGTCCATTCCTCCGAGGGTAGGTGCAATGAGTAGCCTACCAGCGAAAGTTGAGGCGTAAACAGACACACTGCGCGATCCACTAACCCCGTATCCGTAGTCTGTCACTGACGGGCAGTGTAATTTAACTGTTGTCTGCATGGCTGGGGGCTATGGGGGCGCGTACAGAGCGACGTAACTAAACTGAACTGACACGGTTTAGTTGTTGACGAACTGACCAATGGGCAAGCAAAGCGACCCCGCTGTTGATTAGTTGACGCGTATGTAAGTGTAGTCACGTAGGCCACCGACGCTGCTAGACGGTGCCTACTGTAATGGATTACTGCTTGCGACGTAATGTCAGTTCGTCAAAAACTAAACCATGTCAGTTCAGTTCATTTACGTCGCTCTGCACGCGCCTTCAGAAAACGGAGACTTTTGTGTTACGTTGCGTTGCGTACATAATTGTGCATTGGCTGTTAGCACATCTCTCGCACAGTCACAGTCAGATCAATCATATGTCTTCTGCTGCATCACATACAGTACGCTCTCACTGCTCATCAGTAACTGACTGGGCTCAAGAGTGTCTATATCCCGCTTTTTCACACTGTGCAAACCACTCCAATGACCAGCCCAACATCCACCCCATTAACGTCGAACCCCTCTCACGTCAAACAGTGAAGTGCTGCATTCCAATAATTAATGTAGAACGGCATGCGTACTCATGGTCGCCCTCAGAAAATTTTCAAAGAAAGTGAAAAGGGTCGAGGTGCCGCAGACGTCAAATAGAGTGGGAATCGACTGAAAAGGCAGTATTTTCCCCAGCTTATTAGAGAGTATGGGAAGCGTCACTAGCTCCCTCGGCGGATTATTCCGGGGCAAAGCCCCGACCAAAAATAAATTTGGTGTATTTTTGCCTAACAAAGCGCTTCTGGTGAAACGATGACTACCCGTAATGTTTGGTGGCGTGGCGTAGCGGTAACGCGTTGTGTTTAATCAACGAAGTTGTTTTACGCCGGGCCGTGTTAATACTTGGATGAGTCACTGTATGCCGATAGGTACGTAAACCATCTCGGTATGTAACCAACCGCCTAGGTCAACTCAGCCTTTCATCCCCCGAACCCTCCAGGGTAGGCTGGGGTTAAGGCGGGGCACGTTCACCTGTGTCGGGTGGCAGGTAATACGGAGTGATCCCATACGGCAGGTGATGCGTCGTAGCTCTGAGATGGGTTTCCTATAGAGTTATACCCCACTTTTGACACTTTTAACCTTTTATAGTCTTAAAAGTTGCCTCTGTTGAGGACTTAACGGACGTCCCTAACTGGACTAAGGACTAGCTGGATAGACATAGACAGTTATACCAGCCACGAGTCGACGGCGTTGCTTGGTTGGGCACGTCTTGGTGGGTGGCATGGCATCACTGGCGGTGAATGACATGCGTCATTGATCGAGTCGACGCTTTTACTCACCAGTTACTCTACCAGCCACACCGTGAGTTCGTGACCAAGTCGCCGCGGCCGCTTCTTAAATAAGTTAAGCAAGAACGTAAGTAAATTAAGTTACGCAGCGCCACTGCTGAGAGTGGTGTCAAGCGTGTAGAAGATAGAGCGGAAGAAGTGATGATATGTCTGCAGTTTTCACCGCTGCGGGGCCAGAACTTGTCACCCTGCCCGCGTCCGAGCAGTTCATGTCAAGTACAATGAATGCCGACTTTAATTCGTTTTCGGAACGTCGGCCGTTCGTCGTTAAATGGTTTTCGCTGGTGATGGCCGGCGGTGCACTGGTGTAAAATACAAACTTGCGACATGACCTGTATTGCCGAGATGACGTCGACGTGTTGTAAAACGCCAATGTCACAAAAGCATTAGCAGCAACAGCGACAGATAAAATGCCATTCATTACACGATAGACATCATAGCAGTAGGCAGGATGAATGCATCAATGAGATATCACGTTAATTATCAGCATATCTGACAGCATCACCTTGGCGGGGCGTCATCTCGTTGTCAATAGCAACGCACAGGATGCTGCTGCTGCTGCTGCTGATTCGCTTATTATTGCAAGTGCACGTATCATCGGAAAACTGATGCTGGATTCGGCCAGCTTTCCACCCGACATTGTATTTATTAGAAAAAACTGTAAAAACTTGCATACAAACATTAAACTACAGTATTCATTCAAGTAAGAAGTACTGTCAATATGAATTAAATAAAGTCACTAACACTGTTACAAAACACTCTCTCTGTCCAGGAGATGATAAGTAAAGACTAGAAACCGTAATGTACTGAATGTTATTATATAACCATGATTATGGTACAGATCAAAACACGGCTAAATGTCCATAAAAATGCATCATATTTGTAATTTTGTACGTTTATGTTTTAACAACAACAAAAACACGACATTAAAAAGCAAAAACATTAAAAACATTTTTAAAACATGTGGTTTGAACTCTAATAAAAAATAAAAAAAAACTTTTTTACATCTATGTGACAGACCATAATGATCACAGCAAAGTTGAGCATTTAAACCAACAGTAGACATTTGTTAATAAATTGTGTGTTCTCAGAGCACAGACAGCCAACTTAGCTGTGGAACAAATGTATTCAATGAAACTTACGGCATCCAACGTAACGGGTAAACACCAGCCTTAGCAAATTTCGTGTCTTGCTTATCGGTACGCTATATAAATTTCTTACTGGCTGACATACTTGCAGCACTAACTACTTATTTATCGAAAACACTTTGCTGCGACCCTCTGAGAACTAACATACATGAAGAGAATATTATTCACGACACGTTTCGTTCAAGCGAGCCTGCACGCGACAACAGTGAATTTCTCAAGGCGTGTACCAAGCGACATAAATGATCTGAACTGCGCTGAACTGAGAGTTGCGACTTGCGAGTTCAGTTAATTTCTGTCTTTTTGCACACGCCTTCAATGAGTTTGTGTTTTCTACAGCTGTTTGCCATCTATGCATACACGCGACGAAAGGCTGTTGAAAAAACGATGCGCGGTGCGTGCAGAATCATGAATGATACAAAATGCCTCGGCTCTCATAATTTTCGTCAGCTGGCTGGTTATTAACACGTCAGATCACGGACGCATCGCGTTTAAAATCCCTTCTTTCCGGTTCACGTTCGTCAGCGGCTCAGTGCGCAGACGCAGACGTTCACGTGACTCGCCCCATTTCCGGAAGCGAGTGACATGCGCAGCACCGAGCGCGAATTATTATTTGTTCAATCACCGTGCATCATCACGGATTAGACCACGGACAGCAGTGGCGTAGCTAGGACCCGGATGTAGGGGACACTTCTGGGTGAGGTGTGGAAAGAGGTGTCCCCTCGCCACCGAAAATGGGCTCTGTACTCCCTTATCAAAAATTTTAAAAGAATTTTTGTGTGCGAAAATAATGTTTTGGCCCATTTTAAGACTATTTTGAGTAAGTGAGTGGGCTTATAAAGAGAAGGGGGCACGTGTTTCTAGTGCCCCCAATGGCTACTCTAGTTATGGACAGGCAGGCGTCTATATTAAGGCGGCGATACGGGGGCGCCGGGGGACGTATCACACGTCCCCAGAGATCGATCATGCGAAGCGTCCATCCATTTTTGGCTCACGACTGCTATAAAAAAGTGGTATATGACTCTTAATAGGAAACCCATCACGGAGCTCCGGAGCGTCACCTACCATATGGGATCGAATAGTGTTAGATGCTTCCCGACACAGATGAACGCGCCTATAAGCGACCTTTATTATTAAACAGCGTGTCTGTATTCCACTGTGTCCAAGTGTTTGTCTATCCGCAGCTCGGCTATTCCAGGTAGCTGTCTCGAGCCACGTCGCTTACCGATTAGCTTTTTTAAAAGTTTGTGTCAAAAGAAGACAAGCGATATTTACTTACTCGAACATATTATATTTAGCTTACGCCTACCATGTCTCTCGCTGTCTATTCCTGTTCTTCTTCCAAGCGTTGGGACGGCCAAAAGCAATCTTGCTTTTCGGGCCGCACGATTTTGTGACCCGATCATTGTTGAATAAATTTATTTAGCAGCTGTAACTGGAAAAATTACAAATTTTTGACGTGGGATTATTATAATAATTTGATTGCTGTTTTTAACACACTGCAGCTTTAAATTGCGGCGCAAAACGTACAAAAATTCAATCTAAGATTTTGCTTATACGCTAGTGTAGAGTTCCAACTTTCAGGAGTGCCCACTTCTTTTTGATGATTGACTACACCCCTCCCTGTCCAGTCCTGTAGACCCTTGGCATCGGCCAAAATAAGCTCTGCCGCCGCAGTAGCTGGACGATGCAGTAAACTAGAAATATGACATTAGCTGAGTCATGACATTTGGCGACTGGCCGACGAGTTAACATCACCTGTTGAAGTGATAATGTCACGACGTGTCGTCGTCGTCGTCGTTGTCGCGCTGTAGTGGTGGTTTTGTAGTAGTAGTAGTAGTAGTAATAGTAGTACAGTACCTGTAGTATAGTTTATACAGCCGGTGACCGTAACACGCTGTGGTTTCCTTGCTGTATGCTAAGTGTCTTTTCTAAGGTTTACAGGTTAAATGAGACATACAGGGTGGTCCAAAAATCGGCACAAAGTTTACGGCATCATAATTTTGCAACCGTACATCACAGAATCATGTGGTTTTCAGCAAATTGTTTCAAAAGAAAATTTTACATGATTAAAGTCAGTGTTTAAATACAGCAGTTAAATATATTTTTTGTTTTTGCCGCTGGCAAGTAAACTATTCAAAAACAGTATTACCCACAACGTACCGTGGTCCATAAAAACGTGCCACTTTTATTTTTGGAATAGCTCCGTGAAACATTGGCCGATTTTAATAATTTTTTGCACACAACATTAAGAAGAAACTTGTCGCAAAAGTCTATAGTTTTAGTCACCTCACCTTAATGTTATCGCTACACATACCTTGTGAAATGTAGAAGTCGTAGTTTGGCCGTTGACAACGAGGAATTCATAATGAGTAATGCACATGTCGGCTCAGAAATTATTATTAACTAAATAGCAACAAACACGATAGGCAATTAATATTTCTCAAAAAGTCACACGTCACATCACATCATCTTCATATCAACATGTGCACAAATTCCCTCTTCCAGCACGAACGCAAGCGGTAGACGATGACACGACTTGCCAACAGCATATTCAATAACTTGGATAACTCACAGCACCCCATTTGCTGTTGATGCATCATTTCAGTTTGTCGACGTACGATCTTGAAATGAAGACAAAGTAACAGATTTTCAATGTTTTTGTGGTCTCAGTAATTTTCTGAACTGACGCATGCACTACCCAGTATGAATTCGTTGTTGTCGAAAACCAAACTACGACGTCAAGTTTCTTCTTAATGTCGCATGCCAAAAATTATTAAAATCGGCCAGTGTTTCACGAATTTATTCAAAAAATAAAAGTGGTAAGTTTTTATGGACCATGGTGTTGGGGGTAATACTGTATCTGTGTAGTTCACTTGCCAGCGGCATTACAAAGAATATTTAACTGCTGTATTTAAACACTGACTTTACCGGTAGTCATGCAAAGAATTTCTTTCGAAACATTTTGACGAAAACCGCATGACTCTGTGACGTACGGTTGCAAAATTATGGTGCCATAAACTTTATGAAGTTTTTGGACCACCCTGCTACGAAGGCTCGGAGCGTCACCTTCCATATGGAATCACACAGCGCACCTGCCATCCGACACTGGTGAGGAACGCGTTCCGCTGTAAGTTTAGCCAGACAGGCCGGTACTCGATTTACCTACCCCGAAAGGATAGAAAACTGAGTTGACCTTCGTGTTAGTGATCTATCTCATCATATGTACACAGATTGATGAATCTGATAGCTGGAGATTATAAGCCTGGCCTCAGGCTTCTTTTCTCGACCTTGGGGAGCGTAATGAATGATCATGATCGAAGTATGATGTATAGCTCGCCCCGTTTCTCCCACAAACAGAATGGCTATACGTTCTGTCATGTTTTATGAGTGCAGCAACGTACTTTGTGGTTCCAGTAAAAAGTGTTCTAATGCTCTTTAGACCACTGGCTTTAGTAGCAAAATGACAAATTTAATACAACACTGCAGCAAACTAGTTTTACGGTGATACGGTGGTGCTGTCATCAGTGCCGTTGTGGCAAGGGGGGCTAAAAAGCAATTCCCTTCCCTAAAATTTTGGTTACCAAAAATTGTCGGAAAATCCTGTTGGAAAATTGTCGTTTATAAATGCAAAGTTTAGGACTAAAACCGTCGTTTTGGGGAAAGATTAGGGATAAAATCGAAATTTAAGCACCCATAATCTCCTTTGTGGGATATTTGCAACTGTCTATCGGAATTCTCTCGGAAATGTGCAAATTTCTGCTCCGCTTACTTTTTTAACCCACGATGTCGCTGTTTATCCGCATGACACAGCTATTGCGAAAGTTCACCCGGTTCATTCGATAAATTCAGCATCATTTACGCACAATGATCTAAAATAACCGCTGGAAATAGCAATATCGCAGCAGACGAAAGGACGGATTTTATAACCGACGACATTAGCCCACTTGTCACTCGAATACTAGAATATATTGGTCAGTCCAGTGCAGTGAAAGACTTGCAAGCAATTGTTTCGAGTTGGAACGTTCTACGACGGTGGTGGGCGGCGGCGGCGGCAGCAGAATGCGAGTCCCACAGCTGCTGGCAAGGGTTAATGAGCTCTGTGTGCGGTGGCTCGGTGGTACTAGCGGTTAGTATGCGCCAGGAGGCGTCAAGTGCTATCATTCGCAAGGCGGAGCCACTGACAAGTGCCCGGCCCGGTCAGCTGATCATTAGAACAGGCGTTGTTCTGCGTCACTGGGACAGACCTCACACAGTGGGACAGGTGCTCCAGTCAGTGCCCCTCCTGATACGCCATTCTACCAGTCAGTCAATCAGCGTCTTGCAGTAGCATCAGCTGTGTCTACGTATCTGTCTGTCTGGCGTCCCGTGATTCTCTGGGACGGTCTAGTTCTAGACGACAGCTCAGACATTTCTTGGCTGGCGCAGGATATTTGACCGGCAACCGGTCAAATATCTTATAAGCTATATGACCGGTCAAATTTTATCACCGGTCAAACGCGCCCGGTCATGACCGGTCAAACATCCGTCCTGTGAGGGCTAGATGTTAGACCGGACATAACCGGTCTAATATCCGGTCTTTTGACCGGTCACCGCCTTGAACAGCCAATTAGCCAGTAATTACAAGCACCGAATGGTGCTCATGGTTACCGGTTAAAACCGTGTCCTTGCGGCGGTACAACCAGCATTTAATTTCTCATCACACCAAAAAATTGTCGCTACACTATCTTGCAAAATATTATCTTTAAAAAATTGCACCAGCCAGTGCACGGCAACAAAACTGTACAGTAAGTGTTGTTTTTAAACAAAAAAAATTGAAATAAAAACGAGGATACGTAGTAAAATAATAAGAGAATGACAAAGTCTACACAAATGTTAAGCCGCATGACAAACAAATATTAAGCAAACTTAAGTAAGTACCATCAAGTAAGATTATGTGAATATGATGAGGCAAGGGGCCGAATCTACGAAAAGAGATTGCCATAGACATGCAATTTGGCAGAGATTTGGCAGAGAACGCCAAAAGCAAAAGTAAGTGTACGCTAATTCCCATCATTTGGCAAAGTTTCATGATGATCGGCTAAGGGAGCTCGGAGATTTCGAAACAAGTGGCAGAAAGGGAAAACGAAAAAAAGACATCAGGCATAAAACAGAAATATCTCTGTTTAACAAAACAATAGAAAACGGTCGGCAAAACCACTCAGAGCCCCCGTAACAATCGTAATGCGAGCTAGACGTTTGGAGTCCCCCGCTTCATCACAGGCAATCTGTTCGCGACCAGTGTGTGGTGGCGCCACTAGCGCAGACAGCATCTGGCGAGCCGTGCAGCGGCAAGCATTGGAGTTGAACGCAACACCGCAGTCGTAGCAGCAGCAGCAGCAGCAGCCACCGTCGGCTGAACAATTGTCACGGCGAATGATTGTATGAATTGTATGAATTGAATGTGGTTGTCGTTTAATACGTCGACGTATATCGGTCGGATCGATTCGCGTGCGACTGACATAACGGGATGTCGTATATTATGCAGCACGAATGGACGATTATATTGATTGATACTTCGGTCATAATGCGTCACAGTACGTGTAGAGAGATGTCTGCACAGTAACAGATGACGATTAAGCTTAGACTCCGCTTCTTCGATTGGTAGTAAACTTGTTGTGAACGAATAGTCGTGCCACACGCAGTACAACGTCTTCTGTACAACATCTTGATAGTCGTATGTCAGGAAGTTGCGGTTTGTTTGGTGAATTTGCTGTACAATTTTTTTTGTACAACATGTTCTATAGCCCACAACGATTCCACGACAAATAGAAGAGAGTGGAATTTAGATTTCAATAATTCTCGCATATGCAGCGAAAGCATTACGGCGTAAAAAATACGGTAGCGCTCAAGAGAAGACTGATCATCAACTGCAGGTGTTGAAAGATAGCCTACGTCAGTTGTCTGAGCTATAGCGGCGAAGATGCTGTGCAAGTTGATGTCCGTGTGGTCTTCTGAACAACTTCAGTTGTTTATCGTTTGGTGCACATTGACGCAATGGTCCTGTCACGTTGTTCTCTCCTTCGCTTCAGGTCGGTTGCAACTTTTAGGTCTGACTCTCTGGTTAATTGTGGGTGGCCAGTGAAATAATAATGTTCGAAACGTTTGAATGTTTCATCAAATTTTTGCAATTTTTAAAAATTCCGTTTTTGAATTTTGATAACAGTTTGAGATCACTGAATACTAATTGTCAGGGACGTGGAGAGCCACAGCGCGGCCCGGGGAAAACATTCTCGAGGGACCCATCTGGGGAGGAAATTTTTGAATTTTGTTTTTTTAAATGGCCCATTTTGGTGTACTTTATATTTTTGAGCGACGAAGTCCCCCCAAACGTCATGGGTTCGGAAAAAACTTCCCGTCTTCCCCTCCCTTTTCAACGGGCCTGCTAATCACAAGCTAAACGGTAGTTCAAGCCCTGTGTTAACGGCGACTTCTCTTTCTTATGGGAAAGCCAAAAATTCGACCCCCCCACAGAATCAAAACCCCTGACCCGATTGAGATAAAATTTGGCACGGTTGATTATGTCGGCGAGATGACCCCTCATGCAAAATTTCATGTAAATCCGGGGGGCTTCCCGGCAAATGGGTGAAATA
>Ga0209367_1010231_pt1 | contig 12605 bp, 8 predicted proteins | sample WorMetLIZISLAND2_FD_187412 | JGI IMG/M metagenome (GOLD analysis project Ga0209367, IMG submission 187412) | Marine gutless worms symbiont microbial communities from Max Planck institute for Marine Microbiology, Germany - Olavius geniculatus... ... | reverse complement strand
CTGTATCTCAGTAACGGTGCGAGATAGGGCCTAGGTTACTATTAATCACTAATAGAAAGTCGTACACTGGCTCTCGATTGGCGCCGAATTCAATGACCTTGAACGCCAAGGCAACGTTTTATGGATTTTTGTCGATTTCGGGCTGCGACACAAGTCTATATCATTCACAAGGTGGCGCCATGGAACTATGGTTATGCGATCCAGATAGAGAATTTGATATTTGTATATTAACTTAGCGTGAACACCCCAATTTTGACTGATCCACCCGTGTGACAGACGGACAGAATTGCGATGGCTAAAGACCCGCTTTCGCGCGTAAAACGGCAGTTTAGCGCAGCTTTTGAGGTGTGGTGCGCGCAAGATCTTTAATGACTCATAGCGATCCGATAGGCCTAACTTTTCCCAAATTTACTGTGAAGTGTTGTTAAAATAACAAGTAATTCGAACAAAACTCACGTGACGCGCGACAGCATCGGTTCTGGCACCTGGGCAAACAGTGCACAGCGTGCAATAAAATAATAGTGCGTCTTGAAGAAATGCACAAATTTGAGACATCCATACAAAAAACTCATTAAACCTAGGAAGTCGAAACTCAAATGGTCAAAATGTACGTTCTATTTTAACATTTCATATGCAGTGTGTCCAGCTCTATTTCCAGCCATTTCGATGCAATTCACTCTTGAAATGTGCACTGCAGCCGAAAATTGCCAAAAACACTAAAAACCCTTATTTTTGGGTACGGGAGTTCAAGGTCGTTCAAGGTCATAAGGTCATCGACGTTGATACCTCTAAGAAGCTCGTCACCAGTGCTTGTCATGATATGCAGCATGCATGTGCCTATCTGCCACAGTTTTCACGCTAAACGAGCCAATAGCGCTGAAGTAAGACGGACCGATAGACAGACAGACGGACGCCTAGACCATGGCAATACACGAGCAATCTGATGTCGCGCGTGAAAAAAATCTAACGCTTGATAAATATTATAACTTTAGGCCTAGTTCCTCACAATCCTTTTTTGATGGCCAATATTGCCTATTAATTTCACCTCAAATAGAACTACTATTACATCACTGTCACATGCAGTAGAGGCCTGTTGTTATATTATTACAGAATGTATAGGCCAGCGTTCATCACTCATCAGCCTTCTAGCCAATCTAGCGGTAAGCCTAACTGTCGTTCGATGATGCCTAGTTGCCTGCCCACAACAAAAACCAGCATGATGCATTAAAACTGTGATTGACATGTGAGTAAAATAATTTGGCTAACTGTACGATTACTGGCACTAAAAAATTAATAACAAGTCTATATGGCTTCTGAATTCAAATCAGGCAATAGCAGCAAAGCTGCATGCATATGGTTGTAATGCTAAATTCAAGGTGAGAGTTTTTGTAAATTATAGAGTGTTTACACGATCCAGCAAACTTCCAGCAAAGTTCCAACAAACGTCCAGCAAACATCCAGCTGGCCTGATGGAACCCTGTCCGCTATCAGCCTATTAGCTGCTTATCCCGCCGCCTATCAGCTGTGGGCTAAGCCGTAGGCGGGCCTAGGCTTAGCCCACAGCTGATAAGCATACGTGTTACATAGGCTTTCCAATATGCCTATCATCAATATCATTAATATTAAATCTGTGATTACAACCGCCCGTCCTCCTAATTACCATAGAACTTCCAGCTAGTTGGATCGTGTAAACACCCAATTAACGTCAGAAAATTTGAGTGAAGACCCTTGCATTTTTACCGAACCAGGCCCAATCAGATTTAAATCCGGCTAAGACCTCGGCTTTAATGTGTGCACGAATATAGTAACGACAAATGTAAAAAAATGTGTAATTAAATTGGTTCCACAATAGAACAGAAAGAAAGGGTATATGGCAATGCAATGTGCATGTTAATGCGTTGTTAACGAAGTAGCACATCAATGGTTACCACTCGCCAATATCACAACAGACTATATGCAAACACAATCTACAGGGTAGGCCAAAAAACGTGGCACTTTTTTATTGTCCATATCTTCTCCAAAATGTTAACGAATTTTCAAAATTCTTTCAGTGCCCAATTCAGTGGACAATTAGCAATAAAATGGTTATTGAATATCCCACCATACCTCAACTGTGTCGCTACACTACCTTGTGAAATATAAATTGATGGAAAACCAGCAATATTAGGCAGCATGCGTGTTGGTAAACGAAAAACACTTCAGACAAAAAAACACACTGAATGATTTGTATGACGCTACACTGTGTTAGATCCATTCCTTTGGATATCTGGCTTGTTGAACGATGTGTTTGTTTCTGGCCTTCCTGCCTTAGCGGGGCTACCAGTTCTTTCACAGTGGTCACGTTCTCTTCATTGTGTGCATGCGTCAGTCTGTCAGACTCGTGCTTTTGGTCGGTGCTTTGTGTTTGCCAAATCTTTTCAGTGTCTTTCTTTTTTTGCAGTTCTTGTTCAAAAATTTTGTCAGTATCCTCTGAAAGTTGCATTTTTGGATTGGTACACGTTCTGAATAAAAGCCTCATCTCCATTGTTAAATGGCATGTGGTATGCTGTCACTGCATTGAAAATTAATATTGAAAACAAAATTGTCTGTTTTTGTTTACAAAAATCAGAAATGTATCTGGTACTAAATATAATTACATTTTCGTATGAAAATTGGTATAATTTTTCTTCAAAAATATAATTTTGGTCACTTTTGAAAATTTATGTTTTACATGGTAGTGTAGCAACACAGTTGGAGCGTGGTGGGATATATAATAATCATATTATTGCAAATCGTCTGCAGAGTGTGAAAGTGAAAAAATTTCGAAAATTGGTCAATTATCGGCAAAGATATTGACAAAAGTAAAGTGCCACGTTTTATGGCCTATGGTGTAGAAACTACAAACAGCTACCAAAAAGTTGGGCAACTAGCAATCAACTATGTGTGCAATATGTATAAACTAACGCAACTGCATTGTACATGTGACTGTCAAATTCAAACATTTAATACAAACATGTGCAATAAAATGGCATATAACACAAATTCTTTGTGCAAAAAATTACAATCCATCCTTTGATGCTTAGCTGTCTAGTTAGAAACTGCTTGTCAACTAAGCCTACTATTCCTCCATTCAGAATATTCAGGAGCCACACGTCAGCCTGTGCCTGATGCAGTAAGACATATTGCACATAAAATTCTAGTAAAAAGCGTGATAAATTATGTTTAAACATTTATGCAACGTGCTGATCATTGCTCAGCATCACATGAACATAAGTGGTGCTGTTCGCATTGTTGCACATCATTTATAAAATACAGTGTAAAAGTAGAGCTGATATCATCAGAATGTGAACGCATTTCATTGAAATAATTCTGAACGGCAGAGTTGGCTAAACACTTTATAAAAGACAACACACTTTAGTGAACAAGTTCATTTGGCAGTATTTGATTGCTTACAGCAAAATACCATGATATCAGTACTAAACATCATTCTGAAAACCAAGCTTAACGCATCTGTGGACTCAAGAAATATGTGGGTCATTCAAAAAGTTTGTAGACCGACATGGTCAGGTAAAAGATACTCGGATCCTATTTTGCCACTTTTCAACGTAGTCTTTCGCAACTGAAATGCATTTGGTCCAGCGCCTCTCTAAAGCTCCGGTTTCACTGGAGAAACACTGGACTAAATGTGTTTTAGTTGCAGAAAAAATATGTTAAAAAGTGGCAAAAATATGATGCACAGCTTTTTTCCTAACTATGGCGGTCTACGAACTTTTTGAATCATCCTCGTATATTGTGACTATAGTATAACCAATGGCATACAAGTTGGACCATCTAACCTTAGCGATAACAGCATAGAAATTAGCAAGATTTAACATCGCATGTATTCAAAGTGATGCCTGAACATACTGTTGCATCATACACTGCAGAATGATGCGGTAACTGAAATATTATACTAGGGAAATCACTCAACAATATTGTACACAACTGCAAATAACAAAACTAATATGAGACAATATAATCACTATCATGCACCATATCATGAGAGAGATGGACTCATTGGACTAAATGAGTGAGTGAGTAGGGTTTAATGTCCCACCTGACACAGCATAGGTCATTTCGGGGATGGCCTTTTCAGGCAGAATGCACACAAACAATAATGGAACAGTAAGTTAAAACTTTGCAGTAAACAAAAAGTTTAACCTTTATAGAAACACAAAACACAAAAATACAAAAATGAGGTTAACCTAAAATTGTAAGAACTACATTATACACGTGCATATGTAATTAACATAACGGTAGTTATAATAATCTTCCCTGTTATCCTCCAGACAGTCATCATTGTGATAATGCTGTCTATTGGAGGACAGGGGGCTTGGACTGAATGAAACATCTAGTGACTGCTAGTGGACACTGAAACACAAAAATGAAATAAGGGCCGAGAGCAAAATGGAGAGAGAAAAATTCATGCAGAATAAAATTAACAGGGTTGGTACTAGAGCATCAATCAGTTACACTCCAGTGGGTTTTTTGCTGTTTAGAGCATTACAGTTTATTAGCATTATAGGTACAAAATGACTAATACCAATATTTACCCTAATGAAAACAGCATATACACTGTGGCCAATAAAAAACGTGCCACTTTAATAACAAATATTTAGGTAAACAAAAATAACTCTTCACACCAACCCTGCAGTGAATGATCCATTTGACACTAGGCTGTGTTATACCCAGACAGTCTAGTGTCATACAGACCATTCACCACAATGTTAGTCTGAAGTGTGAAGATGCACTGAAAGCAGTAGCTGCTTTTGCGCGTAAAAATCGGTCAATAATTGGCGAAGATATAAAGAAAAGTAAAGTAGCACATATAAGTATGTTATTGTTAGTAGTTAAAACACAGGCTTTCTCAATTCTAATCATTATGCTTATCACATTACTGTTTTCCTTTAAGAAATTATTATTTTACTCCAACGAATTAAGCTGCTTGTTGTAACAGAAAAAGCATGCAGCCTGTAAAAACAAGCTGTACAAATAACCAATTCGCAATTGGGAACTGGACCACAACTCAGAAAAAGTCGATCAGCTGAACAAATGACAAAGTACTACCCCTACCATTACTATAGCAGCTGCAGCTACAAAACATACTGTACTGTAATCACTGATGCATTTTAAAAAATGTAAAAAAATCAAAAACATTCATTATCAAAATGGCAGAATGTAAAATGAAATTGAGTCACCAAGTGGCATTACTGTGCGAACAGCACAGTTACAAAGTCTATTTCCAAGTTACAAAACAAACTTTAAATGGTAAAAACGGTTAAACAGATGTAATTGTAAATTACAATTTACGTCTTAGGTATGAAAATTCAACTTGTAAACCTGTCAATAATAAAGGGGAAGACAACAAAACATACTACAAGAAATTTATCAACACAGCTTAAAGCAAACTATCATATACCTCTTGCTACTGCCTACGTAAAAAGCAGCATGTTAAATACATATGTAAACTTGACACATAATCTACGTTACGCTGATTAACGGACTAAAAATGCTGTCACTCAACTCAAGCACCTAGCAAAATATACGTAAGCCCAGGGCCAGTACACTGATATCAATTATGTTTACGCTGATCTGCTGTGCAGGCGTAACTAGAAACGTAACTCGTATAAACCGTGAACATTCGAACGATCAAAAGGATACAATTATTGTTCAAAATTTACAGAACACAATAAATTACGACACAAATGTCTACAAGGTTTCCGTCAAGCGAGACCGTGGATATGAGCATTACACCGAGCTGGCGATCGCAAACCAAAAAAAATGGCCGCAACAGTCTGAGCAAAAAGCAAACATACAGGGTGGGCCAAAAAAGTAAGCTATTGCACTTTGTCCATATCTTCGCTAAATATTGATCAATTTTCACAATTTTTCACCAGTGAACACTGTAAGAAATTTGCTGCTCAGGAGCATGCACATCACACTCATTATGTCGCTACACTACCTTGTAAAATATAAATATTTAGAAACATACAATATCTACAGATGGACAAAGGGTCTAATGGTAAATTTTTGAAGTATTTAACTTAAATGTTCAAATACGAGTTATAGTAAGTGTCAAAAACATTAGAAGACATGTTAAACTTTTTTTCAAATAATTTGAATGATTTTACTGTGCACTAATTTTCAATGTACATTAATGCTGGTTAATGGTTGCAATTTTGCTCAGTTAACTGCATGAGCATACAAAGCAATGTGTTTCAATTGTGCAACCCTACAAGTTGTGCGTGGTTTCTTTAATTCGCTGTTTTTACGGGATAGAGTGATTAGCCCTACGCCAACCTCTACCTTGAGGACATGGTGGTTTTCTGTCAGGGTTTTCCTTCCCTTGGGTCAGGTCAAGTTGTGCACTATTTTTTAAAAGATGAAACTTGCTCTGTAGCTGTTTATAAACCTTTCTGACACTTATTATAACTTATATTTAACATTTTACCTAAATACTTAAAATTTACCACTGGACCTTATTACCATCTGTAGATATTGTAAGTTTCTGGATATTTATATTTTACATGGTAGTGCAGCAATATAATAAATGTGGTGTGCATGCCACTGAGTAGCAAATTTCTTCCAGAGTCTACTGGTGCAAAAAATGTGAAAATTGGTCAATATTTAGCGAAGATATGGAAAAAGTACAATAGCTTACTTTAATGGCCCACCCTGTATAGTGCGGACGACTGCAAATAAACTTTGCATCAAGTGTCACCATGAAGTCGAATGCTTCAAGTCATCATGACTGTGTGCACTGCACTTTACGTCTCTCTCGGTGAGCTTGAAGGTGTGGTCACCGCTGTGCTTGGTGACGTATAGACCGGGTTATGGTTACGAAGTGACTTTGCCTCGTCACACTTCGCCTTGACTTTCTCGCGGAACATTTTCAGACAGTTGTAGCAAGTATCATTCACCTAAACACAGACCAAAGCAAAATATCAGCAAAAGGTAAAAAACAGTTATGAGCCAATCACAGTCTTTCCATCACTCCTATTCTCATTTGATGAGTTATACAACCAAGTGCTATTATTTACACAGTGCAAAAAAGTCAATCAGGTGCAAAATATATTCTGATGTGGATATCAGAAAATGCAATGCAACAGAAACAGTAAGGTACAGTGTGCAAAACTGTAGTTCTGTTATTACTAATGCTGTAAATCCTTCAACACATACCACAAATATCTCAGAAACGACATCATGTATGGGCACATGGACAAATAAATAAATAGATTATGTTAAAACCGAATGCAAATACATCCAGCATTGCTAATACAACACAATGAGTCATTTCTGGACTGCCATTTATGAGAAACATCCAGCAGCATTGACAACAGAAATGTTTAATCACTCTGTGAAGCAGTTCAGTTTATAGCTGGTCATACTTTAGTAATGATTGAGCTGTTGTCACGGTTGTCGTCGTCTGTCCATCCGTCCATCCGTCACGGATGTATTGTGGCTAAATGGTGCAAGATAGGGCCTAGATTGCTACTGATCACTAATAGAAAGTTGCATGCTGGCTTTCAAATGACATAAATCGATGACCTTGACGATGACCTTGAATGACCTTGAAGGGTCATAACGCACTATGGAATGGAATGTTTCAAGCTATAAGTAGCCATATCTCGAAAATGGCACGAGACAGGGCCTAAGTTGCTATTGATCACTGATAGGAAGTCGCATCTTGGCTTTTTATATGAAATGAAAAAGTTCGACCTTGGATGACCTTGAAGGTCAATGACAACCAGTACGGTTGGCTATCTAAGAAGACCAACAACGATCACAAAGCCATAAAAAGTGTAACCGTGCTATACTTAAGTGACAGCAGCAAACCTTGCGAGACTTGCATTCCGTGCAGAAGTTGCCGTACCCAGATGCAAGCTCACTGATGACACCATAGAGTCGTGCATCGCGCTCGCTGGTCGACCGCCGGCCTTGCTCGACCGTCGTCTCCAAGTCCATCACCCTCAGCTGTAGAATGTGAATCAAGTTGGTCTGATCGACGCGCTTAAAGTGAGGGTCGCGCTGCAGCTCGGTGAAGTTGCGCGTCCGCACGTGGTCGATGCACTTGGTCAGCAGTTGGTTCAAGCCGTACGTCTGCGCAGTCACCAGCAGCTCCATGCTGCCGGGCTTCGTTAGCAGAAATTCCTCACACTTCTTCTTCACTTCAACTATCTGGTATTCTTCGGCAAGTGGCAGCAGCTGATGAACATTCACATCTGCACAAAATGAGCCACGACATTAATCACACATGACAACATACAACTAACAACTGTGATCCAATCTAACTGATACAATAATGGAATAACTTGTACGTGGGCCCATAAAAACATGGCACTTTACTTTTGTCCATATCTTCTCTAATTAGTGGCCAATTTTCAAAATTCTTTCATTGGCACACTCTACGAACAATTTGCAATAATGTGATTATTATAAATCCCACCACATCATAAATGCATCTCTACCTTACCTAGGAAAATATATACAAAAAATACACATACAGCGATTATAACAAACATTTTGGTAAATGAAAAGAAAAAACATTTCAGACCAACATTGCAGTGAATGGTTTGTATGATGCTTATATGGATCATTTAGCGCTATGTTGATCTGAATTGTTTTTATCATTTACCTAATTTATGTTCGTTACTATCGCTAGTTTTTCTTACATTTATATTTCACAACGTAGTGTAGTGATACATTTATGGTGTGGTGGGATATATCATAATCACATTATTGCATACTGTCCGCAGAGTGTGCTTGTCAAATAATTTTGACAATTGGTCAGTAATTGGTGAAGATATGGACAAAAGCAAAGTGCCACGTTTTTATGGCCCACAGTATACATTGTTCACTCACAATATCACCATTCTGAAGCAACATCAAAACAAAGCTACAGATTCCCTACCCTCTCGTCTTTGCCCTCCTCTTTACCCTACCTTTTCATACCTCTCGTTCCTTTCTTCACAGCTCTAAAGTTCCCATCAGTTCCAGGTGAAATCCGATCGCCTGCCATAATATAGTTTTGGAATAAATTTTTATTGCACGGTATGTATCCCATAGTTAAAATAGCAAATAAAGATATTTAAATCAGATTATCAAAAATCTGAGTTCAGATAACTCAAGTCCACAACTGTAGTGATCATCATCATATCAAAAAAAACACCCGCCTATGGTACACTCCTATCGCAGTATCGCATCAATATCATGTAATAATTAGTGTAAATAATGTTGCACAATATAATGCCACACTTTTCAGTTTTGTTCAATCCTGAGCAAAAGGAGAACCACAACACAGTTACAAGTACATTAGGCCTCAGATGTACACCAAGTCAGTGAATCCTGAAACACAGAAGCATGAAAAATGTCTCGGAAATGTCTCAAGGCGGGATAAAACTCCACTAACAGGACTTGTTTCTAGTCAAGCAAATGACTCACCAGTAACAGGCTTTATTGGTGGATACATGCAATGCAGCAGCTCGATAAATTCATCAACTTTCTTGTCCGGCAACTCAATTTCCCGTTGTTCTTTTTCCTTGAAGTTTCGTGTGAACATCGAACGAAAGACTGGAGACCATGCAGCAAGAACCTCCTTATGCACATACAAGTGCTGATCTTCAATGATCAACGTGACACTTGACATTTCATCTTCAATCGTGAAGTCAATGTAATCAGCTTCCATTCCACTGTACAATACCAACGACACACTGAAATGTCCAAGACTAATTAATGTGGATTCAATAAGTAATTCACTGCCAACTCATGCTGTCATGTAAGCCTAACTAATTATTTGCACATATCACCAACATACAAATATACAGGGTGTGGCAAAATATAGTAGACCCCAAAAGTTTTTTGCTGTTTTCTCAGCAACGGTTTGGTATTTTAATCTGAAATTTTACATAGTTAAAAATTTTTAAAAGTTATAAATTTTTTAACATGAATGCATACCAACTTTTTGACATTAAAAATGTTCAAGCTACAACACCAATTCAATAACATCATTGAAACAACACAGTTAACTAATAATCAGATACCAGAATTCCATTGTCACTGTGAATGTTCAAAGTGTCCACCGCCAGCTCCAAACTCCAACAAAGTTTTCAATTTTAATTTGAGAAGTCTTTCACAGCCTTGTTGATCGGCCCTTGTGGCAGGTTGCCTCAGATACAGAAACACTTCCTTAAGTTCAACGATTGTTTTCGGCTTTGTTTTAAGCTTGTGGTAAGCCTTCAACATTGCACGTGATAGTCAACTGGATTCATATTCGGCGAATTTGGAGGCCACTGGTCCTTTGTGATAAAATTTGGACAGTTGGCCCACAGCCAGTTCTGCGCACTGCACATTTGTGTATGCTGGCGTGCCGTCCTGATGAAAGATAAATCCGATGGGCAGCCGGTGATTGCATTGAAAAAACGATGATTTAGTGATAATTTATAAATGAATAAATTACTGTTTATCAAAACGTCACTGTGACGTTATCGGCAGTAACGTGGTAACCAGTTTTTAAATATTAAATAGCATTTTTAGTTTTAACATTTTTAATGCTGAAAAACTGGTAGTCAGTCACGTTAAAAAGCTTATAACTTTCTCATTTTTCAACAGAATCACATTTTACTTAGCAATTACATGAAAAAACGTTTCAGTCAATAAATCTGCAAGCTTTCAAATAAAAATTAAATGGTAGTTGAAAAAACAGCAAAAAACTTCAGGGAGCTACTTTTTTGCCGGACCCTATAAATATGAATAAACATTCTTTAGATCAATTTTTTGAAAAAATCTATGGTTCACTGACTGATGGCACAGTGTCGGCATACTAAATAAAGACCTTTTTATAGTAATTAGCTGCAAACTGCTGCAAACCTCATCAATCTCATCGTACAAGCAGGGTGGCCATGGAGTAAATGAAAAAATTCCCCGAGTTTTCCAAACTTTTCCAGAACCATTAACTGACTTCACCATGGATTATTGCAACAAAAGGAGTAAAAAGAATTTGTGTACCCAAGAACTTTCATTCCCAGGAATGAAAGTTCCAGAGGTTGAACTTTCGTTCCCTGGAATTTTGTTCCCTAACATTGATTACTAGGCCTATACTGTACACAATTTTTTGACATGCTACAGCTATGCTGTAGGTGTCTATGGTACCACTGTCATCTGCCTGTCATTCGCCTGTCTGTCCATCCATAACAGATGTATTCTGGATAAGCGTTTGGTCATAAAGGGAAACTTTTTGCAGGAATAATTAGCCTTGTGTTGAGGCTCTCTATGTACAAAATTTTGGGGATGCAATGCAACGGGAACATTTTCAAATTTAGGGTTGAATGGATTGGAAAAATGGCAATATCTCGATCTTTCAGATGAGATGAAAATCATCGAGCTTGGACGATCTTGAAGGTTAGTACTGCAACAAGAACTATATAGGCTGTAGCATGTCTTCGGTAATGACAGCTGGGCTTCCTTGTTATTATATCCTGCTGAAACTCTAGCTATATATGCCGAACAAGCAACACAAAAATGGAGCATTTTTTACTGAACTACAAAACCTACATAAGGGGTTCAAAATGATCAATGTCAGAGAATGTAAGTTCCATGCTAATTTTACTTTTGGGAACAAAAGTTCCTGAGACAGAGGATGAAAGTTCTACCCATGAAACTTTCGTTCAGAAAAACGAAAGTTCTTGGCTTCAAAAGTTCCATGAATCACAAAAAGTAATTGTAATAATAGTAATAAAGAGACGCACTGTAAGCTACATCTGCGAATGTATTTTAAAGCATTTGTGCAAGTACCAATAAGTAAGTACCAATTTATATATATATATATATATATATATATATATATATATACATATATATAGCGCCAAAATCTCAGAAAAGAATCAGGGCACGTTGGAGACGAGCACTAGAGGGCATGATAAGCAGACTGAAAATAATAAGTTTGAAGATGATGTCTGAAAGAGGTGAGTGTTTGAGCTTGACGGATATGTAAAGGAACGGAATTATATACTTATGGTGCGGAAATTCGAAATGCATGGGAACCAAAAGACAAGTTGTGGCGCGGAACATCAAGTAGATGGCTAGAAGATGAGCATGTGAACCTTACAGATTTGTGATGATGTAAAAAATCAGCGAGATAAGGTGGGTTACCAGTATGTATAGCTTTACAGGCAGAAGAAGCAAGCTTGAACTTGATTCGCCATTCGATAAGAAGCCAATGACGCTGTTCCAGAAGATTGGTGGATGTAAGAAAAGAAAAACGAGTGGACTGCTGCATGACAACTCAAGCAAATGCATGCTGTGCTGAGTGCGCTTGCTGTAAACGGGCAATATGTTTTAGTGGGCAACCGAATTCACCGAATTCACCGAAGCCACCAGAACTACTGGTGGCCTAAGTAAGCACAGGCAAAAGCCATATAACGCTTACTATCCTAATAACTAAGAGTAACTGTGTGTTTCCGGTTGCAATTCCCATTTCAAACAATTTTTAAATTGATTTATTGTATTACTGGTTACACACGCATCAGACAGTGCATTCCAGTGATCAATTACTCTGTTGCTAAATACATACTTTCTCAAATCCAATCTAC
>Ga0209367_1010230_pt1 | contig 12606 bp, 6 predicted proteins | sample WorMetLIZISLAND2_FD_187412 | JGI IMG/M metagenome (GOLD analysis project Ga0209367, IMG submission 187412) | Marine gutless worms symbiont microbial communities from Max Planck institute for Marine Microbiology, Germany - Olavius geniculatus... ... | reverse complement strand
CCTGTACGGCACGTCGCCGGCAGCGGCAGCGTCGTACGGACACCTGGCGCGAGGTCCGCCTTTACCGTCCCAGGCGATGCTGCTACCCGGCCACCCACACCCGGCCATGATGATGGCGCACGCCGCCGGCGCCGGACACATGGCACATCACTCAGGCATGTACGGTCTACCGGCGGCAATGCAAGGTCCTGGCGCAGCGGCGGCGCTTCATGATTCAATGGGACATGTACAGGACATTCACGCCCGATGATCCGCCAAAGATAGACGACTCCATGCACTCTCATAGCTGACCACCGACCGACCGACCGACCGACCGACCGAGCTCGTGTTTGTGCATTCCCGGCGAGCGCTTGTCGCCACCATTTAGACACTTCATGCACGAGACAGCTTTTTTCTACCCACCGATCACTTCTATCTCAACTGGAAAAATACGTCCGCCCAGTGCCAACATATTATGCGGTAGTCTGTCTAAAGCTTCGCAACCGTAACCCAGACCGTAACCCTTTCAAACTGAAACTTGGCACATTGGTTACTCTTGGCCTGAGGCACGTTTACGCCAATTTTGGTTTGCACCTTTTTGTTTTCGAGTTAGGAGCTTGTACAGGACAGACGAACGGACAGAGAGACGGACGGACAAGGCCTGTAATGCGGCATATTTTGACGGCCGCATGACAACTAAGTGCAGTAAATTAGCGCACATGCATTACATTTGCGTCCTGCAGTTGTCGTGATGGTTTTTTGCTGTCCCCGAGAAGCAGCAGTCTAACTGCCATGTCTGGACTGAGCGTCGGGTCGGTCGTGGTTTGTGACGTCATGCGCAGACTGATGGCGTCATTGTGACGTCATCGCACACCTGACTTCAGGGTATTACTGCGTGTAGACCGAACACTCGCCGCACCACAGCCACCTGTGCAAATTGTCAGCTGGGGTTTCTATTTTTGCGGCAGCTCATATCCGATCTGTTCTCTTGTGCTCGTAAGATATCGAGGAAAACGGTTCGTTTGCGTACTCTTGTTTCTGTGGAAACCACATCCAACTCTAAGCATAATCGTGTCTCTCCCAGTATCGACTAGCAGTAGCCTGACAGTGAATGAGTTACTAGAATAGATGTGCAACTTTTGTGCAAGAACAAATAGTCCAAATACTTTTGCATAATACGTCCATCGTTGAAGCTATATGCACAGTTTTAGGGCATAGTTACCTCCGTCAAGGAGGTTATGTTTTTGTCGGACTTTGTTTGTCTGTTTGTCTGTGTGTGAGCAAGATAACTCGAAAAGTTATGGACTGATCTTTCTGAAATTTTGATGGTATGTCGGGCATGGCATAAGCTACCAGTGATTCAATTTTAGGCGTGATCCGCTGGATTCTGGATCACTTTGAAATTTTCATTACCATTGCGTTAAAGGGGGCATAAGGGAACCGCTGGCAAAGCGAAGATGGTGACGCCACCTGGCGAATAGCTTTGCCTTGGCGGAGGTACCTGCTTGCTACGACTGCTTTTTTAGTTATTTCTGTACGTGTGCATTCGGTCGAATCACATGCATTTGTTTTGAGTAGCGCATCAACTTTTCTGTGCGGGACGTGTGCGCCCAGCCTACATATACTGAAATGTACAACAAAATATAGAAAAACTTCGGCCCAGTGCCGCCATATTGTGCGGCCGTCCGTCTATATCTGCGCAACGCTAACCCCAACCCTGACCTTTGACCTTTTGAGCTAAAAATAGACACACCGGCTACTTCAGCTCCAGGGAACGTCCGTACCAGTTTTAGTTTTGAGTTATGAGCCCGCAAGGGACAGGCGAACGGACACGGGCAATACCTGTAATGCCAACAATAGGTGAAATTATCACAGAGATGTGCTGTATAGTATAGAGCTATTGTGTTGCATGGTCCACACATGTCAGTCGCTGCAACAGCGTGTATGCTGACCGCTGTACCGGACACATTACGGACGAGTCGCTAATGCAGTTCTGACGGCACGACAATCGAGACATGCTCGGAAACTAGTAGCATCGCATCGACTGCTAGGTGTTAACGACCGACATGTAATGTTTGTATTTGTCTTTGTATTTGTATTGTGAGAATCGCATGCCAACATCAGACAGATAGAAGCAGTTCCGTGCTCATTTTGTTGTGTGAACTCCCCTTACCTTGTGAACGGTGTTCGCGCCACCGCGTGGTCACCGGTCAGGCGCCGACCTTGAAAACTATACCGTGTGGGCGAAATTCTGTCAACGCATCCCCTTTTCAACTTTTCTCAAACCTCTTTCTCCCTTTTCCACCTTGCCATTCCTTTTGACCCTTATTTTTGGCTCTTTTCAGGGTCCTATCTCTTAAATTCAACTAAAATGTCGAGGCCGGTCGCTATTTTTTTGGATGCATATGGTGACCTGAAATCAAAATATTGGTAATGGCATTTCTTATTACATTTGTGTCAAAAAGTTTTTAAAAAATAATTATCTAGTGTATGGAAAAACAATCAGTAGGGGTGCCTTATGAATTTATTACTGTAGGAGCGATATATGGCGCCCAGGAAATTGTCACTTATGCGTTATGGTACATATCAGTGCCGTTGTCAGTGTACGTGTATAGACTATATATAGCTGATGAAACGTGCCGTCTGTCCGTGTCACACAAATCTTGGAGGCGAAATCGTTTATTGTTGCTACCGAAATGTTGGAAATTTATTAAATATTTATGACAGAAACTGTTGAAAATTTAACTGAAAAAAAGCGATAGCGATGCGGAGAATGTGAAGTCTGCGCATTGCACTGATCAGTCGTACTGGCCTAAGTGCTGTCGTGTATCAATCATCCACGCAGTTTTTAGCCATACGTATAGGCCTATACGAGCACAGCAGCACAGAACCAGAACCGTTCTTCGACTCGGCACGCATCACGTTCCAACAGTGCATGCGTGGCTTGACGGTGATTTTGTAGTCGACTCAAAATGCACGCTAAAGTTATCGCAGTGCCAGTTTTTTTTCATTTCATTCGGGAGTGACAATGCAATGTAACGATATTCATTTCCTTTAGCAGTCAGATGTGCCATGTCATATTTGACTGATACACGTGTAATGTCAAGCGACGGGTCTACGTGTGAAGGTCTACAGGGTGTTTTCATTGCCGATTGTTGTTGCGTGTTTGTTCGTTACTGTCGTTGTTGCTTGTTGTACAATTAACTTATCGTGTTGTAAATTTTCGCATTTTTCGCATTTTACAAGTAGAGTAATAAAACAAAGGTTTGTTTTGCAAAACAAACATTTCAGTAGTTCAGATATACAGCAGTAGGTCTATATGAGAATGGTTTGGTGACTGACTGGCAACGTTATTTCAAAAAGAACTTCACACGTGGATAGCATAATCACTTTAAGCTTATTTTTCATTTATATGGCCAGCATTATATTAGGCCTAATTTGCATTGTGTTGTAAACTTCACCTCATGTCAGATCTCGCATGTTTGTCGAAAACAGTTTTTAGTATCAGGTACGAAGACTGCCTGCAGTCGATCTGTGCACTGCAGCAGTAAACAGAACAGATTCTGTTAGCGATTGAGTTTTGGCAACTCTTCCAGTTTCTTTTGTTTGGTTATATGCTCATTGACTTCAACTCAGAAATCGTAAACTCAGTGTTTGAATTGCCGGGGGGTTGAACCCCCCCAACTGTTTTCTCAACCCCCCCTAACACACTGTCATATTATGTTCTGGGGGGTCAGCTATATGCTATATACACCGTGTCTCAGAAAAAAAAAAACATTTAAAATTGTTTTTCTCACAACTTTGTCACAAGTTTACTAAATTTGATAGCTTTTGGCACGAAGATGGCCAAGACGATAAAATCATGCAATGAGCACTCATTTTCCACCTCACGTAATTTATGTCAATGCGCTACCGTGTGAAACATGAATGTTCCAAATTATTGCATAACCCTGAGTTATTTTCCAAGTAAACACTGTAACGACTTAATTAAGCACAAAATAAATCTCATTATTATAAGTTTGTGTAACAAATCGCTTTCAAATCATCACAATTTATGTATAAAGTGGGCCTCGCATACAAAGACAATGATTTAGATGCAACGCCGTCGACTGATAGCGGAATCATCGACTGACTTATCAAACGGCATTCACTCACTGATTAGACGTTTTTAAGCTTATCAGTCAGCTATTTTATTATCTGCTGTTTCTACCATAAAATATTTAATACCACAAAAATATTAAACCACGTTGCACCCTCTGTCGAATTGATGATGCAAAGGTGAGCCATCTGACACAAATAATCGCCGCGTAATGTAACAATTTGGAGCATCTGTGTTTCACACGGTAATGCGTTGACATAAATTAGGTGAGGTGAGTGAACCTTACATAATTCTATTCTTTTGGGCATCTTATGATCTTTATGCCAAAAATTATTGAAGTTAGTGGAAATTTGACGAGGTTATGACAAAAACAATTTTGACTGTTTTTAAAGACATGGTGTACATATTTATATCACAATTTTGGTCGGGTTTCGACAGTCGATAACTTCAACCCCCAGCTAATTTTTCACAATTCAAACACTGCGTAAACTTCAATTGGTCCCTATAGCTTTCTTTTTTTCTAAGGGCCGTTGTGCTATTCGGCATCGTTGCAACTGTTAGCTAGTGATATATATGGCATAATGATTTGAGATCGGTCGTTCTCGGATCCATGTGGCAATGCGGGTTATTATACTCTGTAGGTTGTTATTGTTGTTGTCGAGAAAGGCTGACAAATTAGAGTCGGGACGTTTGTGTGGGTTTTTACGTTTCTATGACCTCATATCCGGCGCCCTGACAGTCGGGAAATGAACGCGCTGACCTTTGCGAGGCTTCGCGCGGTGACATCTTCCGGCGTCCGGTCGGTCATACGTTCAACTGATCGACTACAACTATACCAAACAACCTCGCACTATCCGCTCGCCAGCTCATGCATATTAGCAACGTTGGTTGCACATTTGCAAAACACGAAATAGCAAAATAAATAAAGCTGCTGCAAAAAACTAGCTATTTTATCAGAATCAGTATCAGAATCCCTGCAACAAAATGCAACTTCTGTGCAAGTTTGTAGCCCCTATGGAATGCAACCCGGGTACCCGAAAACTCGGGTAAACCCGGCCGTTTTAAAAACAGTAAACCCGGGTTTGAGAGGGGGCAAAAACCCGGGTTTACAGGTTTAATTTTAGGTGTCAGTCAATAAGCAAATGCAGTATAAAATTGCGAATGATATACTTTTTTGACCGACTGTTAAACTGTAAGCTTGGTTTGGCTCTTTGGCACGAGTTGTCCTTTGTCTGTCTGTCTGTCTGTAACGGATGTATTGTGGCTAACTGATCTATAGGTCTTACGGGAATTTTTTACATGAGTAATTAGCACTGTCGAGAGTAACCTATAGGCATGCAAAATTTGGGCGATCCAGTGCAAGAGGAACATTTTCGAATTTGGGGTTGAATTAGGGGGTAGGAAAACTGTGCGTTTTTAAAAAGAAAACTGGCCGTGTCTCATGTAGGCTATTCAATCATTGCAAGGTTTCAACTTATTAGTCATAGGCTCAATCTCACAGAGACAATAATTCTACTAGGCCTATAACTGGCAGCGGCAATATGCCTATAGAGCTCGTATTGTTTTAACTCACTTCCATGCATCGCTAACCGCTTACAGTTCACGGCTCGCGCGACTCAATTGCGAGTCTGCCTTGCTTGACCGGTTTGACTGCCTAGTTCGACCACTAACTGTAGGCCTACATCAGTGGCGTAGCCAGAAATTTCAATTGGGATGGGCCTCGTATCTCTTCCCCTACCCTCCCCTTCCCCATTTCGTTCCTCCCGTCCTTCTTCCTCCCTATGTTACCTCTCCCTTCCTTCCCCTGTCCTTCTCTCTTCCCCTCCCTTTCGTTAGAAGTAGGACTCCTAAAATCCAGCTAGGGAATCTGGGGCCCCAGCGCGGCGTCTGGGGCGGAGCCCCAGCCGAAATCGAATTTAGCGCATTTTAACTTTTTAAAATGAGATCTGGTGGCAACAATTTTAGTTATTTTTCCGAGAATAGACTGACCAAATTGGCAAATTTAGTGCAGTTCAAACGTATGCTTATGTTTTGTCTGGAGGACTGTGAGGAGCCTGGGCCCGCTGGGCCCCCCTTGTCTACGCCACTGGCCTACATTACTGTAACTACCGGCCGCCCGCCGGGTCCCCGGCCTCCAAGGCCTCCAAACCCGCAAACCCGGGTTTGAAAAATACCCTCCGGGTTTGCATTCCCTAGTATAGTGCCACGTTCTGCTCTGTGATAAACAGAGTTGTCTGCGACCGCTTACATCACTCCCGGTTATTTTATTGCATTGTAGGCCCTATTTTATTTTGTTGCAATGTGCAACCCTATAACCTTAAGTAAACGCGAACAGCGATGCGTGCATGCTTTGGAGCATCAGACCAACGTATAGATAAATAAAAACGGTGGACTTTTTTCAGGAAATCATACCCGGACAGCTTCATCTAAACGTGCTTCCTGAAGTACAGCTCTGCTATAGCGCAGCTCTAATCAATATTGATAGGCAAGTACGATTGAAGACCATAATAACTCTCCAAAAATGTCGTAGTTCCGCCCGAGTTTTCTCACACACTTTATGAGCAGGTGCGCCAATCTGAGGTCATATTTGTCGCATTAAGCTGCAGTTCTGTCGTTTTTTAAAAGCTGAACTCTTTATGTTGCGAGCGTGCATGCCGTCATGAACACCGCACTGTGACATCCGTTGCATGTTTAATTTGTTTCGTGTTGCCAGTCTATAGATGTCTGGCATTTTTTGTAATAGAGAGATGCAAAAGTCTAACTTTAGGCATATTCAGGATAAGCGATGTCATTAATGCGCTGTGCAGCAGCTAACAGTAGCGCTATGTTATAGGACAGCAACGAGACGCGCGGCGACTCGTTGTGTTCTATTTGTAAATGATCTGTATTGTATTGTATTGTATTTTATGTATTGCATTGTAATAAGTAAAAAAAAGTTTTCTGCCCGAAATTGCTTTTTTTGGAAACGTGACACGTCTCGACATGTATGAAATCGAACTCCCATGCACTGTGTGTATTAAATTACTGACATGTTAAGAGGTGACTTTTACTTGTAATAAAATTGTGAAATATTACAAAAATTTGGGTAAAACACCGAATGAAACTCTCACTTTACAAATATTTTAGATAAATAAATAGTTTGAATAGTTGCTTGATCAGTTGTGTTCACTCAGTTAGATAACTTGCAGTACGAACAACTGTAATAACAGGAATCAGTGGCATTATTTCAATAAGTCATTGCGGTCTCAGTAATCTTAATTTTATTGCGGGATTTCGGTCTACGTAACGAATTGTTCTTGCAGCAGTAACACTGTTTCAAAGTATACGGTTTACAGGAAAAAAATTAACATCATAAATTCTTGAAAGTCTCTGTAGACCCCCAGCTCGCCTTCAATGACGCTTCTGGGAGGAATAGCTAAAAGGGCAGTCAGAGACCGCAAACCTTTAAGGCTATAGATATTTTTTTCGTTGTGTTTACCATTTCCAAGTTGGGCCAAGTTTAACATTTCCGGAAAATTCAGACAAATCCGTCTGTAACTTTATGTGTAATTTTGCTGACAAATAGACAGATAAATGGACGAATAAACGATGACAATCACGCAAACTCGCCATTGGCGGAGGTAACTATATACAAAGCACACAGAAAAAGTAAACTTTCGGTTAAGCAAACGAGCTTTGATTTAAAGAATTGTATAGTCCTATATTGGACCTACACAAGCAGCAACATCTGAGGCGAAAACTCAGTTGTGGTGCAATAACGTAAAACCGTATTTTGCAGCGTTGAAATGTAAAAAAATGTTTAATTTGAAATCCGGTTACCCCCGCATGCTAATGGATTAATTTGGTTCTCATTCACTCATATAAAGCCTACCCTCACAAAGTTTTACAAAAAAATTCGCAGAGCCTACAATATTTTGAGTAGCCTATTTTTTGCAGTTGAACAAACCAACAATCCGGGATGAATAAATAGCCCGCAAGGGTAAAACGAGGCAGCAATCAAACGTCAACGGATTTACAGGTACGTCCATTAACTCAATCTAATTCCGTGCTCGTCGTATAATGTCGAAATATCCGACACGCTGTGAGTGCGACTCAGCGCTGCAGTACGGCGTCGGTCTATATGGCGGCGCTGTCGGGTCAGAGTCGACGCTTTGCCCCCGACAGCGAACCAAATGGCACACACACAGACTGAACATCGACCGCTGACAGCTCATCGCCTGCAGTAGCCCCTTGAATAATACAACGACTCGAAGCTCCAACTTGCGACACCACGAGCGAGCCACGGTCGGACGGATGGACGCTTGACCCCGACCGTGACCCGACAACGGGGTGCCTCGGCCCGGCCCGGCCCGGCCCCGGCATCGATCCAAGCTCCACGGCCGAGCTGTCACCCAAGCCCCGCAGCTCCCGGTCTGTCCGTCGCTCGCCGGATCACTTTCGACGCCGATCCGCCGGGAATTGTTTTTCCTGATAGAGCGAAAGAAGCCTGCCGAACTAGACGGACCGAGAGAGCGAGGAAGCAGGATTTTAGTGGGCCGGTCGGGGTCAGTCGACCGCGGCCGCCGCCCGGCCCAGACCGGGTCGGCCGCTTGTCGACCGACCGTCTCTGACCGACCAACGACCAACTCTTGTGCTTTTGGCGCCGCCGCGGCGATAATGAACGCTTGCATCTGATCAGAAATTTATGAATCTAATCAATCCGGGAATGCGCGCTCATTTCTGACGCCATTCGGCCATGCCAACACACAGCCAACCGTCGCTGAGCCATGGATCTCTGCAATCTTCACATCTCTTACATTCTGCATGCACGGCGTTCCACATCTGAACTCGCTGCTTTGTCGTAACAGTGGCAGAAACCAAAGTCGCAAAAGTAATCGAACATAAAGAAACACGTCGACACAAATCTGTAGTTCAAAACGCTATAGAGTAAATGTGGCCTTGAAATGCATAGGCCAATAGGTCCGGATGTTACCGGATTCCAGCTTTTTAGGTCTACCAAGCTTGAATAACACTATGAACGATTCAAAACTGAAAAAAAACACAAAATTGGTACTGTGATATTTACTGAATATATACAGCAAAATAGCTGCCATTAGGCCTACTGCCGGGTCTCCATTTCTATTGAAAGATTTTATTTCTTACTGTGGCAGTTTTCGCAGTGATTTTGTTTGTAAGCAACTATATTTTTCATGTAATTCTAACGATTTGCACAATAAAATTAGTGCAGGTATTAAAACACTCCAACTGAATAAAGCAAGTCTACCGTAACTTAAAAAGTGCTGCATTTTTTCATAGGCTACAGATTTGAAGATCGGTAGATATTTATCGGTTTTCAAATTAAACGCATTTCGATAGCAAGACTAAGCTTAAATATCGACAAAAATTAAAAATCTGAGCAAAGTTGTTGATTTCGGACAGACGAAAAATGACATTTTAGATAACATATTAGTTGTCTCTGTCAATTACTTCTCGTTGGGAGGTCTAGTCGGCATTGATGCATGTTGTCGTGTGCAGTGTTCAGCGCGAGTAGTGCGGTGCTATGCATGTAGCGACATCACTGACCACACCGCCTGCTTGGTCGGTCGGTCGGTCGGTCGGGGGTGGTCGGTGGGTCTAATGGCCGGCTGTAGTGTGACGATAGCGACTCACCGATGACAGCAGCCCAATACAGCAGTCCGGCGTCCCGGTGGAGCGCCACGCCACGCACTGGCTAACTGACGACCCGTCCGGCCCGCCGTCGTCTCGATTGTCGTCGGCGCCTAATTAGGACCGGATTGCCTGCATCCGTCCGGTCCGTCCGCAGGATAATCCAACGAGACGGATGGAAATGAACTGGAAATGAATACGCGGCCGACCGACCGACGCAAAAGTCGTCCAGTGACCGACGTTCGACCAACAGTGCCCCGGCCCGGCCAGAGTGGGACCCGCCTGTCGCCACGCTCTATATTCAGTAGAGCGGAGACCGTTGCCACGCCAGCACCGGCCGGGAGGTAATTCAGCCGCCATGTGACCGAGACGGTCGACACCCGTCGTCGTCGTCGTCGCTGCTGCCATTTTAACCGTCTCAGCGGCGCTTTTCGCGGCGGCACCGTCTAATTTCGTCAGCGGCGGGTTATAAATCACGGATAAATAGAAATTACTGCACACGACGTCGACGAAAACGATTCGAACGGCAGGCATGCAAGTCCGGGCTTCGAATGGCAGCGTATAGCAAATGCTGCGACAAGGGAGACGTCACGATGCCAATTTCTTGACACCTCCGCTCTGGCCGCTCTCTCTCTCTCCCTCTTCTCCCCTCCCCCTCTCTCTCTCTGAAACTGCGATCCGCTTCGCGACTTTATTAACAGATACCTGCTTAATTGCTGCTATTCAAGTCTGATGATTCGCAAACGCAATGTATGCATGTATAGGCCTACACACTTAAACCATTTAGTGTATTCAGTTGAATTGTAATAAGCAAACGCAGTAAGCCTATCGCATAGAATTTCAGTGACTTGTAGGCTATCGGATAAAATGCTGGGTGGGCCAAAAAATCGGACCTGTTTGAGCGTTGATAACTCGGCGATGGTTAGCGGTAGAAAGACGTGTGATACGTCAAAAGTTTCAGAATGCTGTAAAGAATAAATGACAAATTTGCATAGTGAAGCATTTAAATATTATTTGCTACCCCTAAAATCATGCTAAAATGGCAGTAGCGCACGAATTTAGGTTGATTTTCATTCAGCATACAGTGAAATATCAACAATCATTAACACATACCTTGAGTTTAGATGAAATTCGACATAAACAGTTGCCCAGCTTTTGCATTCATAACCGTCATCAGTAATTTTAGGCAGCTGATCGATCGCTGGAGTCAATGTGTTCAGGATCAGCTAAGCCCAGCATTCGATTAGCACACTTTTTAGCTGGTTATTTACTGAAATTTTGTGACCACGCTATCTGTTGCAATGCCCCACACTGATTAATTCACAGAATTTAAATCTGGACTTTTTGGCAGTGAGTTTTTGGGTTCAATGAACTCGGGCACATGGGAGTGCAGGTAAATGCCTAATTTCAAGGGTAATAAAGATTTAGACAAATTAAGCAAAAAATATTTAAATGATTTGCTATGCAAGTGCGGCCCTTTTTGTTTACAACATTGTAAAACCTTTGACATATCACACGCTTTTCTACGGTTAACCATCGCTGAGTTATCAATGCTCAAACAGGTCCGGTTTTTTGGGGCACCCTGTATATAGGTCCACGAATACTTCTATTCAGCATATAATGAGAACAACGAACAATACTTGGTAATAAAAAATCAGTCGTTGCATGTCGTGGCAGTCATATCGTCGCTTTAGCTAAAATATACACAATCTGCCGCTGAAGCCTATGTAGGGCCTATACACGTCAGTGACGTCACACGTGAGACGATGCAACTAGATGAGGACGACCCGTGCAATGGCAGGGTCGTTGTTCGGTTCGTTCGTGAGAGACAAACTTTTCAGTGTCAATCACCGAGGCCTCATTAATCTCGGATTCTGCGGAGTATATAGACTGACACAGTCAGTCGGGTCCTTCTTTCACGAGATCGCGTGCGTGCAAATTGACGTGAGATCTGCAGAAAGTTCGTGCAGTCAGTGACGGACGGTGGGATAGCGGCAGAAGTTAGCACGCAGCGTCGCAGACTGCAAGGAAAGTTTCCGTCTCGACGTCTTTTCGTGCAGAGTCAGCCAGTAGGTATAGGCATTGCGAACGAACAACGTTCTGAATGATAATTGAAGTTGACGGTCGCGACGTATGTACTGTACGGGAAGCTGCAGAATTGTACGCGGAAAGAGCGCATTTGACATCCTCACGAAATAGACCTGCAGACGACGTGCACGAAAACACGCAGCTATGCACGACTGCAGGGAAGATAAAATAGGCTTTATTAGGCTCTATGCTACGGCTTTGACATTATGCTGATTATCGATGCTAGTTATTTGTTCTAGTATTGACGGACGACAGTAATGATGTCTGAGATTTAAAAAAACTAAAAATTATACCAGAACCCTCTCCACTCATGCACTCCATCTACTGCATGTTCCACTTGGTCGCAATAACACTGCTGTAAATTGTTAATATAGTTTGATTTTTAATGATAAATTGCAATTACTGCATCGATTTTAATGCCACAATCAACGTTAATTATTAAATTGCAGAGTATTATATCGGTATTTAAAAACAATGAAAACGGGGCGACTGAAAACGCGGGAACGGAAAACGCAGGACTGGAAAACCAGGGACGAAAATCGCAGGGCTGGAAAACGCACGACCATCGTCTATGGAGCGCTAAATGTACACTGTGTCCCAAAAAAACATCCCCAACATTTTCGACTGTAACTTGAAAACCAATTATCAGATTTTGATAATTTTTGGTACAAATATTTCTAACACAACTTGCCATCAAATGACTGTTTAGTTTCCCACCTCTCCTATGTATGCTTCTGCACTACCTAGGGAAAGCAGATCAAGCAAAATATGTGTTGAAATAAACAGAACATCTG
>Ga0209367_1010229_pt1 | contig 12609 bp, 7 predicted proteins | sample WorMetLIZISLAND2_FD_187412 | JGI IMG/M metagenome (GOLD analysis project Ga0209367, IMG submission 187412) | Marine gutless worms symbiont microbial communities from Max Planck institute for Marine Microbiology, Germany - Olavius geniculatus... ... | reverse complement strand
ATATTTAACTGCTGTATTCAAATATTGACTTTAGTCACGTAAGAAATTTCTTTCGGAACATTTTGCTGAAAACCACATGACTCTATGACATACGGTTGCAAAATTATGGTGTCATTAACTTTAAGTAGTTTTTTTTTGGACCACCCTGTAGTTCAACAGATCACTGCAACGGAACGTGAACTTAAGCAGTAAATAAAACAGATATGCAGTTTTAGAAGTTAAAATGATATGCAGGTTTATGTGTTAAAAAACCTGCAGAGACCAGCTTATAAAAGTCAACAACGTGTTTTCAAAATTCTTTCGTTGATACACTCTGCAAAATATATGCAACAAAATCATCATTAAAGATCCTGTCACACCCAAAAATGTGTCGCTAAAATACATTGCTTCAAAAATGTTGTGCTACAAAATGAATGCTTAAAAAGTAACTATGTGTATTTATTATAAGGCTGCCTCTATTTTATGACATTTTATGTAATCTTTAGCTATTAGTGTTATTCAAGTTTGCCATTCAACTGACATAGCAGTTAAAGAATTTTGAAAATCGGTTACTATCTGATAAAGATATGAATGTTTGAAAAGTTAGGAGCTTCACTTTTTACGGACCACTGATTACAGATAAACAGTGTTGACTGAAAAACTGCTTCTAACTGTCCAGAAAGTTGGGTAACTAACGATAGCCATGCAACTATAAACAACTACTGACATGTTTTCTCACGATATGAACGGTCGTGGTCACAATACTGAAGATGGAACTGTCCAATCACAGACAGCCTCACTCTCAAGCACCTTCTTACATCAATAACAATAATACAAAAATTCTCGACATGATGAGAATTACACATTAAAAACTATGACAAAGAATACAGAAACTAGACAAAAAACCCAGACAAACCAGATGACATTTCGATACCTGAACATTGAAATGTAACAGTCAGTCAAACATTTCACAACTATTTCACGTTACACAGATCATTGTGATGATAGAAACGTGAACTTAATCAGCGAATAAGACAGCACACAGGTGGCAACATTTGGCACACACATTAAATACTAAAACTGACACAAAAGAACATGCAGAGACCAGCTTATAAAAGCCAACACAGAAATTATACACAGAGCAGTCCAATAAGAAGCAAGTGCCTAAGTTTTCGACACAACGGCATCAAACATCAATGTGTTTTCAAAATTCTTTCGCTGATACACTCTGCAAAATATCTGCGATAAAAAAACGGTTTAAAACTATCATGACAAAAAACACAGAAACTAGACAAAAAAGCCCAGACAAACCAGATGACATTTCAATGCCTGAACATTCAAATGCAAAAGTCAATTGAACATACCCAACTATTTCACCTTAAAGTGACCTTGATCCCATGCCCTTCATGCTGTAACTGTGTCATATACACATCAGAGTCTATTACATATTAAAATATGACTGTGTCACTTCAAGCCCTTCCATCAGATATGTTGTGCTACAGAAGTTCTTCAAATCTGATGAAGCAACTGTGCAACCTTGGACATAATGCCTCGGGGTTCAGTAATCAGTTATCTGATACCTAAACTACATCACCAAGTGAAATTTTTTCCACCAGGTCGTAAGGTATCGACACCATACCAACAGACTTTTAGGATGCAATCGCTGATGAACAACACAAAAACATATTGCATACGTTGACACACACAAATGTTAAAAGGTTAAATCAAGCGTACAGACCTACGACCTATGAAAATGCAAGATCACAAAGTGTTAGGTGAATGCATCCCACCTTAATCCAAGCCAAGCAGGCTGGCACTTAATTTACCAGTACCTACCATAGAGGGATGGCCAGGCTGAGTTGACCTGTGTACTTGGTTATGTATCCAGATGGTTTACCTGTCTGTAGATAGTCGACCATCAAAGTACTAATCAGGCCTGGTGCAAGACAATTAACTACACACACGAAACCACTACCAGAGGCAGAGACATCAAAGCTAACAAACACAGCAAAAATGAAAAGTGAACGTCGATCAGTCGAGTAACAAGGTCTATAAAATGAACATTGTCCTGGCAGTGCTATGTGTCTTTCCTCTCTCGGCCATAGTCGGAACTGGAGCTGCGAATCTCTGACATGGCGATCATCAGTCGAACGACGACGTAAACTGAGCGTACACAACACAACTGTGGCTTACTGCCTTTGGTTCATGTTTTTAAAAAAACTGTTTTATTGTCTTGCATACTTTGTCCGGGTTTTCATAATGTGTTCTACCATTGTTACGTGTGCAGTGTGCATCTGTTCATTTACTCATATCAGCTGAGACTATCAAGCTTGTACCCATGACACATTATGAAGTCAGCATTACGTCACGACTAACAAAGAATATTTAATCAACTGCCATATTTTGTTGCAATATTTTGAAATAGTATTTCTTCAGCTACATCTGGTAAAAATTTTGTGTAAATTGATCATCATTTGAGTGAATTATGAAAAAACAAAAAGGAATCCCTTTTTATGAAACACCGTGTATGTGACGATGCCAGTACGATTTACAGAAGAGCCAGGTTTTGAAATATCAGTCACATTGGCATAAGATTAAAAGTCGCTGCAATGCTATTTTTTTCTCGCAGCAAAATGTTCCAGCCACGGTCGCAGCCTAGTTACCAGCTGCTAAAATAACAAACTACTTAATTAATTAGGCACACTCACAAAAAAAATTCAGCCAAGATAGACTGCAACTGCTACAACTGGACAGCAGGTGAGTAAACAGGTAAGAACGTCACTGACATTAGTAGCAACATCTCGTGCTCAAAGCTGAAAACATTCCTATTCCATTAGTCCTACGTCCCATGACGTTTCTTCTTTGTGAAATGTAGACTACACAAGCACGACTTTCGGGACAATCTGCATTTGTTTTGTCAGTTTATTTTCAGTTTTTATTACTAGCTTCTATTATATTTTTGACTATCATAAATTGTACCACGGTCTCAAAGTGAGCTGCATAAAACACTACCACACATAGCATGAGAGTTCACCAGGTCATCTGATAAATGTATGAGGGTCATTCAAAAAGTTCGTAGTCTGATAGAGATGGACATTATGAATGTTGCTGATATTGTGTCACTGGTTAGTACCATTCTTCAATACAATATTGCACAACTTATTATTGGGCTATAAATTTTGTTGTTTCTTTTAATTGCTAGGTTAAGCAGACTGTGCTAGCATTGAGAACCACGTAGTACAAGCTATAAAAAGTATTTATTGTCTGTCCCATTGCTATAGCATAGCATGGGACAGATTATAAAATCACTTCTGTCATTCTGTCTGTAAACCCTCTTATGGCCGCAATTTTGATTCCATCTTGATGAAATTTTGCACAGTGATTCGGGACCTGAAAACTAAGGTCGAGTTTGTTTAGCACAAAAATCTGATAATTCCTTCCCCTATTTTACTCCAATTTCTAAAAATTTGCATTACGACCTATGGAGACTTCAAAGCGGTATAACTCGATTCCCGTAAAAGATAATTGTGCACTGTGTTTGCCTACCCACTTATTTTTGGGGTCGGGCAATCTAACGGTGTCATTTGAATTTACCCCCTAACGACCCCTGTTGCCATAGCAACCATTCAAAAGTTGCAAAATTTTGCATTACAGAAAATGGAGATTTCAAAGCGGTATAACTTGGTCCCCGTAAAAGATAATTGCACGCTGTTTGCACCTATACCCCTATTTTTGGATCTGGGCTATCCAATGGTGTTGTTAAAATTTCTCCCCTGCCGACCCGTTGCCATGTCATTGAATTTTTGGACAAAATTGACTATAACTCAGCCCCCGTGAAAGATTTTCACTTACCCCTTTATTTTCGAGCCCACGCTATCTGATGGTGTCATTTGAATTTCTCCCCTGACGACCCTTGTTGCCATGGCAACGAATTTTAGGACAAAATTGACTACAACTTGACCCCCGTGAAAAATAATTGCACCCTGTTTGCACCTACCCCCCTTATACTCAGCTGCTAGGCCACAGAACGTATTTCTAGTATTTAAAAGAAATGATGCTGCACAAATTTTTTGTATGATACGAAGGAGACATTAGGAGAGTCTGCTCTTGCTTATGCTACAGTTGCAAAGTGGCACTCTGAATTTAAATGAGGGAAATGGATGTGTGATGACTTCCACCAATGTGGACCACCGTCAAGTTCTGTGAATGAAGAAACTGTTAAAAAAGTCAACATGCTTGTTACAAGTGATTGACGACCGCCAGCTTATTTCATCGATGAATCTGTTGGCATCTCTACTGGTAGCATACATTTGATCTTGATGAAGACTTTGTTGATGAAAAAGGTGTCTGCATGATGGGTGCCACAAATCTTTTCTGACGTTCAGACGCAAATCGAGTTGACACATTAACGAGTTTCCTCCATTTGCTCAACAGACATTCCAACAACTTTATTTCACTATTTTTATCTGTGGATGTGTCCTAATTTTAGCACTTTAATCTTGAAATTAAAGTGCAAAGTATGGCCTGGAAACATGTTCTTTTTTATCTGCCAGTAAGCGACACATTTTGGAATCAACTAGCAAAGTTATGACGACTGTATTCTAGGATGCTGAGAGAAATGTAATGACTGACTATCTTGAACATGGCAGCATATTTACAGAAATCTACTACGATGGTTTGACGGAAATAGCTTAAGTGGCACTAAGGGAAAAAGACGATAAAGTTGAGTCGCCGGACACTGTTTCAGTGAGACAACACACTTGCTCACACGTCATATCAAGCGTTGGCTGGCATCCGAAATGTCGGATTTAAAAAATTCCCTCACCGACTGTATTCACAAGACTTAGCCCTGAGTAACTATTATTTGTTCCTTAAAATATAAAAGTTTATTAAACAATGCAGATTTGGCAATGACGAAAAAGTAATATGCACTACAAATTGTTGGCTGAAAGACCAAGATTAATAATTCCTCTACAGTGGAATCCGAACTTTGGATAAAAAATGGACCAAATGCATTTGAGTTGCAGAGGATGACATTCAAAAGTGACAAAAAATATGACGTACATATCATTTGGTCATCTACATCGATCTATGAACTTTTTAAATGACCCTCGTAACCAGTGCCAGCCAACCGCCAACCTCGGTAATGAACCACCCAACTTGAACCACGGATTGACCTCATTTGTTTCTGCTCAGCTTAAAAGCCAACAGTCACTCAACTATCCCAAGGGGAGACAGAAAAATGAGTAGGAGAGTAGTGAAACTTACACATATATACAGGGTGCGGCAGAAAAAAGTGGACCCCTAAATTTTTTTGCCATTTTCTCAGCAACCGTTTGAGATTTTAATATGAAATTTTACAGCTTTATTTACTGAAACCTTCTACATCTAACTGCCAAGTAAAATTTGAGTCTGTTGAAAAACGCTGAAGTTATAGACTTTTTATCATGACCGCCTACCGATTTTTCAACGTTCAAAAATATTCATGCTAAAAATGCTATTTAACTTTCAAAAACTGGTTACACATTACTGCCGATGACGTCACAGTGACGTTTTGACAAACAGCAGTTTATATTGTTTATAAATTATCACTAAATTATTGTTCCTTTAAAGCAATTGCCAGCTGCCCACTGGATTCATCTTCCAGTAAGATGGCGCACTGGGCGCGTCAGCACACACAGCGCGCAACGCTGCGCAGCGCACAGAACTGGCTGCGGGCCAGCTGTCCAGATGATGTCATCATAAAAGACCAATGGCCTCCAAATTCGTCGAATATAAACCCAATGGACTATAACGTATGGGGCGCAATGTTGGAGGCTTACTGCAAGCTTAAAACAAAGCTGAAAACAAGCACCAAACTCAAAAAAGCGCTTCAGGTTATCTGGGATAACCTGCCACAAGGACCGATCGACAAGGCTGTAAAAGATTTCTCAAATAAGGCGACTGGAGGCTGGTGTTGTTGCTTGGAGCTGGTGGTGAACACTTCGAACATTCGCAGTGACAATGGAATTCTGGCATTTGATCATTATTTATCTGTGTTGTTTCAACGATGTTATTAAATTGGTGTTCTAGCCGGAACATTTTTGAATGCTGAAAAATCGGCAAATGGTCATGTTAAAAAGTCTATAACTTCGTCGTTTTTGAACAGAATCAGATTTTACTTGGCAGTTAGATGTAGAGGGTTTTCGTAAGAAAAGCTGTAAAATTTCATATTAAAATCCCAAACGGTTGCTGGGAAAACAGAGAAAAAATTTAAGGGTCCACTTTTTTCTGCCGCACCCTGTACACACTCACCAATAGCTACAGCTGCACAAATGCCCAGCTTGACAGTAACTGAACTGCTGACAAAGATGGTCGTGGCGTAGTAGAAGAGTGGGGTACAGAGCAAGATCGCCCACAGGAACCACGTCACAAGGTCATTGAGACGCCGTGGCACCTCGTGATAAGTGCCAATTGTGAAGTGTCCGTTCTGCACGAAATTGTCGTATATCTCGTCCTGCGCAAAACACCGGCGAGTAGTAGCAAGTGAGTAGTTTTTCAAAAGAAAGAAGTTAAGAAAGTTAAGTTAAGAAACCCATTTTTGGAAAAAAAACGCCCAACCAGTGGATTTGGTTGCATTTTAGGTGATTTGGGGGTATTTCAAAAAAATCCAACTTTATGGATTTTGGGGATTTTCACAAGTTATGACTGAGCACCAATAGATAATGTCCACATGAACAAAATATCCAAAAATTTGCAAATTTATGGAGTTGAAGTTTTACAAACTTAACTGTAACAAAACATTTCAGTAGTTGTGGAACAAGAAACTAAAACAGTATTTAAGTTTCGAGGTGGGTTTACCCAATAAATTACCCATTGCACACTCACTTTTCTAATGGACCAGACAGACCAAGCAATGCTTGTTTAAAAAACTTGATTTACATTGTCAATTAACATTACAGTTACACTGTTGTACACTATTATTACCTCCGCCAAGGAGGTTATGTTTTTGCCAGAGTTTGTTTGTCTGCGTGTTAGCAAGATAACTCAAAAAGTTATAGAAGGATCTTTCTGAAATTTTCAGGGAATGTCAGGAATGGCAAAAACTACTAGTTATTCAATTTTGGGGGTGATCTGGAAGAAATCCAATTTTCGTTAACATTGCTTTAAATGGGGCAGTGTCAAATCAATATGCTTGGTGGAGGTCTGTGCTCTCCGAGTGCTTTTCTAGTTATTACTACTACTACTGGTATCATGGAAATGTAATATGTCAAGAACTGAACAATCACCTTTTCCCTGAAATGAGCATGAAGCCATTCAGCACATGCCTCATCAGTGTCAGTTGGAACACTGTCCAATGGAATACGCCTGCACCAGCCAGCACCAGCATTCATTAGCTACGTCTACCTATATAACATGCTCACATGTTCAAACAAGAAATTTGAGCTAATGCTCACGGGACGCGCGAAAGCCTATAGCAGTTCCTGCCCGCAGGCAGTCACCCATCGCAGTACTAACTGGGCCCGGCGTAGAGTAACTTCGTTTCAGCCGAAACATGTTAACAACGATGCCACACCACCAACGCCAGTATCGTGGCGCCGCCTTGTGAATGATTTTGTGTCGCAGCCTGAAATCGCCCAAAAAATCTATTAAAAAATCCCTATTTCGGCGTTCAAGGTCATTGAATTTGGCGCCAATCGAAAGCCAGTATATGATTTCCTATTAGTGATTAATAGTAACCTAAGCCTTATCTCGCACCGTTACTGAGATACAGCGAGTTATGGGCCGAAAATCACAAATTTTGACCACCCCCCTCTCATTTAGGGCCCTCGTTTGGCGTGACCCCCTTCGAATTTACGGAAAAGCTTTACGGTTCCTGAAACTAGAGTCTTCCGGGCAGCTGATGGTGAAGATTTGGCGATCCTAGCTTGCACCGTTTTTGCCTGATCCACCCGTGTGACAGACAAACGGACAGACAGATGGACAGATAAACGGAATTGCAATGGCTAAGACGCATTGAAAGCATAGCTGCTTTCAAGCATAAAAATCAATCAACCAGTCATGAAATTACCACTTATGAAAATGAGAACCTCACCATCGGTTTACAATGTGTCCCAAATCTAAGATATGTATGAATTTCGTTATGATCAAGCAAAGTTATTGGTCGCAGTAAAAAAACACGCCTCTTTAAAAAACACGCCTCTTTAAGTTGCCTGTTTTTAACGTTTTTAATCTGTTGTAAACATTAGTTTCTATTTAGAGTACTTTTTGTTGGTCGTGCTTACTTTCCGCACACACAATGGACGTTTTTCGTAAATGTTTGCATGTTTCTGACATATTACATGATTGCGTTGATAGAAGTTGCATATGTCAACTGTCATTAAATGAATATATATGATGATGATGATAGTACTTGATGATTAGATGATGATGAGAATGGCATCAGTTACCTGACATACATCTCAGCTGCACATCGTCGACCCTGAATGATGTTTAACAGCGTCGGCTCAGCACTCTCAGGAGTAAAGCCAACCGTCAAATCCAGTATTGTAGGAACTGCAAATACACGTGCATGCATACAACAAACAGTACACTATAACACATATAGATATATACACATATAACATATATACACATATAACACAGAAACACAGACGAACAAACCGACAGAGACAAAGAGACAGACATAGTGCCAGTACAGCTTGTTGTTGTTGTTAGCATGATAAACCCATCAGACACTGGGCGACTTCACTTTTTGACGACTTACGCTGAGCCTAAACTTCAGTCTAAGTACCTACTTAAGTCAAAAAGTGAAGTGATTTTGCTGAGCGAAAACATGGCGACTCACACGGATAGTTTAGTAAATTAAAACAGTCTGGTACCAAAAAACGCCGTAATGGCTACACAATGATGTAAGACGTTACGTGATTACGTCATTTGCGTGTGCGCGCAATAAAATAAGCAAGTGCAAGCGTAATGAGTTGATTTATTTCCTGTTAGGTTTACCAGTTTTCCGCCATTTTAATCGTTCAGTTGAACTTGGTCTAAGTACAGACTTTAGCGTTCAGCTTTAGCTTTCGCTCAGCGCAGGTCTAAGTCAAAAAGTGAAGTCGCCCACTGCCTATATGAGGGGCACATGCTCCAAAGAAATGAGGAATTCCACCAGGTTGTCACTATCTTGAAACACATCCAGTATGTTGACAGAGTCACCAAAGTACTGTTGCCGTTCTACTGCCCACTTTGGGCAGAAAAGAAGTAAATGTTCAGCTATTTCCTCTCCACTTCCACAACGGGTACGGAATCTGACCAACAAAGGCTTGGTATGAAGCCGTGGAGTCACCGAAGCCTGCTGAGTCAGTACAGCACAGCATTGTCAAGAGTAAAACCAATGATCAGATCGGGTATTTCAGAACATACACAACAACAACAACAACAACAATATTTATTTGGGAAAAAGAAACCAGGCTGCCAGAAAGGGCACAGGCCCATCAAAGCTGGCCACCCAAAAGTCAAATGAGGAAAATGCAATACAGGCACAGAAAAACATGCAGAACAGAAAATAATATGCTGAGTATATCCATCTAAAATGTCTAAATCATATCACATACAATACGTCAAAACCGACTGAACCAATAAAACATGCACATTTATAAACTACTGATCATATTTTCACAACACACAAACGTGATACACAGAAACAGTAAGCTATCATCATCATGAGTAAGGACTAGAGAGGGTTCACAGTTTTCCATGACAATTGTTTCTTCAAAATTCTTCTGGCCAGTTCACCGTATTCCTTGTCTCAGCAAAGCAAATTTTCCTAGTTCCTCAGAATCCACTTGGATTATATGAAGTATGAAATGCTCAGTAATCGTCAATTATAAATGCACCTCATCAAATAAATATTTCTGTGCCACAGAAGAGTTTTCTTGATTGCTGAAGTAGTCAGTTGATTTAAGAAAATTGGCAGCTCTGTCAGAAAGCTTCGCAAAATTGCATCTGAATATGAAAACAGAAGTAATCACCAGCCAGCATCAAACTGCGCAAATTTCTCACTTCATAGTGTTGCCTGTGGTCTTACCTTTGCCTTTCAGCCCATGAATGGAATGCACAAAGCCTTTAGTTCGTGGCAGTAGATGATGCTTCAGCAAAGGCAGACCTTTCTGTTTTGCAATCTCCATGCTGGCTGCGTGTTTACTCTCTGTGAACCGTGTCCCCTCACAGAACAGTAACAGCTATACGACACACACAGATAATAATAATGAAAAAATTAACTAACTTTGAAAATCACTCTATTATCAAATCAACTATCTGCAAACTGCTAAGTGACTCTACAAGACTGGCACTCTACTAACTCTTTCATGCTGTATGCTCTGTAAAAAAAACCAGTACAACAATCTGATTAAAATGTAATTAGATTTCACAGGCAAAACCGGTTATTGTCAAAATATTTCCTACATAAAATAAACATTTGTTCGATGATGTTTTACACGTTACTCCTAATAAAGAGCACTGCTAGGTGATACATAACAATCCTTACTACTGTCCATGAAATTAACAACATTCTGAAATTTCAAACTGCAGACTTAAAAGAGTTGGCTGAATTTGAGGCGAAAAAATGCACCGCTGGCCACTACAATAAAAGCATGAAACCTACTAAGGTTCTAGTCCAAAACTAGAACATTAACACAGTGCTAAAAACTGCATTGACTAACCGTGACCCAGTATCCATCTGGATAGTCGCATATGTACTTGAGATCTTGAGAGATGATCTGCCTGTCCTGGTCCCAGTCTCGACGCAGAAATATACTCTCAGTGAACATCCACGCCCAGCCAATCAGAGGAACAAACTTCAAGCTCTGCTTCCCATAGATCTTTGTACCCTGCAAGCAATGTTCAAATGTCTCCAGGGTCTTCAATTCCAGGAAAAAAAATAAGGGCATACCGTAATTCATAAGCTGAACTTGAACACAGACACTGTGAAAAACTCAAGATTTAACAGAAATCCTAATAAAAATTCAATTTACAACAGCAATTAAAAAAATGTCATAATCTTAATATGGTGATGCTGGAAAAACTTGGGACAATATTCCTATGCAGTACCTACATGCAAGCAACTGCAGATGTATTGTAGTTCTTGGCATGTCACTGGATAGAAAACTTAACCACCCACCTATGGTGACGCGAGGTTCTACAAATAAGAATATCTAGGAGATGTTAGAAAAGATTAGCTATGACTCAAAAAAGCTCCTATAATCCAAAGAAAGCTTGAGAATGTTAGTCAGTTTTATGTGATTTATAAAAATTTCTGCCAAAGATTACTGATATAACTTCTTTGAGAATAAAAGCCAAATACTTGTAACCAACAAAGATATCAAGCTGTTACAGCCCAAACTTCAATTCGACTTGTTCTTGGATTTGTTGTACAAAATGTTGCTCTGCAACAAATCCACAACAAGTTGTGCAACAAGTCCTCAAAAAACAACAGAACCACAACATCTTGACATGTCACGATGCTGTACGGCTTGCTGTACATGTGACTTGGTGCCCAGCAAATCAGACTAGCGAAGCTTGGACTTATCTATGCTTAGTGGAGTACGGGCTTATCTCTGGTTACCCCAAGCATCCGAAATCTCTCAGCAAGTATCCATGCCATCAGCCAGTCGATGTCGTACTTGTGATTCATCAGTGTGATTACGTGTTCTTTGCCGATCATCTCGAGGTCCGATTCATTCTCAAGCCACACAGTGCAGTCCGAGCCAGACCACCAGTGACATAGAAACGTAAACTCTGCACAACAAACTCGCCAATTACAGTACGATATGCAACATATAAAACACAATAATTTTACTTAAAACACAGTGACAAAAAAGGTTTCAATAGCAAAGAAGCTCATGACAAAAAAACCAAAAAAAATATTTAGTATCACTAAAATATGTCAGTTTCTAGAGAGCACTGGCACTGAACGTTTCAGATTTACTTTAGACTTAAGTCCTCCTGTTCTTTCAGACAGACACCGGGCCCAAACAAACTACAGCTGCACAAAATAGTGACTTTTGCTATTTAGCCAAAAATATAAATATTCAGCTCTTGCCAGCAGCCAACTATTAGGTTGCTTTGTACTGCTTATTACAACAATGACTTATCTTAGTGGTAACACTGTCAGTTGCATCAACAGTTACTTTATATCGATATCAAGACAAGTTAGTACTACAAGTGGTGACTGTTCGCAGATACACCATATTAGTATTCAACCAAGCATCCAAAGTCAACTCAGCCTGGCCAACCCTCCATGGGTAAGCAAAATCAGCACTGGTAACATTTGGTTACACGGTTTAAAAAAAAACGGGCTTTTTTAAAAAGCCCAGCCCACTGGGCTTTTTTAAAATAACCCGGGTTTTTTCAAAAAGACCCAGGGTTTTTTCAAAAAGACCCAGGGTTTTTTCAAAAAGACCCAGGGTTTTTTCAAAAAGACCCAGGCTTTTTAAAAATCCCAACTTAGTCGATTTGGGGGACGTTTTATTGCGTTTTGAGGGGTTTAAAAATATGCCGGACCAATGGGTTTTAAAGGTTTATGAATAATATAATATATTATATTATACATATTATATATTAAGATGCACAAGGACGGTGTAAACACCGAATCTGAGG
>Ga0209367_1010227_pt1 | contig 12611 bp, 5 predicted proteins | sample WorMetLIZISLAND2_FD_187412 | JGI IMG/M metagenome (GOLD analysis project Ga0209367, IMG submission 187412) | Marine gutless worms symbiont microbial communities from Max Planck institute for Marine Microbiology, Germany - Olavius geniculatus... ... | reverse complement strand
ACCATAGGCCTAACCCTAATCAATGTTTTTCTCTCTTCTTCATCTTTATTTGCGATAATACACTTATCCTCGGAGTTGAGTAGCCTAATGTCGTGCATAGAAAGCCTACGCTTCTAAAAATGCAAATGCGCCAAGACTACTAACAGCAAAAATGATTTAACAGAGTTGCTCTATGCAAAAATGAACGCGTAGAAACGCAATTTTGAACAAAATATTTCATAATCAGTATTTCTACGACATTGTTTGGCGAGATTTCGCACGCTAGCTTATTTTTTACTGGCCAGCTGCGGAACCCTTGGCAGTAGCCATGTCACACAGCGTCAAAGTTAGATACCGGGTAGTGCAGTTTTTCGGGTAAGGTTTTTGAAGATGCACGTTTTGAGAGGTTGGTAGACGTACGGTTCAAACTTTCATCGCCTTTCTGCGTCGGTCGATCACATTACGTGTATTGTCCGTCTGTCCGTCCGTTTTTACGCGCTCACAATTTCTCAGAAAATCTCAGAGAAGTAGAAAGTGCGAAACGCGCTCCTAAGTTAGAATATCTGAGATTCTCAGAGAAAAAAAGTGCGAAACGCGCCTCTGGTTTTCACCATATGATAGCTTAGAGTTTCTAGTAGGCTATTTTGTGACAAAATTTCATGCCACTGGTGAAGGGGGTCCCCACGAACAAGGGGGAGAAAGAGGGGCAAAAGAAAGAAAGAAAGCGTAATTCTACCGCTATTGGCTCTTCTAACGTGAAAATGGTTGCAGATAGGCACAGACATATGCTGCTTATCATAACAAACACTGGCAACGAGCTTCTTAGAAATCTCAACAACGATGACCTTGAATGACATTGAACCCCTAAAATAGGGGGTTCTAGTGAATTTTTCGCGATTTCGGGCTGCGACACACATATCAAGAGTGAATTGCACCAAAATTGCTGGAGATAGACCAAGACAACCTGCATGTGAAATTTTCAGCACTGAATGTAGATTTTAGCAATTTAAGTCCGGACCTTTTAGGTTCAAGGAGGCCTGCGCACGCGGGTGTCAAATAGGGGTTCCCCTCTTAAAAAGTGGTTATTTATCTGCTGCTGGCTTGTCTAACGTGAAAATGGTTGCAGATAGGCGCAGACATGCCGCTTAACATAACAAGCACTGGCAACGGGCTTCTTAGAATTGTCAACATTGATGACCTTGATTTACCTTGAACCCTAAAAATAGTTTTAGTGATTTTTTGGCGATTTTTGGCTGCAAAAGAGTGAATTGCGACGAAATGGATGGAGACAGACCAAGATTACCTGCAAACAGGAACTGCTATAGGCTCTCGCGCGTCTCGTGAGCATTAGCTCAGATTTTTTGTTCATATACACTGTACGGACTGTAGCTCCGAAACTTAGGCGTAGAAAAAAATGCTGCGAACGTTTCATGTCCAAGAGTAAACGTGGTGTGCAGATTTTCGGCATAAAAAGTCAAAGGGGCGTGGCTTAGAGTTTGAGTTGCGCAGATCTAGGCCGCGCATACGTCGGTACTGGGAGTATAGGAGCTCCATATACCCTTTAAGGGGTGATGAAAATGCAGGACCAAGTCGGTTTTCAGGTCCTGCAAATTCAGCGTCCCCTTATCTGATTGTAAAACAGACGACTGACCTTCTGTAACGTCGAACGCTGTAGCATGTGAGTATCGTGAGAACACACAGCAGGATAAGTCCTGCTACCACGACAAGCGTCACCCAGAAAACGGCAGGCATTTCACCTCCTGCCAAAATCAAGAATCACCAGTTAAGTCGCCCAGTTTCTGCCATGACTTAATCACACATGTACATAGACCTATGTGACTGATTTAGGGGCCTACCAATTTTTGCTGTCAACAGTGAATTGCCCAGCTATGTTTCTCACAACACACTGTCAAATTATATGTAGGGCCTATAGTTGAGTCAGCCCTGTAACACGTAGTAACACGCAGTTAAAAATGCCAAACCGTTGGATATTTGGCTTAACTTACGAAAATTTAAATTGTGATAGTGGGTTTGAAAGAACACCAGTATAGCTTATATAGCTTGAATACCAGTATAGCGTACTATGAGAGACCGCTGAGCTGTTGTGATATGTTCCAGAATCTAGGCTCCGCCCGAATTGACGTGATCATTGAAGACGCTCGAGAATGGCAACGCATTCGAAGTCGGTCTAGTGCCGACACGTATGCGGTCGTTCGTCCGCAACCTCCTTTTAGGCCTAGGCTGCCCTGGAGAACTTTCACACCAGTTTTTTTTTGCGTTACGGCCTCACACACTTTGTGGCATAATAACACACCAAAATTTATCGATCTGAACTTGAAGACGAATTATTATTCAGATTTTAATAATTTTCGGTATGAATATTCCACACACAAGTAGCTATAAAATGTCCACTTATGTTTCCGCTTTACTGAACGTATGTTTCTGCACTAGGCTACCTGAAAAAAACAAAACAATGAAAATATTGCATTTTTTATTCAATACAGTATCATTATTTGATTCAAGCAACATATATTTAGCACATTTTAGGTTGGTGGCGTGGTGTAATGGTAACGCGTTTGATCCGATCAACGAAGTTACAGTACGCCGGGCCGGGTTAGTTCTGCGATGGGTGACTGCCTGTGGGCAGATAAACCATCTCGGTATGCAACCAGCCGCCTAGGTCAACTCAGCCTTCCATTCCTCCGGGGTAGGTAAATCGAGTACCGGCCTATCTGGTTGGGGTTAAGGCGGGGCGCGTTCACCTGTGTCGGCCGGTGGCAGGTAACAATGTGTGATCCCATACGGCAGGTGACGCTCCGTAGCTCTAAAATGGGTGTCCCATTAAGGGCTATATCACCACATTTAACCTTTATTTTGTCCAAATTTCTAGCATTTTAGCTGACAGTTTGAACAATTATTTATTCATGCAGCTGCTGACAGTAAATATTCAGAATATTGGCCATTTGGGTAAACGCAGGCAGGGAGATGCATTCTCCATATTCATTGGTATCAGTGTTGATAATGTTCTGCTGCAGACTTTAACCAGTCACTTTTTGAGTTCGTTGATATTCCTCAACAGCGTCCAATAGACTCGCTGCTGCATAACACGGCAAACACTGTCGAATGGACTATGATCAGGGGTTACATATCTGAAGCGATGAAATGTAGTGATGTTTTTTTTTCTTTAACTTAACTAATGATGCTTTGTTCTGTTTCCCCAGGTAATGCAGAAACAGACGTTAAATCTGCTGGGAATTTGAACGGCCGTTTGATGGCCAGTTGTGTCAGGAATGTTCACACCAAAAACTATTGAAATCTCGTTATCCTCTTCAATAATCTATCAATAATGTCACGGATAGTTTTTGGCGTTTTCTGTTCATTTAATGCTGATTTCATGTGTTTTGATTTCCCCAGGTAGTGCAGTAGCATATGTTAAGTGAGGCGGAAACTTGAATAATCGTTTGATGGCCAGCTGTATCAGGAATATAGTTGTACCCAAAATTATAAAAATCCGATAATCCACTTTCAACTTATGATCAATAATTTTTTTGGTGTGTTTTCATGCCTCACTGTGTAGACCTAAGGGACAGGCGTACAGTGACAGACAAATAGACGTACCGGGAGACACGGATCGGGCAGATCGGGCAATGAGGCCTACTAGGACAGCCGCATAATAAAATGGTTCCACCTACTGAGTTCACATGACAGTTTGTAAAAACAAGCGGGTGCGGCCGTTGAGGGGCCGCCCGCTATGGGGCCGTCTTTGCAGTTGAGTACTTACAGACGGAGGGAACGGAGTAACGAGGTCACCCGGGGCAAGGCGGCGAGGGTTCCTTATGACACCTGCCAAATATGTCACTTATATACGCTAATCAACCAATCAGCATCTAGAAATTCTGATAATTAGGCTTACGTTGACACAACTACTGTGTCCTGTTACCTTGACCTTTGACCCCTTGACCTTCAAATTGGTCCACGGGGTGCTCGTGTCCCGGGGACCCTTCCTACCAAGTTTGGTATTCGTAGGCTTTTTTCGTTTTCCCTCTAGGTGGAGGCACGGGACAGACAGACGGACAGACAGACGGACAGAATCAACACATGATGGGGCCTCCTACTAGGAAGGACGGCCCCATAATAACTAATGCACTAGACCAAACAGACCTACCCGATGAAGCAATTCGTGATGGCGACGTAGGCCTAACGGCAGTAGGCCTGCTGGCGTCTCTATGATGGTGACATAAACACAGGCAGTCGTAACTGGACGACGCCGAGCCGCAGCCGTAGCACAGCGAAGAGCAACGGTCTGAAACGATGCATCACTGAAGTCTGAAAATTTGCAATAACTCAGTTCGCTAGATCAAGAATTAATCTTCAGTTCACTTTTTAGCCTGTGACTATACTAGCCCGCGGATCATGTGGGCCTGAATTAATAAGTTGAGCGAGACAGGTGTGCGCTGTGCACACTGCACAGCAAGCTTATAGTCCCAAATGTTCGTACTGCACAAAATCAAGTGTCTGCAGACACAATCAGTAGGCCTACATTATTCTTAGGCTTTTCTAGTCAGAAGTGTTGGCAAAATGTCTAGTAAGAAACAAAAAATTGCTAGCAGCTACGCCATACACATAGTGCGCCATACAGAAACGTGTGTTGTAGGCTATGTAGCAAATTGCCAATAGGCAAAATGATTCGTCGACTTTTCTAGCATAAACTTTCCCCATTAAAACTACCATCATTGATGCATGACTAATTCATGTAAAATATAAACACAGCTGCTCTTTCTGCTGTTGCCGGCAGCTGAAATCTGAAAATGTCTCAATTATCGCCGGATTATCGGAGCAGCTGTAACGTGTCAATGAGTGCATGCAATTTGCAAGTTATAGGCAAAGGGGTCATCCGTAAACGGCAAACTGCCAAATGTTAAGCTTCGATGCTAATTCATTACTTCACTATTAATTTTTAATAATTTTCATAGGCCTACATGATCGCAAACTACCATGCACATTTCAACAAACGTTGATCAATGGAAATATCTAACGAGGCAATGCATCCTTGGTCTTTTATCATATAATGGGGGGGTGAGGGAGGTGTTGAGGGCACTAAAATGTTCAATATGATAAAGATTATGGTTACAATGATATGATAGGCCTAACAGTACCATCGACGTATTTGAGGTGTGAGAAACCTTAACAATTCACCTTATTGTTGAGTAAATTTTTTTCTTGGAAAATGAGCCAATATTAAACAAAGTGACCATGACGAATATCTGGATGCATTTTACACCATTCTGTATAGGCATATTGTTCAGGCCCTATGCTCCACAAGGAGCGAAGACGACTAAGTCAAGTCAAGTATAGGCATATGTCCACAGTTGAATATATTTGTACTACTTACGGCAGTTTTGTTCGCCTGATTTGCATCCAACTAAAACAAATAACACAGCTCGTGTACATTAATTAAGTACATGACTCTGCATTACTAGTTTTTACTACTTGGTGAAAAAAATAGAAAATTTGGTTTACACAACGTAAGCCAATAGGCCTAGATGATAATTTTAGTTGCCATTCATTTAAGTCCAGCTTGATTTAGTACAAAGTAAAAAGTCCAAGTAATTCAGAAATGCAGCTATAACTATCACGTTAGTGGATCTAGGAGTAAAAATGAAAAATAAAGATGTCGTAAAATCTCAGTATTTTTACGCGCAACAGCAGCTACTGCTGAAGCGCGTCTAAGCCATCGCAATTCCGTCCGTCTGTCTGACCGTCACACGGGTGGACCAGTCAAAAACGGTGCAAGTTAGGATCACCAAAACTTCACCATCGGCTGCCTGGAAGACTCTAGTTTCAGAATCAGTAAACCTTTTCCATAAATTTGAAAGGGGTCACCCAGAACGAGGGCGCTTAATGAGAGAGGGGTAGGAAAAATTTGCGATTTTCAGCCGATACGGCGTTGGCTGAGCGAGACAGGTCGCGCCCTCTGGCGAGTACAAGTAAAACACTCCTCTGGCGACTGTAAAAGAAACATAGTTGCTAGAATGTGTGAACTTGGATTTTGTTTTACTGGCTTTCAAACATGCACCGCTGTTGCACGTTCCCCTTTGCATTAGCTGGCTTTACTTGTATCGCTTGCAATCTGGACAGGAGAAATCGAGACACAAACCGAGACCACATGACTCGAATTCGACTCAACTCGACTGTTTCCACAACAGACATTGCAATGCACTATATCGGCCTCATTGTTGTAGATAGGACCAGAGCCGTCTTTTGCCAACGCGGGGCCCTTGGCACTGACCTACCGGCGGGGCCCCTGATACCACATTACACCACAAACTGTAGGATAGTCTCAAGTCTCTAGGTAATGAAAGGCTGTATCTTCTGTGTTATTTAGGCTTACATGTTCGCGAGCGGAGAGTGTAAAAAATCAGATTCTATTTTTTAGATCCCCCAACATGTTCTAGATCTTTTTATTGACAGCAATTCTTCTCCCAAGGCTATGAAAATAATTGGTTAGGTTGATCGATCGATCCATCGTCCGTTGCGGCGACCACTGCCATAGCGCGGGGCCCTGGGGGCCTTGGCACGTGTCAATTAAGGTGCCCCCCTAAAGACGGGCTGTTAGAACACTATGACATCTGAGCTTACGAGTATGATTAGAGCGTTTGGCTGTGACAGACAATTTGTGCAATTATTAAATAGGCTAGCGATGCAAACAAAACCGAAATGTTAAGATCAAGATCTAGACAGATTAATCCTGCTATCGAATAAGGTTAGGTGACATTAAGCGAGAACTGAAGGCACTGACCTCTACAGAGACCATCGTCACACCACACAGCATCCGATTCACATTCAGAGCAAGCTGCTCCTGGCTTTAACACCTGCTCACTTGATCTGCAATCATATTATTATAATTAGGCTAATTAGCTTATTATTATACCGTACGCGTCGCACGAAAAACGAAGACAGGATGATAGATGATCTTATTCACCTGCATCTTAGGCTTGTCCGCTTAAGCTTAGTTGGCCAGATCTGATAACAATTTCTTGAAGGGCTTGTTGCTGTTGTTCTGCTGAAGTGGCGAATAAACACAGCCTATAGTTTAGTCTCTTCACATTGAACGATAGGCCTTCTATCAGCAGATTTTGTCAATGCCTATTAAAAATACAAAACAAACAGCTCATGTGAATGTTTAAAGTAAAACATATAACTTCCACTTGATTTATTAAAAAATGATACGAAAAGTAGGCTAGAGATAAAACAAAACAACTTAATCAATGAAACGATGTAGGGCCTATGAAAATGTAGAACCTTTTGTAAGCAAAGATACAGACGAAGATGTGTGCTGTGATTAGACCGGAATGTTGACTGAAGACGATGCAATCAGTTTTACCGACGGCACATCCGACAGATCTCATGTTTGGCATCAACAGCTACAAAATTCCATTAGAACATTTTCACTTTCATCGGCTGTAGTGCTGATTTCGCCTCTCTTCTACAGGCCTAATCATTCAACTATTTTAGAATTACTTCAGGTTAAGCAGAATCACTTTCTTAAGAAAAAGCACTATTCTTTCCCCAAAAAGACAACTTTTACGATTGACGCAGTAGACTTTAAAAAGTGTATATAACTTTGTCGTTTTTCAACAGAATCATATATTCCTTGGCAGTTAGATGTGGAAAGCTTTACTCAATAAAACTGTAAAATTTCAAATTTAAATTGCAAACGGTTGCTGAGAAAAAAGCGAAAAACTTTAAGGGTCTACTTTTTTTGCCGCACCGGTATATAGGCCTACGACTTCTCCCTCAAAATGTTCGCAGTGCCAATTAGGCTTATGCTAATTTGGCTCTGGTTATGTACTAAACTTCAGTATTAGTGTTGTTGTTGTTGTGTTCACTCATATTGAATACCACAAAAGTGAAGCAATCGCCCAGCTCCGCCACAAATAATGCCATTTCTGAAAGTGACTTACCAAATAGCGAAATTTCGACACGTTGAAGGCGCTGCGCATTTCGTCCGGAATGTCCACAGACTTCGGAAAGTATCCCGTGAATCCGTCGTATCTGTAAGTCTCGGGATTCGGTCCAATCAGCTGTCTTTGCAGCTCACAAGTTCTGACCAAGTTCGCAGCCACGAATTCCAGCTGGTTGTCCCAATTCTGTCAGATCAAAAATGCACTGTGCATGTGAACATGTTAGGCAATAAATGGTCAATAACAAATTAGACATAATCTTGGCCTCGAAAACCATATAGGCCTATAGCCTCGACGCCTCTAGGGGCCCTAGTCATTTGTCATTTGTGATGAATGTGCTCTGTGTAATGAGTTTTTGATACTTGTAGATAATGTAGATTGTAGACCTATAGCCTATCCACTAGCCGAAACATTGAAATTATGTTTGTCTGAGCATTTTCATGATTCATTGCAATTTGAATACGATAATTGTCATAACTAACATTACAAACTTAAGTGGCTTCGAAGGCTACTTGCCTGGTCTTGGCCTCGAGGCATGGGACCAGTGGCTCTGACTTTGAAGATGGTCTTGGCCTTGAACAAACTGGCCTCGAACCCATAGGCCTACCTCTAACAAACCAGTATTACGAATATGCATAGCAAATACACATTCACATAGGCTTCAGCAAACATTGATTACCACATGATAGACGTTAGCAGCGCCTCTGTGTCTGCGCAGCGAGTTTAGAGTGTGTTCTACGGCTGACGGACGACTATGCTCATCGAGCGTCGCTCTCCTGACGATAAACCGATGAGCGGACGCTCTACCGCTTGTTTTCGATCGCTCGAAGTCGCCATCGAGCACGGACAGATTGATGAAATCATCGGCGCTCAGACCGCACAGGAACAAGACAGCTAGTAGCTGTAGCTGAAGCAGCAGCCCATCTGGCGCTTTCATCTTTCCTCCTTGAATCCTCAGTCTCTGAGAATGACACCTAGAGAACGCGAGCGGTCAGTAAAACAGGAAGGCTTATGATGATGACGTGATGTCGTGATCGCGTCTGACTTGCATAATAGGCTAACTTCTACAGTGCAGCCTACGTGCGTTATACGTCTACTGACTCGGCGTGACTGACGTCAGTCGGTGTAGGCCACACTGAGCAACAGAGCGTGCAAATCCCAGCTCAACTGCAGCTTGTCACCGACAACGCTACCTGTCGCCAGTATTGCTCACGAAATGTCTACCAACAGCGTGACAGTGAGGCGCAGACTCACAAGAAACAAACGAAGACGTCGACCCAGTGCCGACATACTGTCCGGCTGTCCGAGTTGTACATTGCACAACACGATCCTAATGCAAACATTTTGAACCGAAAATTACTCCGGCCCTGGAGAACGTTCACGCTGACTTTTTTTGTGTTTTCCGCGGCCTTTTGATTTCGAGCTAGAATAGGAGTCCGTATGAAACAGATAGGCAGACAGACGGACGGGCAAGACCCGTACTACGGCCTATTAGGACGGCCGCTTAACATCGATTATAGCTAGGCAGTTAGATGCCATATGCTCGATCAATATACACGGTGTTGCATAAAAAGGACCCCTTTTTGTTTTTTTTCATAATTCACTCAAATTATGATCAATTTACACAAAATTTGTACCAGTTGTAGCGAAAGAAATACTAATTCAAAATATTGCAACAAAATGTGGCAGTTGACTAAATATTCTTTGCTAGTCCTGACGTAAGGCTGACGTCATAATGTGTCACGGGTACAAACTGGATAGTCTCAACTGGTGCAGTCAGTTGCTACCCTGCTCCCATGGTGAAAAATCTGGTTCATTCATGACAAATTGTTGAAGTTTTACAGTTACAGTCACAAAAACATGCAAAGCGATGGCATTTACGTGTCTGTGGGGATAGTTGGACTTTTACGCGTTCGAGCAAGACAGTGCACTAGCACACCAAGCTTGCAAAATGGTTGCATTTTTGGATCGCAGGACGCCTGATTTCATGTCCCCAATCCCCATCCTGCCTAGTGCTGACACAATAAACATTTTTCATTAGCAAACCAGATTAAGCTCACCATCGAAGCAGGGTAGCAACTGACAGCACCAGTTGAGACTATCCAGCTTGTACCCGTGACACATTATGACGTCAGCATTACGTAAGAACTACCAAAGAATATTTAATCAACTGTCACATTTTGTTGCAATATTTTGAATTAGTATTTATTCAGCTACAGCTGGTACAAATTTTGTATAAATTGATCATAATTTGAGTGAATTTTGAAAAAAAACAAAATGGGGTCCTTTTTATGAAACCGTGTATTTTGTATGTAACAGAAAATAAATTTTGGCAAGACAACCTCAACCATGCAGGAAGTATACTGCTGCCGAAGACAGACCTACACTAAACAGAAAATCAGTCCAAACTGCTGACGAAAATAACACAGCAGCTTACCGGAAGTATATAGCCGACAGCTGATCAATAGTAGAGTCAGCGGTCACATTAATATCTCGGTGAAGTCGCTATTTCCTTGTAGGCTAGTCCTGAAGAAATAAGTACCCATGCTTGTGCCATAACAACTTCAATTATAGTGACCGATTTTCAAAAATACACTTATCAGTAATGACTTAATCTATGCAATGCAATTCAAGAACTGGCATAGGAGAGTTGTCGAATGAGTAATTAGAAAGCTTACATTAAAGTACATCGAAGCGTTTTAGGTATGGCTAGAGCTATTTAGCTACAGCTTTAACGATAACTTAATTGTGAATTAAATGTATAGTGTGCAGCTGAAACATTGTTGAAATTTGTCAATATTTATTATATTAATGGCTTACTTTTCTGCACCGTGCAGTAGGTCTACACTCAGGCTCAGCGTGGCCACGAAGGGGGAGCAACTGCCCCACCACCCTCTTAAATTTTTGGGAAAATCCTCTTATACGAAAAATGTGGCCCAAAAATACAAAATTTGGGGCTAAAAACCTTTTCGGGGAAATAAGCAACAAAATAAAAATTTTGAGCTCCCATAATCTCCTCTGCTGCAAATCTGGAACTGTCTGTTGGAATTATGCCTGAAATTTGCAATGTCTGCTGGAAAATTTGCAACTTCTTGCCCACCAACTTTTTTTTATCCCACGACGCTATACTGAGTAAACTATGAGCAAGATTCTTTCATCTCGTTATCACAAATGAAGTAGGAGCAGATTTGATATGTAATAATTATCGGTAAGACTATGGCACAAACAGTGAGACAGCAACAATCCAACATTCAAACCAGACTTAGAAAGGGCCACTGAGCGATTCCAAGCCCTCGCAGTTGCCACACCAGCTTACGTTGGGAGTCGGAAAAAATTCTTCCAAGAAATCACTATAAGTGCAAAAAGCAAGTGCAGTGGATGCTTTAATTTCTTGTCTGTCCAGCAGTCCTGTGAAGGCTTGAAGACTCTATTCCTAGCTTGTTGTTGTGGACCTTGCTGCGAGCCACACGCCCACCCTTTGCTATGAGTAACAGAGATTACGACGTCCTAATATTATTACGTGCAGATAATGAAAAATGACACTTAAGTGAAACACAAGATAATCAGGCAACAAAAACATCAGCATGGACACAACACTGTATTTTGACATAAGATGCAAATGACCTTTAACAAGAACAGACACAACTGTTCAACAAACATGATAGCAGCATTCGTTACATGAACGACTCTTGACACACAGTACTCAGACCGAGGCACAAACACATCATTTAGTACAGTTACATCTGATCATCATTGAACGACATAATACAGTGAATGGTATGTTGCACGGCTTTAATCCACTGACAGAGAACCGGCATTCAGCAAGGCATTCGGCCTATAAAACATCATTCCAGCAACATGCAAATGTCTCCAATCTCTCCATACAGTCCGACTACTAACCGAGCTCCATCTTAGGCTGCACGGTAGCTGATGCCATGTTAACGGCGACATCTTGTTCGCTAAGAGAAAGGCCAGAGTATGACTTCACGAATGACAGTTATTAAAAACTGTCCATACAGTTTGAATAACATGTGAAAAAACTACAGAAAGCTAGCCTCAGAAAGAATGCTCACGTCTGTTAAATTCCCAAAACAGCACCAACACAACTATGGCTGTCTCTCAGAATATTACCACCAATTTTGACTCCCTGCATTACCCGCTGCAATTAGACGACAAAACGATGTGCTAATAAGACACTACTGTGGGAGACTGATCAAAGTGTTCTGTCCATGTGGCAGATAGATGACGTTCGGTGACTGTGACATGCGGTATGCTATCTCCTCCGCGGCTTCAATCTTCCGCAGTTCAACTAAACCCTCGCCTGCTTCACCAAACTCCTTGGCCAGCAGCGCAGCAGCTGCCGAATCTCCCTCGGCACGGATGATTGCAGCCAGCTTCATCTGCTCCTCCTGCAGCACCGAAAAACACATCCAACGTTCGTTTCTATCAGCTGCCGGTTTGTTAAAGGTTAAAGGTCCGAATATAGCTCTTAATGAGCGAACCCATCTCTCAAAGCTACTGAGCGTCACTTGTCATATGGGATCACATAGTGTTACCTGCCACCCGACAGAGGTGAACGCGCCCCGCCTTAACCCCAGCCAGATAGGCCGGTACTCGATTTACCTACCCCAGAGGGATGGAAGGCTGAGTTGACCTAGGCGGTTGGTT
>Ga0209367_1010225_pt1 | contig 12612 bp, 13 predicted proteins | sample WorMetLIZISLAND2_FD_187412 | JGI IMG/M metagenome (GOLD analysis project Ga0209367, IMG submission 187412) | Marine gutless worms symbiont microbial communities from Max Planck institute for Marine Microbiology, Germany - Olavius geniculatus... ... | reverse complement strand
TTCCACGAAAAACCTTTCATTTACACCTGAAAGAATGTGAATTTAGATTCAATCATCGAGAGGAAAGCTTATATGATATAATACTTACTCTACTGAGAGAAAATCCTCTCTAAAGTTATCTAGACCCTAATTTTTTAAGAGGGTGTACGAAAAGAAAACCTCCAACCTAACCGTTGCGGCATAAGTCTTGTAGGTCGGGTTAGCCCCTCACCTAGCGCCATCTCATCGAGACGCGGGGGCTCAAGAAGATCCAAGCTGTCTGCGCCGTCATGCGTAAACTGCTGCTCGCCATCCACGCCATGCTCAGGATCCGCTCGCCTTTCGACGGCTGTCGCTTCTATTCCCTACTGGATCGCGATGACCGGACCCACGCCGCGGCACGAGCGACCTGGGTAAGCATTCTGTCACCCGCGGGCGCGGCGTCCCTGATCACCAGCAACTATGTGCTGGTGGAGTCGTTCGCGCTGATCCGGGCGCGGCTCGGTATCGACGCGGTCCGTGAGCTCAACGACGCCATGCTACCCGTTGTCGTATCGCATTGGGTCACCGAACAGGACCAAGCCGCGGCCGTCAACGCCGTGTTGACTTCCGGTCGCCGCGGTCTGAGCCTGGTCGATTGCAGCAGTTTCCAGGTTATGCGCCGACTCGGTATCCGGCGCGCCTTTGCCATCGACCGGCATTTTCGGGAGCAAGGTTTTGACCTCTTACCTGATATCGCGGCCGAAGACCGTTAGCCGTAAGCTGGGTTTCGCCCCGCACCTAAATCCTCTGGTCGCGAGGGATAACATGCTGTTGGCGCGGATAACCGGAGAATGGTAGTGGTTAAGTTAAAAGTGACATGATTGTGCGACGTAAGGATTCGAACCCCACTGTTTTTGCCATCCCTGGCACCTGGATTCCGGCATTCCCTGCCGGAATGACGAGGTGGGGGCTGGCAGATTTCAAAACTTAGAATTTAGCCACTACCCCGGAGAATTTAGGTGCGGGGTTTCGTTCCTCAACACCAGCCTACGCGGGCTTGTCGCAATTTTCCAATAGGACAGGATTAACAGGATTTCTTCGTTCAAGAAAAAATCCTGTTAATCCTGAAAATCCTGTTAATCCTGTACCATTGGAAGAAAGCACGAACCACCGAGGGCCCGAGCCCATGAGCGATACCCCAGCCGACGCCGACCGTCTCGATGTCGTCCTCCGCTACCACCAGCGGACGAAACATCACATGGATCGTTACGCGCGCTCGCAGGGGTTCACGGATTGGACCAATCAGCCCGACCCCTTCCGTCGCTTCGAGGGCGCCCCGCTGCTGCGCCTCGCTCTCCCCGTCGCCGACCCTGGTCCGACCTATGACGCGCTCTTCGACGGATCGTGGACGGAGCCGACCACGGCCGTGCACCAGGCACCGGTCCCGGACCAAGCGCCACCGCAGGCGGGTGCTACCGGTCCGAGCCGGGCCGACCAGGTCAGCGCGTTGTTCTATTACGGCCTCGCCCTGAGCGCGTGGAAGGCGATCCAGGGCAATCGCTGGTCCTTACGGGTCAACCCCTCCAGCGGCAACCTGCATCCGACCGAGGGGTACCTGATCAGTGGGCCGATCGCGGGTCTGACCAAGCGGCCGGCAGTCATGCATTACGCACCGTTCGAGCACGGTCTGGAGGTTCGCCGTTGGATCGAGCCGGCCAGTTTTCAAACGCTCTGCCACGCCTTCGGCGCCATCGGCTTTGTAGCACTCAGCAGCATCCATTGGCGTGAGTCCTGGAAATACGGCGAGCGGGCTTATCGCTACTGCCAGCATGATGTGGGTCATGCGGTCGGGGCCTTGAGCCTCTCGGCGGCCAGGCTCGATTGGCAAGTGTCCCTGATCGAGTCCGTCGGCGACGCGGACCTGGTCGCTCTGCTGGGGCTCGACGCGCAGACGGGCATCGAAGCGGAGCATCCGGACGCATTGCTCGCGATTGTGGCGCCCCAGCCGGCGAACAATAGCCCGGCGGACAACGGTTTATCCGACGCGATGGCGCCTCGAACTCCGGTCTGGCGAGAAGCGATCGAGCGAATCGGTGCCACACCCCTGCTGGGCGAGCCCAACCTGCTCAGCCGCGCGCACCACCCGTGGCCGATCATCGACCAAGTCAGCCACGCCTGCGTCAAGCCCTCGCCCACGGGTCACGACCCGGTCGACGCCCGCGAGCCCTCCGGCGTCGTCCCCGGCCATGCCGCACAGGCACCCGCGGGGGACCCGGCATGGCTTGGTACGCAAAAAACCCGGCGTCAGGTGTCGGCCGGGCGGCTCATCCGGCAGCGTCGCAGCGCCGTGGCCATGGACGGGCGGACGCGCCTGCGGGCCGCCGACTTCTATCTCATGCTGGCGCGCACGCTGCCCACGGCGAGCCACCCGGTCTGGCGGGGCTGGCCCTGGCCGGCCTGCATTCACCTGGTGCTGTTCGTGCATCGTGTCGATGGACTGACACCGGGGCTCTATCTGCTCATGCGCCGGCCGGCCGCCGAGGATTTGCTGCGCGGACTGTTTTCGGGCAAGTTCGCGTTCAGCAGACCGCTCAGTGCACCCGAAGGATTGAGCCTGTATCTCCTCCAGGCGGGTGACTATCGCCAAGCGGCCCAGGCGATCTGCTGCCACCAGGACATCGTCGAGGCGGGCGTCTTCGCCGTCGCCATGCTGGCCGAGCTTGAGCCGCGGCTGACTGCACGAGGTCCCTGGTTTTATCGTCGCTTGTTCTGGGAGACGGGCCTGATCGGGCAGTTGCTCTATCTGGAGGCCGAAGCAGCCGGCGTGCGAGCCACGGGCATCGGCTGTTTCTTCGATGATGCCCTGCACACCCTGTTGGGCCTGGAAGGTCGAGCGATGCAGTCGCTTTATCACTTCACCGTCGGGGGAGCGGTCGATGATACCCGGCTGCGGACATTGGAGGCCTACGCGCATCTTGACCGGGCGTAATCGCCCGTCCCCAAGATAAAGGGCATCGCAAGCGAAGTGTGCCCAACGACTCGATTTTTTCCTATACCGCGTTTACCGGGTTCAGGTTCTCCCACTATGGGCGGATTCGGATGAGCTGAGACGCTGGGTTTCGTTCCTCAATCCAGCCTCCGATTTGACAAGGATCGCCGGGATCGGAAAGCCCTGAAAATTATGAGAATTTTCACATCCCTGTGACTGGATTCCAGCACTCCCTGCCGAAATGACGAAGTAGGGGGACTCAACGGTTGCTCGATGACATGGTCGCCCATGTTTTGCATACGAACGACGTATCGAGAGCGCCGTCAATTCAATCCGGAGAAATACAAGATGAACGAGCCTTGCAACATCCATCCCAAGCACGACCACGAGCACGGCCCAGGCTGTGGTCATCAGGCGGTCCGTCATGGTGACCACATCGACTACCTCCACGAAAGCCACCTGCACCACGCGCATGAGGCCGATGGTTCTGTGCACTACGACGAGCATATTATCGAGGTCAGCGCGCCCAATCCCGACGGCTGCAATCGCACTATCGCCGAATGCCGAACATCCGGTCATGTACACGGGCCTGGATGCGGACACGAAGCGATCCCGCACGGGAATCATGTGGACTATATCGTCGACGGACAGCTGCATCATCCGCACGGCGATCACTGCGACGACCACGGACCCGTGACCCTGGTTTAATAACCCACGCATCCCCCCCGACCCTCGTCATTGATCTGGATGCTGCTCGGTAACAGCAAAATCAGAACGTTGCCGAATTGGGGGGCCGGGCCGTCTCCCACGGACGATTTGGATCCAGCTCCCGCCACTGGTTGACGATCCCGCAGAACAACCGTGCCGTTCAGCTCGTTCCCACGCTCCAGAGATTGTGAAAGAATTCGCCGTCCTGACAGCGCTGAAAATCCAGCCCGTAGGTTGAAGTATGACAACACCACCACGTCGCCCCCAGGCGGGTAAGACCATAGACACCGATCGCCTGAACCAAGTCGTCGCCGATGCCCGTCGGGCTCGGGACGAGCGTGAGCAGGGCTATCGAGAGCAGGCACTCAAGCTCTATCCCTGGGTCTGCGGTCGCTGCGGCCGCACCTTCAACCACGCGAACCTGCGCGAGCTGACCGTCCACCACCGGGACCACAACCACGACAACAACCCCTCCGACGGCAGCAACTGGGAGCTACTCTGCCTGTACTGCCACGACAACGAACACCAACGCTATGAGGAACACAGCGCCGCCGGCGGTAAAGGCGCCGGACAGGAATCGAGTAGCCAAACCACCCATCGACCATTCGAAGGTCTGGAGGCATTGCTGAAGGGAAGCTCTGCCGACGATGCCGAGCAGGAATAAGTCGTGGAATAGCAAGATGAGTACTAACGAAGCGCACATAGTCGGCATAGGTACGGCTCTCCCTTATCCCGTATTTACCAAGCGCTTGCTGGAGAAAGATGAGGAGATGAGGCGACTCCATAATCAGCCGGATCTCATTATCAACCGGATGAAGAGCCTCGTTCTTGGAACCCGGATACATACGCGTTATTATTCGCACCCGCACTGGTTGCCGCCGGGGGAAGAAGTCGATGATTACCCGGAGGCGAAAGAAATTGCTTTGACTGAAGGGCACCTTGAAAAATAGGTATTTTCGCCACCCAGCCGACTCTAACCCATTGATTATTCAAGTCCCGAATTTGCGAAAACTGTATTTTTCAAGGTGCCCATAAGTGATACCGAGGTATCTTCCTTGGTAGCCCACGCTTTGTTCGCTGATGGTGCCGCTGCTATTGTATTGTCCCCTGAAGAAAAAGGGTGGAGGTATACTCGGACAGGCATGTCCATCGTTCCGGATAGTGCCCATCTCATGGGGCTGAATCCGCCGCTGAAACCGGAACAATCAGCTTACCGTATGATTTTACATAAGGGTGTAGGAGCCCTATTAGGTGGTTATTTCCGAGAAGGTGCCGGCAAGGACTTATTGCAAAAGATGTATCCTGATCCTTCAAGCCCGAAGCCTGCTCTGAGTGTTCACCCTGGGGGACCGAATATTCTGGGCAGTGTGACCGAGGTATTGCTGGAGCTGGGGTAGCCGGAAGATGCCATGGAGTCCTCCTATGAGACCTTGAGAAGCGTAGGCAACCTCGGTGCGGCTGCAATGCTGTTTGTCTTGGAACAAAAAATTCGGCAGACAGAGGAGGATGAGTTGATTGCTATGTCGTTTGGCCCCGGTATTACAGTTGAATGGGCAACGCTTCGACGTACTGATCGATAACGATGCGAATATCGAGCCGCAACCGGAAGAGAAAACCCTACGAGATGTCAAAACCAACCCCCCGGACTGCCCCCAGGCGGGCAAGACTATAGACGTCGGTCGCTTGACTCAGGTCGTCGCCGATGCTCGTCGCGCTTGGGACGAGCGCGACCTGATTCATCACCGGTTGATTCGGGAGGGCCAAACCTAATCGTGAAGCTGCGTTTCCATCTGCGTTTTCTCTATCTCTCCGTAAATAATAGAGTTTCCCAATATTATCTCAGCAGCTTTTTTATTACCAACATCGTTCCAATGGTAATCACAAGTATGAAAAAACTTTCCCCAATCCTTCTCTGCCTCAAACATAAACGGCAGGAGATCGAGATATTCAAACCCGATCTCCCTCGAAAGTGCTTCTAACTCGATATGTAAAGGGGGCGGTGACGGATTATCCCTATATCTCAGAAAATCCACATAGAAGGGTATCGTAAAAAGCACAACACTTTTTCCTGCATCACCCGCCAATCCAACTATTTTTTCAATCGAGAAACGCGCCCGCATGAATTGATGCTTGTTATAATCATAATAACCGGAATAAGTTTCTCTTCTATTGCTATCTTCATATCTCTCGATCATTTTTTTATACAACAACATCTTTTTCATATAAGAAAGGGCGTTGTACGTAAAAGTATATTCGCGTAAAAAAGACTTTATCTTACTCCAAAAATCCCGATTGGTCAGAGATGCCGGATTAAGGTGATGGCCCAGATATGTAATCTCATAATCCGGATAATTACCGATATAATAAGGCCGATAACGATCATGCCAGGCTATCTTTCCAATATCGACGTCGTCCTCCCAAAAATCATTTCCTGGCAACATGCCGATTACGACAATATCATGATCAAAATCCATCGCTGATGTTTCATAAAGCAGAGCCTCCTGGGTCAGGCCGAAGTATCCTGACGTACCGAAATTCAAGTGTTCCATTCCCGTAGATCTCTCCAATAGATCAGACAGTCGTTTATCGGTATCCACTCCAAACCCTTCCACAAAGGAATCACCGATCACAACCACCCTTGGCTCTTCCGAATTTTTTGTTCTTTCCTTATCCCTGGCGCCATATGAATTGAAGGAATACCTGACGGAAAAACAGCTCTTGCTATGAATAAAGGAAGCATTCGGTTTGTGCCATACCCCGAAATGCCTGTCTAAATCAAAATAAAACCCTTCTCTGTTTTCCCATGAATAAGTTGGGTATATAATCGGAATATCGCCATGTTCGGCCAAAAAATATAAGCCCAGCTCCAACAAACACACCACAGATGCAGAGTACGATCACCCAAGGATAAATCCTGCTCAACACTGAACCATCTCACCTGGTGGAGAATTCCGGGCGTGATCGGGTGATGCTCGGATGCGATTGCCTGTCCGCCGGCGGATAGGTGGTTATACTGCCACACGGAATAATCTGCGCATTTCACTCCCTCTCCCTGCGGGAGAGGGCGGGAGAGGGCGGGGGAGAGGGGAAAATTCAAAAGCTCAGGTTGTGCCGTGTGGCGGTATAGTTTGTCTGTTTGTCCGTTTGTCTGCCGCTATCGAGCAAAAGGCAGACCAAAGCCGAGCGGGCTGCACTCACCGACAGTACAGGAGTGATCGGTGAACCCTTGCTGTTACCCGCCGGCCGGCCTGTCCGACGCGCCGGGCAGGCGAGTGTTCATCGAGCCGAAGGGGCGTACCAGGCCGCATAGCGGTCCTTCACCCCGCGTCCTGTCAGTCCGTGAAGAACTGTTGCTCCATCTTCACGATAAAGGTCTCACTGGTTCCCTCGGGCGTCACTTCAATGACGAAGTTGACCTTTTCCTGGTTCCGGATCGGAAACTCGCCGATATAGTAGACTGCTTCCTGCTCCTTGATCTCGCGCATGGAAAGCGGCGTCTTTTGGCCGGTCAGGGTTAGGGTCTTGACTTGAATGCGACCTGGTACCGGCGTACCCGTAGTCCCTCTCTTCTCCTTGATTACGCTGACGTTCAACATACCCCGGTATTTGCTGCGCTGGATGCCGTAGGCCTTGGCTACCTCGGGGGTGAGGATAGAGGTCGTAAAGGCGTTGTAATGGACGGTGAAGTCGCCGACGGTGGTGCTGTTTTCGGCAACCGCGCAGAACGGCGCCGATAGCATAACGGCCAGCAGCAGGGGGACATATTGAAGGCGTTTCACTTAAGATTCCTCGATTGTCTATTGAACGCATGGAGAGGCTACACGAATCGTGACCGGATAGGCGAGTTTTTTGCTCCGCCTTCAGAACGGATTTCCGGTCACCAGGTTCAACGGCGGGATCAACAGCATTTTCAGCAGAACCAGGCCGATCATTACCAGTACGGGCGAGAGGTCCAGTCCCCCGATGGGCGGCAGCAGGCGGTGCGCCGGACGCATAATGGGCTCCGTCAAGCTGTCGAGCAGGTTTGTCAACGGATGCGAATGATAGGGGTCCGGATTGAGCCAGCTCATGATGACTCGGACGATAATGGTGAAGATGAAGATGTCGAGCGTGAGGTCGACCAGCTCGGGCAGCGCCCAGGCCGGTGCCCCCAGCGGATTAACCTCGAGCTGCAGGATCAGGGCCACGATTCCCAGCTCGAGGCTCTTGACCAGCCAGGCCAGCACCAGGGCCGCCGGGTCCAGACCCGCGGAGCCGGGAATCAGCCGCCGGAAGGGACGCAGGACCGGAGTCGTCACCTTGACTATGAATTGGGAAACGGGGTTGTAAAAGTCCGCCCGTACCCATTGCAGGAGGAACCGCAACAGGACCGCCACCGTGAACAGACCAAACAGGGTCTGGATCAGGAAAACGATCGGGTTGATGAAATAAGCGCTGGTCATGGGGAATCCGTAAGCATGTGCGACAGCTCCTCGGAGCGCTCACGCGCGGCGCCGACCGCCCGCGTAACCAGGGCTCGGATACCCCCGGACTCCAGGACATCCAGGGCCCGTTCCGTGGTGCCGCCGGGGGAGGTGACTCGCTTGCGCAACGCCTGGGGCGAGTCGTCGCTCTCCATCGCCATGCGGGCGGCACCCAGCGCAGTCTGGATCGTGAGTAGCCGGGCGTTCTCCGACTCCAGGCCGAGCTCTACGCCGACCTGCTCGAGGATCTCCATCAATAGGAAAAAGTAGGCGGGACCACTGCCGGACAAGGCGGTAACCGCGTCCAGCTGCGCTTCCTGATCCACCCAGCGGGTCAGACCACTGGCGCGCAGCACCGTCTCCGCCTGGTTACGTTGGGCCGGTGAGGTCTCCGGCGTGGCGTGCAGGACGATGGCGCCGGCCTGAATCATCGCCGGGGTGTTGGGCATGGCCCGCACCAGGGAGGTATTGCCGCCGAGCCATTCCCGGATGTTCCGCTCGCGGATTCCGGCCATCACCGAGACGAACAGCGGCCGAGGTTGCCCCAAGGTCGGGGACAGCTCCCGACACACCCGGTGGGCCATTTGCGGCTTGACGCTCAGGACTACGAGATCGGCACCGTCCACCGCCTCGGCATTGTGCTCCGTAGTCCTTACCCCGAAACGGGTAGCCAATGCATCGCGCCTGGACGTGTCGGGATCGCCCACGATCAGCCTTCTGGGATCGTACCCATCGGCCAGGAGACCGGCAATGAGGCTGGCGGCCATGTGACCGCCGCCGATAAAAGCGATCGTCTCTTTGAGCATAGGCATGAATCCAAATGTCAACCGGACGTTGGTGATGAATCATACGCTAAACGGCGCCGGCGCGAAGGCACGGAGAACGCCACCCCAGGGCGGGTGCCGGTAAATTTCCGGGTAGTGGTTAACATTTAAGTGTGAACATGGCCAACCGCGAGCCCGTGCAGGAGAGGTCGCGCACAGCGCGAGCCGCTCCTACGCGGCTTCCCGCCCGGCGTCTTCGATGCCGACCAGGAAACGGAAAGTAGTCCACCATGCGTGGTTACCCTGCGCTGACCTGATCGACACCCCAACGATTCCGCTCAGGTATTGTTTTCGAGCAGATTTATATGCGCTCACCTTGGGACCTGCCCCATCCATAGTGCCGAGGTCGCTGGAAGCGATTATAATTCCTCACTCGACGCGGCCATCGCCAAGATCAGGGCCGCGGCAACCGATGGAGAGGTGCCGGAGCGGTTGAACGGGCTTGACTCGAAATCAAGTGAAGGCGTCAGTCTTCCGTGGGTTCGAATCCCACCCTCTCCGCCAACTTGTATTCTAAGAGATTGATTTAAATTAATTTTTCATCGCTCTTCTTGTGTGGGCCACCTTTCAGGCCACCTTTGCGACGGCGCTTACCTCGGTAACTCGCGCTCCGGTCGTGCCGATCCCGACAACTCGGGGTTCCATCTATCGTTCGGTAGTAAATCACTACCTCCTTTGCCTTCTTCTCCCCACTCGGGTCGGTCAGGGCCGTCTTCGCCGGGGCATTCAACCCAAGCAGCTTTGGATTGTGCTGACCGATTTCTCGATCTTCGATGGCAAGCCGGTTCGGGTACCTCCCGAACAATTAAGGGCCTTGAGAGACCAATAGCCGTGGCCTTCCGATTGCTGAATGTCAACGGATGACCGATGGTGATATCCGATCCGCGTCCGATCCTGAAGCAGATTCCACCGCGTCCGGGCGTCTACCGGATGCTGGACGGGGCGGGCACCGTCCTGTATGTCGGCAAGGCCAAGGACCTCAAGCGTCGGGTAGCAAGCTACTTTTCCCGCGCGCTGAACCGACGCCTCCAGGCGATGGTCTCGCAGGTCGCGGACATCGCGCTCACGGTAACCCGCACCGAAGGCGAGGCCCTGCTCCTCGAGAGCAACCTCATCAAATCCCTCCAGCCGCGCTACAACGTCCTGCTCAGGGACGACAAGAGTTATCCCTACATTCGGCTGACGGTCCGCGACGAGTTCCCCAGATTGGCCTTTTACCGCGGCCCGCGCAAAGGCGGTGACCGCTTCTTCGGGCCCTACCCGAGCGCCTGGGCGGTGCGCGAGACCATGCAGCTGCTGCAGAAGCTGTTTCCCGTCCGACAATGCGAGGACAGCTTCTTCCGCAATCGCTCCCGGCCCTGCCTGCAATACCAGATCAAGCGTTGCAGCGGTCCGTGTGTCGGCCTGGTGACCGCGGAGGACTACGCGGATGACGTGGACCATACCATCAAGTTTCTGGAAGGACGTACCGACGAGGTGGTCGAGGAGCTCGCGGAGCGCATGGAGCAGGCATCCGAGTCCCTGGCGTTCGAACGGGCGGCGTTGTTGCGCGATCAGATCGCGACCCTGCGCCGCATCCAGCAACGTCAGTTCGTGAGCGGTGAGGGGGGGGACCTGGATCTGGTGGCCTGCGTCCAGGAAGGGGGGCTCTCCTGCGTGCAGGTCTTTTTTATCCGCTCCGGTCGCAACCTGGGCAACAAGACCTTCTTTCCCAAGACGCCGGAAGGGGTGGATCGCTCCGGCGTGATTGCGGCCTTCCTCGCCCAGTTCTATGCCGACAAGGAGATCCCGTCGCAGATCCTGGTGAGCCCGGACCCGGAAGATAAGGACCTGCTGGAGAGCGCCTTCAGCGAGCGGTCCGGGCGGCAGGTGGCGCTCAAGGCGCGGGTGCGCTCGGAGCGGGCGCATTGGCTGGAGATGGCACGCGGCAACGCAACCCTCGCGCTGCGGTCCCGGCTCGGCAGCCAGGCGGGTTACACGCGACGCCTCGAGGCCCTGCGTGAGGCCCTGGCGCTCGAGGAGCTGCCGGAACGCATGGAGTGTTTCGACGTCAGCCATACCGGCGGCGAGCGCACCGTGGCCTCCTGCGTGGTGTTCGACTGGGAGGGGCCATGCAAATCGCACTACCGACGCTTCAATATCGAGGACGTTACCCCAGGCGACGACTATGCCGCCATGCATCAGGCCCTGATCCGTCGCTACACCCGGATCAAACAGGGTGAATATCCGCCGCCGGACCTGTTGTTCATCGATGGCGGGCGCGGTCAATTGAGCGCCGTCCAAGAGGCCCTGCAGGAATTGGCGGTCTCGGGCGTCACCCTGGTCGGCGTTGCCAAGGGCCCGGAGCGCAGACCCGGCACCGAACAGCTCTGGCGGTCCGGCCTTAGCACGGCCCTTATCCTCCCGACGGACTCACCGGCGCTGCACTTGGTGTTACAGATCCGGGACGAAGCACACCGGTTTGCCGTTACCGGGCACCGCCGGCGGCGCGCCAAGGCCCGAACCGGATCCGTTCTGGAGGAGATTCCCGGCCTGGGACCCAAGCGCCGTCAGCGCCTGCTGCGCCAGCTCGGCGGTCTCCAGGGTCTGGCTCGGGCCGCGGTGGAGGACATCGCCCGCATCGAAGGTATCAGTCAGGCGCTGGCACAACGCATCTACGACACTTTCCATCAGTCCCACCCGGATGCCTGAGTGCATTCGGCCTCCGGCGCACGACTTACAATGCCTTATCATTCGGTTGCCCTGGCTACCCCCCAGGGCAGTGCCCTTAAGTCAATGCCGTCAATTTGATACCTATGTGGTAGAGCTTGCTTTGCTGCGCGCGCAGACAGGCTTCGACGTCGCGCAGGCTCTCGCGGTATGTCAGTTGGGCGAAGACCAGGCACAGAAACTGATCGAGGCAGGTGAAAGACTGGATCTTGTGGTTGCCGTCGTAGCGCTGAACACACCGACGGAAAGTGTGCAGCGGCAGGTGATCGATCACCTGCGCGAAAATAAGTTTGCCTGTATACATAACCCTGAGTCCTCTGTCCACGAATCCGTAGGAGAGGGTCTCGCCAAAGGACAGTGACATTCAAGTCGGTGACAGGCTTGTCTCGGCAATTTTTCTAATGTCGTTAAGCGGTTACACCGATCTCTGATTCAAACGTTGGGACAGCAGTGGGAGCAAAGCATCTTTTTCGGATCAGGACGCAAGTTGGTCTTGCTTCGGAACAGTGTATCTACGTCCTTTGATCCCCTCCCGTAGGCCCCGCACCTATCGCCTGGGCGCACCCTGGTGTCGCTGGATCTCTCGGCGATAGGTGCGGGGCGAGGGAATCCAGCGCGGTAGGATGGGTAGAAGCGCACCACAGAGCTTTGGGTATGTCAATCACCTTGCCGCGCCGAAACCCATCATCTGAATTATCCGGATACGTCAAGTCGGGCTAGGCCGCATCCCCGCGGCTGACCCGACCTCCCCGGCTACCTTCTTAGAGGGCGTACGAAAAGTTAAGCTTGGAATATCATTTCAGCCATGAACAGACAAACCTACCCCAGCGACTTGACAGATCAGCACTGGTCAATCATTGAACCCATGTTACCACCAGCCAAGTCGGGAGGGCGTCGGCGTTCAGTCGAGTTACGCGCTGTCGTGAATGGGATCTTTTATCTGTCACGTAGCGGTTGC
>Ga0209367_1010223_pt1 | contig 12612 bp, 4 predicted proteins | sample WorMetLIZISLAND2_FD_187412 | JGI IMG/M metagenome (GOLD analysis project Ga0209367, IMG submission 187412) | Marine gutless worms symbiont microbial communities from Max Planck institute for Marine Microbiology, Germany - Olavius geniculatus... ... | reverse complement strand
TAACTCTAACTATTTGGTAGGTATTTTAAAGAAGCTATAATCATGGCTGATTTCGTTGTTACGACCGTAAGCACGGTGATTTATATGTGGCAAAATAGCAGTGAAAAGAAATGTCGATGAAAAGCATCTACAGTGGACACAGCAAAGGCCACAAAGAAATAGGAAAATCAAAGATTAGCTCTACATTTAAAAGGAATATGGAGAAAGATATGTGGACAGTTTCCAATACTACAGCTGGGTGGAAGTGGAGGCGGCAGCACCGGACTGAGCTTGCTGTCGTTATAAACTTACAACCAATAAATCGATCAATCAGCAGTGTTTGAATTGTGAAAAATTAGCTGGGGGTTGAACTTTTCGATGGTCGGAGCCCCACCAAAATTGTAATGTAAATCGTATGCATATAGTATATAGCTGACCCCCCGGTACATAATTTCACGGTGTGTTAGGGGAGTTGAGAAAAGCAGTTGGGGGGTTCAACCCCTCAACCCCCCTGGCAATTCAAACACTGTCAGTTTGTCGATTATTTTTTTATAAAAAGGCTGACATATTTAGTATAGTATTGTTCTGATTTTTTTTATATTTGCTAGCTGTTTGAACCCGAAAACTTTTTTGCATACGCCACAGCACGTACCCGTCTAAATGTAAACCTAGGCCCCTACTTAATGTCAGTGGCGGATCCAGAAATTCGGAATAGAGGGGGGCAGACAGGCAGGGGTGAGGTAAAAATTTTTTTCAAATTTATGCAAAAATAGTGCATTTTCGCGCACATTTTTACATGTTTTCAGATGCATTCAGTCAATAGAGGGGGAGGGGGGTGGCCGCCCCTTCCCCCTTGGATCCACCACTGCTCAGTGTTACCGTTGAGTGATAAAGCTGGCACCGAAACTTCGTGCGGTTGTGATTAGACCGTTATACAGGTCTAATACGTAGTGACAAGGCAAAAAATTTAATGATTGCGAGATGACGTTGACTCGACTACTTCTATATAATATACAGATGTAATCTTGTCTTGCGTGCGACTGCCCAACGCGCTGCGCTGACATTATGCGACCCCACTACGAGTCCGAGGTCGCGTTGCGCACTCCATGTATGTCCGTCCGTCCGTCTTGTCTGTCTGTTTAGTTTCCAAGCAATAACGCAAGAACAGAGAACTCAAATTCTGAAAATGTTTAAACTTGTATACATGTACGCCTAGCGTTTTTAATTTTTGCGGAATTGAAAGTCCGTGGCTTAAACGTTGCAGGGATTTGGTTTGAAGCAAAACAAATGTGTCATAATTAAACAAGAGGCAATGATAACGATCTCTTAGCCTTTATTGAAATTTTTCTCAAAACCAAAGTATCAGACTGTGAATTTTCGACAGAATTAAGACAGAATTAAAGGTCACGGAAAATGCACACACGTAAGTAGGATGTGAACTTTTGAAGTCTAAGACTGTCCGTTTGTAGGTACACAAAAACATGCCATTCCGATAACACGAACAAACTAAACGTACAACAAAATTCACAGAATAGTATTTAGCACATTTTTATTTGTAACAAACGTGTTTTTCTCATAAATTTTCAAACATATTTTTTCTAGAAAAACTGATAATCCGCAGATAAGAGGTGCTAAAAAATAGACGCGTATAGTCCCAGTGTCGTGCTCTTGTACTGCTTTGCACTGTACGCAACGCAAAATCTCATCCCTCTGATGACAATAATGATGTTAAAGATCACATCTTAATTAAACTGTTCTGGAAGGAAGAAAAGATAACTCGCATATGTCTACGAAACGATAACATTGGTTCGCCGTATGATGTGCATTTTGTCGCGACGTCGCAATAAGGAACTAAGTCCATAAGAACGTCTATACAATCCTAGTCCGTACCGGCGGCGAACGTGACATGCTTGGGTATTTTTTCGATATTGCGTACAGCCAGACAGCTCTCGGAAACGGATGTCTCCGCCGCTGGACTGACATTACCGGTGATCCACGTGGCTAGTGGTAGTCCGGGGTTTCCATGTTTTTCTCCTCTGCCCACTATTCGATTACGTGCCATTTATTCGCTGGTTTAAACTTCTAGACGGCGTGTCAAAAAGCAAGGGTCAGCAAGCAACTGAACGAAAATAATGCATTATTTGGTAGAATGATGGGGTCGAATGTGGCAACTCCAAGGGCCACCCTCACCGATGCTGTCAATATTATTAAACCGTCTATCACACGCGGTGCAATATCTCAAGCAATTAAACCAACGTTCTGTCACCGAAATTTATTGGTTATTTTTTTACGACTGCAAAATAAGAACGTGGGAATTATAGACCCAATAATTCTACTTTCTTCAAAAAACAGTCTTGCAAGAATGGTTAAAATGGCACAGACCGTTGAAACTTAATGATCGTGCATCGTTATAATATTCTAGACGGCATCCGTTGGCGTCTCGCACCGGTCGGTAGGGTGAGTTGGCTGCTGCAGCTGCCGCGATGACCACTGCATGCATACGAGGAGCTGTTACTGTCAACGTCTCTCTATCACCAGAAACGCAACCCACTAACTTAGCGACATCATAATTAATAAATGACTTTCTCTGCAGATAGTATGCAACTAAAACCCAACTTGTTTTGCAGACCAGGCAATACGCCTACGGTTTAAAAATAGTTGAATAGCCTAAACCGATAATATAGTTGTCTTGGCGTAAAGAATCCTTGTTTCGTTTTTCTCGCATCTAAAGTAGGTCTATGTTTGTAGAATCATAATCTTGGTCCATGTATACAGTACACGGGTGTCGGTGATGAAAAAACGCTAGGTTTAGATTAAATATCTATTTACAGTTTCACAGTGATTGTATTGTGATTGTGACTTTATTGTAATGTTGGCTCGCAACTGCTATATAGCGATCCTTAAATTCAGGCAGCGTGTTTGCGACTGTCTGTCTGCGATCTGCTGTTTGCAGCAGCTACTGTATATAGCAGTCGCCAGCGGCTTTGTCTGCATTTTTGTTTTATATATGTAAACTATACAAATAATACAACAAAGCGTAGAAATTGTGCAGCAAGCACACGCACGTGGTTCGTCGTGTGTGCGTTATACTAATTGGGTCATCACACACGAAAGTAGGCTACTCACGGCACGCGTTGCTAGTCATCGATGCTCGAGAGATCTCGTTAGTTTGTGCGTCGGTTAACTCAGTTGTCGACTCGACGGCTGCTTGATGAGATCATGACCGCCGGCATAGCATTCACTTGTCCGAGCCTGCAGCAACTGAGCTAATGCGGAGATGCCGTGTTGACGTAGTACACAACGTGACATGCAGACGAACGGAGAACACTGCCACAACATATTCTACTTTTGCACAGCGTCGTGCGATAGAAGATTGGCATAATTTTTAACGCGTATCAGCCGATGTTTTCAGAAGTTCTTTTTCAGGAGCAGGCTTTTTAATAAGTGCATTATTGTGCATTTGTTATAATCATTATCTCACCCAGTCTTTGCTGTTAAGCATAAGTTGAACTTACTTGCATGCGTGATTAGCCCCGTTTTTCTAGTAGTGAATTACAAAATGAAAACACGAAGTTTGCGGATATTAATTAATAGTAAACCTATTTGAATGAATGTTTTTAAATAAAGTTAAGATATAAACGAATTTAAACCACTGAATGTTATTTATGAGCTCGCAGATATTTCAGAAATGTAACTAGGCCTATTATACCAGACGGAATTCAGTAAAGCAAATTGCAGTGACATTAAGTTGGCAGATAAACAGTCTTTAACCAAGATTGAGTTTCAACGCCAAAGCCAATTAGGCCAAATATCCGTGCTTGTAATATCCGGATGCAATAATGCATTTCCAAGACAGACAGACAGGCAGTCAACTGCGACCGTTCACTATGCGTATATGCGCTTATGAACTTGTGCTGTGCATTATTTCCTGTTATATAACTGTTCCATCTGTCGCGGTGATAAAGTTCCGTGCCGGTAAGAAATCGATATGTGCGGTGATGTTATGTGCAGGCTACTTTCCGCTGGCGCCGAGCGCCTGCGTCGTCTGGGCAACGATGGACGTGCTTCTATGCACGGCATCCATCTGGCACATGTGCACAATGTCGCTCGACCGCTACTGTACACTGCGCTATCCCATCAGCTACGGACGAAGTCGCACCCGCACCGGCGTCGCGCTGAAGATCGCCTTTGTCTGGGTCATCTCGACGGCCGTCTCTGCGGCGTTGGCTGTCCACGGCTTTGCCGACGTTTCCAACGTCTACGTCGAGCGGCAGTGCGTACCCGCCGTCAAGGACTTCATCCTGTACGGCTCGATACTGGCGTTCTACGTGCCGCTGGCGATCATGGTCATAACGTACGTGATGACGGTGCGGATACTGGCCGAGAACCGACGGACGATGGAGTCGATTGGCCTGCAGTCGAGTGCCAGGGATGGCGCGGAGAGGAAACCAGCCGGCAGTGGCAGCGATTGCATCGCACGGAGACCGAAGTGGGATGGACCGGTGGCGTCGATGATCGGACACACCCCGCGCGGCCCGACTGATGGCCCGCTGACCGGACGATACCGACGCAAATCAGCGACGTTGATCAGCAGCCCAGCGCACGCCGCCAAGCCACCAGCACTGCGACGTAATGCCAGGGTCGATGACCACTGCAACGCCGCGTCGTCACGACGCCGCTACAGTGATGGTAACCTCGGAACGGTGACAGACGGCGGGGGCAGTAACGGCATCATGACAATTTATCATCCATACAGCATCACGCTGTCGCTGCAGCCTTTACCCCGCGACGCCGACCCACAAGCACACAGCCAGCAGGACCACGTCCCTCAGCCTGGATGGGTGACGTCTTCCAGCGACAATGCGGCGTACATTTCACCATCGCCGAGTGACGGTTGCGAACAGCAACTTCACCAGTCGGCAGTTCGTCAGTATCTCGGTAGTTCTTTGCTGAAGCCCGATCGACTCGCGTCCAGCTGCTGTCGCAGTCCGGAACAGGCAGCTAGTGGTTTGTCAAACGTTTTGGCTGATGTGGATAATATCTGCGAGCACCGACGCCGAATGTCCGACGGCGTGCTGTCCGACTGTGGCGTACAAACTGGAACCAAGAACCCGCGCCAAAAACTCGACGGAGGCGCGTGTCGCAGTTCCGTGTGGTCGCTGGCGCATCGTCGGCGACCTACAGACTACGTCGAACTGCGCGACACGATGACAGCAGATCTTAAGCGGACTTGGTGCGTGGCGTCGAGAACTAAACGTTCACCTACCGTAGCACAAACGAGAACTGTTTCGGCTCGTTCGTTTGCGACCGAGTCCAGCAGATTCCAGATTCTCATGTGGGGCAGGACAGCCAGTGCCGCCCCATAGGCACGAGGCCGCAAACCGAGTCCAGCAGTTTTTGCCGCTCTGAACGACAGACGAAATGTGGTCGCTTTAACGGTGGTACTGCTACACCGGAAGTCTCAGACGAAGACTCCGTTCAGGTTTCAGGCGACGTTCTGCGCACGCAGCCGAAGAGAGACTGCCAGCTGAACGCGACAGCGTCTGATAGCCGTAACGACAAGTCCAGATCGGGAGTCGGTAACCGGTTGGCCGGCTGGTCGGCAAGTATACGTACAGCGCTCGGGACTGCTGGCCGGTCAACGGAGCGTGTCTCGTACTGCGATGAAACACCCTGCAGTCGCGCCAGTGGACAGGGGAAGGTTGCTGTGGAGCGTGGACTGGCGGCGGTGAAGTGGTCGCTGTTGATGCAGCGTAGAGGACTTACAGGTGACGCGAGTATGTCGATGAGTTCAGCCAGTGCCAGTCGGTCCGAGGCCGCTGACCACGCGGTCCAGATGTCCACGTACCGGCGCAGCTGCAACTCCATCGCCACGCAGACGTCTCTGGATGTCCTGTCGTGCACTAGCGCAGCGGCCGCCAACCTCAAACACCGCCGCACGATCATCAGCAAGGAACGGCGCGCCTCCAAAGTGCTCGGCATCATCTTCGGCGTCTTTCTGGTGCTCTGGACGCCGTTCTTCGTCGTCAACTTGGTGTCGGTCGTCTGCGACAGCTGTCTGCAAGCGCTCGGTGCTGCCGGCATGTCGTCTCTGGTCTGGCTCGGCTGGGTGTCGTCACTGGCCAATCCGATCGTCTATACCATGTTCAGCACGTCGTTCCGCACCGTCTTCTACCGGATCGTTACGTGCCACGTGTGTGTTGGACGTCGTCGTCGTCGTGGTGTTCAGTCTGGTGGCACCAGCTACCCGCTGTCACGTCAAGTGACGCTCGGTGACGCCGCACTGGTGAACGGGCGTCATCAGGCACAACTGGCACCGGCAGAACTCACCGGACTCATCAGCCGTGGTAGTACAGTCGGGTCCCAGCAGAGGAACACCGGCATCGGTGCCAGCCTCGTGCAATTTCCAGGCCCGTAGCCGACAAAATGTAAATTAATTAGGCCTGCTGTCATGCGACATACGCACTACAAAACGGTATTGCTAGCGTCCGTCCGTCTGGCTGCAACATGGAAACTGACCGCATGGATTCCGAGTTAATTGGTCTTCGCTCCTCGGAGGTCTAAATTCATCCGCGAGTCCTAGGGGAACCTAACTCCCCCAAATATCAGGCGGAATACCTCGCCCGTGGAATAATTCACTTACTCAAGCAACCTATCAAAACGTGACGTCACTCGGGAGCAGGGTTGTAATCTTGTAAACATCTTCAGTGGCAAAAAGGTAGTCCGAGCCACAGCTGTTTAGGACCTAGCAGCTAAGAAGCAGCCAGTGCAACTAAAAACATATTGGATCTCGCCACTGGTGTTGTGGCATGGAGAGGGGGCAACTGCCCCCCCCCAAAAAAATGGCTGTCCGAAATTCGTCCATTTTGGGACAATTTGGGGAAAAATCGCACTTTTGGGCACGCATGAGGTCGAAGGCCTAAAACATTCTGTGCTTCTGGTTGCAACTGGTAAAAAAGTTCAGAAAGGAGTGGATTTTTTTAAAAATTATATTTTTATATCATGACATGTCATGTAATATTACACAACAACTCATAAACGTCGACACACTAAATAGTGCTCATGAGAACCAAAGTAAGAATACTGCAGCATAATAGACTGCATGCAGTTTTTTTTCAGTAAAAATTTGAAAAACCAACTAAAAACTGCAAAAATATTTTTGATCATGCAATAAAATGTTTCGGGGTTACAGGATTTTTTACGTACAGATGGCAACTGGAAGCAGGGATTTTTTTTAAGGCCCAATCACTTCTATTAGAAATTTACAACTATCGGTCGGAATTATATCAGAAATTCAATAATTCTAGCGGTAGATCGGCGATCTTGCTGTTAGCATTGGAAAATTGCTAGAGGTAGATCGGGTAGGCACATTATTAGGTACATGGTAAAACTTATGTTCCTGGTAGTCATAGGACCATGCCACGGCACTGTCACGTATTTAAATCAGGCTTATTCAGTATTATATCAGAGTCCATCTCAAGCCATACCTATCTGTTTCCTTGTAACACAGACTTAAAAATATATTGTTTTTGAATAAATTTGGTAATTGATAACAAAGTGACTGATATTTCAGTCCCAACCACAGTCCTGGTAATGCAATGAAGAAATAAGGCTGCATTCTTACATTAATAACGTGATAAATGCAATTAGATAAAGTGGCGATCTACCACTAGTAATTTTCTGCTCACTAGTGCGAGAAAGCCGATCTACCCCTAGCAGCTAGCACTGACCTCAGAAATTTGCAGTGTCTGTTAGAAAATAGCAACACTTATTTGTTTTAACCCACGACACGTCTGGATCTCGGTCCTGTTTGGCTTGAGAAGATGGACTACACTACAGGATAGCTGAAGTAAGCAGATCAAATTGAACTGAAAGCAATGGTTGAATGGCTGATGAGTCTTGGCTTGTCGACATTTCAATGACTTGACGTTTTGACACAGCAGATTCATTTAAAGTAATGACATTACTTGTCGACACAAAGTGTTTATATATTTTCTTGTCAGTGTACGTTTAACTTGATGCTATCTTTCCATTTTTACTGGCCACTAAAAGCAGATTAGTGCAGTTTTCTACCAGCTATACAAACAAAGTAATGTGGTCCTTTTCTCTAAACAATACAGTACCATTTTAATGCAGCAGGCGAATCTGGAAAAAAGCCTTATTTTAGGAGTATATCAAAAATTGGGAACAAACTTGATCGAGGACGATTTCTGGGGTTTGGCAAAAAAGTTAGTAAACTAAGTTATAGGCGTAGATGTTGACCTACCTCAAGTCGACAATGCGCGTTCTGCATATGCTAATGGATACGTGACTTCTATGCAGGGAATTTTATGCCCCCCAATTGGACTTAGAGTGCCAGGTGGACTCATGTTGGGCTTTGCCCGAAATTTCTAGTACAATCTGTTTTTCATGTCAAACCCTAGCGTCCGCTAAAGCAAAATGTCCAATGTGTATGCAGTACGTGCTTGGTATAGCAGTCATATAGAGTTATACTCCAATAACATACGTCATGACTTGCCAAAAGAAAATGCTCCATTTCTTGTAAATGCTAATTTAATTTTTACGGTCATATTTTATACAAATTTGTCAAAATAAATGCAAAATTCTGTCGAATTTTCCATTCTTTCACGATATTTTTCCTTGTCGTAAATGCACATAACCAGAGTTATGATAATTGAAGTATTTTTTGCAATTTTCCCATAAGCACCATTGTATTTTTTTCGAATTTTACGAATAAATAATAAATTTTAATTTTTAACCCCAAAAAGGCACAACCTTGCTTAAAACTTCATAAAAATAATTCGCTCTTTGACATGTACTATATTTTGCATTTACAACAAGAAAAAATATTGTGAAAAAATAAAAATTTGGTATAATTTGGCATTTATTTTGACAAATTTGTATAAAATATGACCGTAAAAATTAAATTAGCATTTAAAATAGACAATGCATTTTCTTCTGACGAGATATGATGTATGTCATCAGGGTATAACTCTATAGGACCGCTATACCAAGCACGTATGCATTGGACATTTTGCCTTAGATGACACTAGGGTTCGACATGAAAAAAGGATTGTAAAATATAGCTGTCACCAAAATAAATTTCACAAGCATCCTTTTCTAAAGCTCTATACATGTATCTTCAGTGTGGTTGCAACTATTTCTGCCATGGGGAGGGTATCTCCTATATAAGACCCTTTTTCCAGATTTGCCGCTGCACTATTTAAATGGTTTGTTTTTCTCTCATGGTGCTGAAGTACAAACACTGCAAACTATTGATCTATGAAAAAAATTAACAATGCAATGAATATTCATGAAAATACACGATGAAACTACACGGCTGAAGTGCTTGTGATAGAAGTGTATACAAAATGAACCAAACACAACATTAATGTCTAACTATGAAGTGGCAAAAACGAAACACAGTTGTAGAATCATGTGAATCTGTGTCACATTAACCATAAACCTAATGGACAAGAACACATCAGCTAACAAAAATCAATTCCCACAGAATGAATCACGAGTACAGTTCATATGGTGCAAAGCATGATGATGCCACCACTGCCCAATGTTGATTTATTCTGGCCTACACTTTGGGATATTAAGGAAGTTATTATGCAAATAACTATCTTAGGGTTTTTATTCATTACAGCCCGAACAGTGATCACCTAATTCGAGGGGAACATCCCCAATTTTTGCGTTAAAATACATTGCCAGCTCAACATGTCACAAGCTAGATTACACAAACAGAAAACAAAGTAACATAAACACTGCATGGTGTATGCTACGACTGCAGGGCATTCTTGTTACTGATGTTTGAACAGCCCAGAAGATTGAGAAGTAAACTTTGGGGAATTATGGGAGTTAAACTTTTTACGCATGAAAGCAGCTACTGCTTTCAGCGTGTCTTAGCCATCGCAATTCTGTCCGTCCGTCCATCTGTCTGTCTGTCCGTCACACGGGTGGATCAATCAATAACGGTGCAAGACAGGATCATAAAATCTTCACTGTCAGCTGCCTGAAAGACTCTAGTTTCAGGAACCGTAAAACTTTTCCATAAATTCGAAGGGAGTCACCCCGAACAAGGGCACTAAATGAGAGAGGGGTGGGCAAAATTTGTGATTTTGTCCAATAAGTTGCTGTATCTCAGTAACGGTGCGAGATAGGGTCTACGATACTATTAATCACTAATAGGAAGTCGTACACTGGCTCTTGATTGGCGCCAAATTCAATGACCTTGAATGACCTTGAACGCCAAAATAGAGGGTTTTATGGATTTCTTTGGTGATTTTGGACTGCAACACAAGTCTATATCATTCACAAGGTGGCACCACGGAACTATCGTTATGCGCTCCAGACACAGAATTTGGTATTTGTATATTAACTTAGCGTGAACACCCCAAATTTCAGCTAAACTACTGAACTGGAACTGCTATAGGCTTTCGCGCATCTCGTAAGCATTAGCTCAAATTTCTTGTTACTTACATTTATCTGTGGCCTGTCAGCCAATAGCAGCAAAGCATCAACACCTACATCATAAACTAAGCTTAGAATTAATCCAAGCACAGTAACAAAAGATAGAAAAGTTGCACAAACATCACCATCTACTTATAAACTAAAAGTCATTACATAAACCTATGAAAATTACTGCTTTTTTAACAAAAAAGCCCAGCATTATACAGTACACATAGCATGTCAGCTGGATTGAGACAGTCAAAAAACAATTGTCTTATCAGTCACTAGTAATCAGGGAGTCGGTGTCAGTGCATGATAGCATTCAAAGGCTCGGCTTTGATGCTTGAGAAATCCAACCGCTTCTCAATATCTTCATCAATTTCACCAACAACCGCTCTGTATAAATAGTCACAAACAGACAAAGATATTAAAGCACTGCCTGTCAATCAATCAAATGACTGATCCATCGATCAATTAATAAAAACACATTTATACAGCAACATATGCGAAATTTGCGAAATATTGATGACAAAATGTATTAAGCGCATTAGAGATCTTTTTGAGTATGCGTTATATAAATTTACACTTTACTTACTTACTTACTATATGCTCTGAATGAATCAGAGGTGCATAGATATGCACATTTTTGAATTTCAACTGAAAATCCACTTTTCACTAGCTGGCACTGTGCAATAAATTAGGTCAAATAATGTTTGCACAAGTCGTGTTTACAAGAGATGTGTGACGTGTGTGATCTGCTTGGGTTTTTGATATCCAATGACTTCAATCATTAAATCTTTTGAATGGAAAATTGGCATACCACTGAAAAACATTCATGCCGATTTTGAATTCCTATGCCTTTTTGACTTTGAATTAGAATTTCAGAACCTGTACTGGAGAGACAGGCAAGACGAGCAAAACAGTTCATTAGGGTGTTAGGGTGCATGAAAAACTTATAAGAAAAGAAACGCCAAACAAAAACTTACATCAATGTTACCAGGTATGTGAATGTCTAATGATTCAGACTGCACAATGATGCATTAAAAGTGCATAGGGAAGTATTACAAACATTATTATTGCAAAATAACTGAAAGTCAATCGTTGTCACCATTATCACTACATTGCTCTATTTATTAACCTCAATTTACCACACACTTGTCTGATACATATGAAACTGTTAGCTGATTGTTTAGCCATAAGAACAGTTGATAATGTTGTGTTACCAGCATAGCAATAAAGCACAGTGATGAAACAGTGCAGCAAAGAGAATTGCTACAAAGGTTACTGTTTATATTTTTATCTATCTGCTGACAATATGAGAATACCATCATAAGTTTCTGCAAAACTTACACATTGTCTCCTCTTACAATGTACAACCCCAGAACGACTTGCTCAACTCCCTGTCCAGAGCTGTACACCCTCTCAAAACTGTCATCCAATATCAAGTTGATTGTCTGATCAAAACCTTTCAATGTGCCCTGCACACAAATACACAAATGACAAACATGTTCAAATTGTAGTAAATTAAAGCACTGCAAACCAAACATCTAATCAATCAGCATCCCACTCAATACATGATCACTGCTACTGATTACCTCACATGATAGCGTAACAATTTAAAAATAACTATTTAAATTAGCAGACCTTGTTCTTCAATGTGGTATGTGGTATGGCTACTATAGAACTGGTTGTGAAAGGTAACTTAAATGGCCATGTGTGTGTCCATGTTGACTGTTTATTAGTGTTGTTACGGTTTCACATTGGCCTAAGTCGGTCAATTTCGGTTCGATTCTAGGGGAAAAACCGCGGTTTCAGTCGGTTTCGATTTCGGTTTTAGCCAGTGCTGTGAAGGCTTAGACGTCGCAAATGTGATCCACAATAGCAACAGGAAGTACAACAGAAACAGAAGACTAACTAAAATTCGTAACAGGTGCATACGAAAATCGGCTCGAATGAATTCGGCCCAAAGTAAGTAAGTAAGCAAATATGTAATTTAGTGTACCCGAACGCACGCAGTGACCTAGTGAACGGGTATATACTGTCAATAATTTGATGCTTCTGAAGTCTGATAGCATGAAAAAAAATTTAAACAAACTTCATTTGTTTGTCTCACTTACTTGCATCTGCGGCATCGGGCTTACATTTCTACAAACCTACTCAGTATTACTGTCGCGTGCG
>Ga0209367_1010222_pt1 | contig 12612 bp, 5 predicted proteins | sample WorMetLIZISLAND2_FD_187412 | JGI IMG/M metagenome (GOLD analysis project Ga0209367, IMG submission 187412) | Marine gutless worms symbiont microbial communities from Max Planck institute for Marine Microbiology, Germany - Olavius geniculatus... ... | reverse complement strand
CCCCCTATTTTGGCGTTCAAGGTCATCCAAGGTCATTGAATTCGGCGCCAATCGACAGCCAGTATACGATTTGCTATTAGTGATTAATAGTAACCTAGGCCTTATCTCACACCGTTACTGAGATACAGCGAGTTATAGGCCAAAAATTGCAAATTTTGACCACCTCCCTCTCATTTAGCGCCCTCATTCGGGGTTACCCCCTTTCGAATTTATGAAAAAGCTTTATGGTTCCTGAAACTAGAGTCTTCCAGGCAGCCGATGGTGAAGATTTGGAGATCCTAGCTTGGACCGTTTTTGCCTGATCCACCCGTGTGACAGACAGACGGACAGAATTGCGATGGCTAAGACGCGCTGAAAGCATGGCTGCTTTCGCGTGTAAAAATCCATTGATGAATGGACAAAATGGCTGTCCGCATATTGTTTGGCTGGCTCGTGCGCTGGCTGAGGAGCGCTTGCGCTCATTAATATTCATGATGCCTGCCTGCGCTAGGCCATAGATAGTGGCTAGGTGGAAGTGATAAGTGTCATGTGCATCGTTGCTAAGCAACTATAGTTTACCGCTCAGTTAGCTGACAGCCAGTCAGATTTTGTTCAAAAACGCGCACAAACTTAACTAGCGAGTTACAGTTAACAGACGGTTTGCTAACTGATCAGTTAACTAAAAGATCCAGAAACCGGCCCTCAGTGTACAAAGTTGTAACCTTGCAATGTTTCATGCTTGTCCTGTACTAATCGTAGTTGTAGTGAATGTTTATAAACGTAATTTATTTTTTAAAATGCTTCAAAAAATATTTTGTACTTTTACCATTTTTCTCTTTATGACAAAATTTGGAAAAATCAGTGTGAAAGTGATGGTAAATTTAAAATATATGTATATGAAAATTTTAGGGTTACTGTTAAAATAATAATGAATTTTTGTGCTTATATTTTCTTATCCTACTTATGTATAATATTGAAAATTTGATAAATTTGAAAAAAAATTGTTTTTGATCATAAAGGATTGGATTAAATCAGTATGTCAAGCAAAAAAGATGGTTATGTTCTTTTATTCAACTTACACAAAAGTTTTCTTCATATGAAAACATGTTTTAAATATCATTACATCTACAGCACTAATTGTATGTACAGATTATACTCTACTTGGAGCTCTGTCGGCCGTGTTCGTGTTCAGTCTGATGAAGAAATATTCGGATGTCATTCTGAAGCCATCCATTGCACAGTCCAGCAACCCGTATGCATTGTCATGTATTCTGTACTTTTTTCTAAACATTTTTTGTCTACATAGTAAGTATATATTTTTTTAAAATTTGTACTTTATCATTGTTGCGTAATTTGCATTTGTTAACTTACCAGCATGTGAACATGATAATGATGGTTTATTGATATTTTTTAATTTTAAATTTTTGGATACCGGTACCAGTGATGTTTGATCTTTTTTGTTTCCATGCTTTTCGTTTATTTGTGAACTAGGCCAGCAACCATTGGAGTGATGTAACATTTTGTGATGGTGCTGCAATGATTTCTTAAAGTTGTTATATCTAATTGTCTAAGCTGATAAGTTGCTTGGTTACTGGGTATAGCTGGTAGTTGAATTATGGCTCTGTCCTGGTCTCAGGATATGTAGAACTGGCCCAGTCCATTTTTGGAGTCCATTTTTGGCTTGATGGCACATAATGTGCCAAAACCAGGTTTTTAGTTTTGTATTACTGGTTTGATTGTGTGTGTGTGTGAATATTTTTGTTTTTTAGTATTATAATTGTACATCTATGGGAAATACATTGTCAGTTTTGTTTTCAAGAATTGTGCCCAACACGACCCATTATACGTTAAACTCTACTTACTCACTCATTGGCTAAGTTGTGCATGTTTCAGTTGGGCAAACTCACCATATTTTATTCTGGCGTTGCCGATTGTCGCAATGTTTGGCATCACAGCAGCTGCATTCGAGACTCTCATCCCATCAGAAACTGAAATAAAGGTATTTTTTAGTCCGCCCGGAAACGGTAGTTTTCAAGAGGACTTAAGTTTTACCGCAGATGATTTATTTATTTATTAATTTTTTTATTTTAGTCGTGAGATCTTCGAGATGTGTTGGCCGATGGGTGCAAAAATTTGCACACTGGTCAATACTAGGCCGAATTTTATAATGCTGGTCCAAAATTTTTGGGGGCACACCCCGAAAAAATTTCAGAGGCCAAAAACATGCAAAATTGAGCCCGATTTCAGACGAATTTGAAGTTCAGTGGTGAATATCTTTGAAACGAATGAAGATATTCAAAATCGGATTTTTATTCCATCTACCGCGATTCCTCCTGCGTTCGGTGAAACAAGTCCGGTGAAGTTTGGTCCGGTAACCTTGGAGATCTTGATGTGAGATTGTACCCACCAAAAGCGCCTTTTTCGGAAGACCATATTTCGGCCCCTAGGGGGTGCTGCGCCCCCAAATTTTTACACGCGCTAGAGAATGGTTAAGTCTTACTAGCACACCCCCACAGGGGATGCGGCCCCCTTACAATTTTTTTCAAAGGGTGGTCAAAAATTGGCTTATAATGTAGCTTATTAGTCGCGAGAACTTTGGAGCCAAAGGGAGTAGCTTCATGAAACTTTGCCACGTGACATGCTGCTAGATGGAGGTGACAACCCGTGTACAACTTTTGGGGGGCATCTCCCTTAAAATTTGGGAGGGCAAAAAACGTCCAAAATTCAGTACGTTTTACGCCAACTTACAAGTTTGACCGCAAATATCTCTGGACTGGATAGAGTTATCGACAAGCGGTAAACGGCATTATCAAGTATGATTAATCCCATGTTGAACAAAAAAAAATTTGGTGAACTTTGGTTTACTAACACCAGATATTACATGGCTAATGTTCACCCACCCAAATTGAGTTTTTTGGAAGGCCATATTTCGGCCCCAGAGGGTGCTGCATTCCTAAATTTTTGCACGCGCTAAAGAATGACCAAGTCTTACTAGCGCACCCCCCACAGGGGACAATGGCTTTCTTTACAATTTTTTTCAAAGGGGGATCAAAAATTGGCTTAAAATGTAGCGTACTAGATGCGAGAACTTTGGAGCCAGGGGGAGTAGCTTCATGAAACTTTGCCACATGACGTGCTGCTACATGGGGTGATAACACGGGTGCAACTTTTGGGGGTCACTGCACCTTTAAAATTCGAGAGGGCAAAAACGTCCAAAATTTAATACATTTTACAACAACTTTTGAGTTTGACCGCAAATATCTCTGGAACGAATAGAGATATTGACAAGTGGTAAAAAGCGTTATCAAGTACTATTAATCGCGCGTTGAATAAAAAAATTTGGTGAACTTAGATCCACTAACACCAGATATTACGCGGCTAATGTTTACCCACCCTATGTTGACGGTGCGCGTTTTGCGTATGCTAATGCATTTGAGTGCGAGCCACGTTCTTTGCTACTGGGGGAATTTCACCCCCCCCCTTTGAATTTTTCCCCAATTGAATTTAGGGCGCCGGGCGGACTCACGTTGGGCTTTGCCCCAAATTTCTAGTTCACTTTTTTATACCAGCTGGCCTATAAAAGGTGAAATATGCATGCTTTACATAAGTCAAAGAATCTGATAGTGTTTGAAATGATTAGCCTTCGTTATTGCAGTGAAGGGCAGACACGGTGAACATTTTGTGTGGTGGGGTACCGGCCTGTCTGGTTGATGTTATGTTGGGGCCCATTTGTGTTTGGTGACATTAGCACTGTGTGATCCCATATATGATAGGTGACACTTCTTAGTTGTGAGACGGGTTTTCATTGAAACATTATTTTAGTCCTCCTGATGGGCAGTTGGAAAGAAAAGCTCTGACCAAAGCATTGCCGACACCTCCTGCATGTTATTAATAGACTGGTTGTTGCTGTGTTCAGTTCACGGGTGATGCTAGTGACTCTGTGTTGGCATACAACGTCTGGCCGCCATACGTCGGTGCTATGCTTGTTGGCAGTCTTCAGCTGCCAATGGTTCTGGTCATGAAAGACACACTCGGTGGCAGCTCAAGCCTCAGCTTCATTGTATCTCAGCTGTTTTTTGGTCCGCTGGAGAAGATGTCGCCGTATGCTGCGAAGTTCCGTCGCTGGAGCATTGAAAATTACTGGCAGGTACTGATATTTCACAATTGGTGTTGCTGTCTTTGCTGGCTGTACTTTATAATAATAATAATGATAATAGTCTCAATAATAATAATATTATTAAGATGACATTTATAACTTATCGTGCATTGCTTCAACTCTGTGCCTGTCCACTGCAGTTTAATTGACTTCGGCAAAGATCTGGACCTCTAGCCATTACTTTTAGTCGAACACTTAGCCCTAGGGGTCTTTACTCCCGGGCATATATATTAATATTAATAGTAACAAGGTTGTTTGCTACTGCAGCATGTTCTGCCAGTTAAAACGTGGTAAATGAAAATTGTATTTGTTGTGGTAGGTATTCTACATTGCCGGAGCAGTTATGGGTGGATACCTGTCGGCCAGTATGTCTGGTACACTGGGACAGGCTAAGGGCATGTCAGTGCCTGCGTCGTTCTTTGGTGGATTTGTGCTGTATCTTGGTGCCAGGATTGGAGGTGGCTGCACCAGGTACTATAAACCACTCCTTTATTAGTAGAAACGATAATTATTGAAGAAATTTAAATTTTTAAAAATTGGCAAATAATCAGTCGTTGATTTCCATTTAAATTAAGTGGATTTTGTGCAAGAAAATGCATGTTTTACCAACTTTGCAAGTCATCTTAAAGGTTTAAAAGGCTTGAAAATGTCAGTAGGTCTTCATAAGAAACCTATATCAGAGCTACAGAGCAGCGCCTGCCATCCAGCACAGGTGGTCATGTCCCATTTTAACTCAATCTGGTACTTGATTTACCTACCCACTCAGCTGAAAGGCCGAGTTTACCTCGATGGTTGGTTATATGCTAAGATGGCTTACCTCTTTAAGACAGTTGACCATACAGGCACTGACCGGGTCTGGCATGGGGCAACGGAATTGATTAGACACAACAAATTTGTTATGCCGAGACATGTTGGTTGTATGTGGAACGGTTGCAGCGGTCATGGACTGTCTGGCATGGGCCTGCTGTCCATTCTCTCGTTCATCCACATTGCAGCCACGTTTGCCACTGGAGTATCTTCGGCCTTCTTGCTGCGTTGGTATAACCTGCTGTAGGCCGAGGTCTGTTAGTCAACAGAGCTCAGGAGAGTTCTTGACACAAGCTCATGTCTACTGCATCCATTGCTTGTTGCTGTCCACTGATCTGCAGCTTACCAGAGTTAAAGCAATATCGGCATAATTTTTGCATTTGCTCTACCTGTCAGTCATGCTAATTTCCTGCTGAATCTCATGCTTTACTACTTTATGCTTTTTGTAAGTGTTGTGTTGTGCTAGCATCGCAGCATGTTTGCATTGTTATTGGCGACTGGTAACCTACTTGTTGAACACCACTGTCTTCTGTGTTAATGATTGCACATTAATACTGTTAATTTCATTGTCGCTGAATCAGTATGTTTGTAAATGTAGAATTGAAATTTTTTTCAGCTAATTGTGTACATTGATATGCCCACACTATGCATACCAGTAATTAGTTGTAATAGTGTGACGTTGACCAATTTTTTTACCGATGACATGTTAATTAGCAATACTGCGTTTAATATTTTAATAGATTTTTACAGTGTATGTAACAGACAATGTATAGCAGCTGTAGCACATCTCAAACAGTGATCAGACATTGCATTGTTACAATTATTTAATTATTTTGCTATTAATGCTTTAATGTTAATTTTCTGCAGCCATGGTGTTTAATGTGGCACCATATAGATTGATTGATGCAGGTTTAGTTAACTTACGCTGACCTAGAAGGCAATCAACATAGCAGTGAAGATGTTTGAAAAATCTGCATTCAGCAGTGGTTAATAGTAAAGGATAATAGTGACACTGAATGACTGCTCATGTGATGACTTCATTGTTCTGTCATAACATTAATAAGTATTAAATGAAAATTAATGCTCTTTGTTCTTGTTAGTGGCTACATTAGACTCAGGTATAGAAATAACACATTTTTATTTTGCCGTTATTGTTGTGATAATACGATGATTCTGGTGTTTTTTAAGTTTCTGAAACTGTACTTGTTTTTTAATTATAGCATTTTATTACTGACTTCCGATAGAAGTGCTCTGATCCACCATTTTTATTAGCGCTTATATTTTTTGCTTTCTGAGTTGACAGACGTTGATGTGTATATGTTGTTATAACAGCTTAGTTGTCATGTTCTTTTCTTTGACGTTAGGGTTGCCAATGTTATTTCCATAAATACGGGACAGCCTTGTGCTCTTTCCCTCTGCACTCTCCCCATTCCCATTCTCCTGAAATCTAGCTAAAGGCCTAAGGGAGTGCTCTAATCTAAGTAATATCCACCAGCAGATGCATATGGAGCCCTGTCACCAATCAGATTTTGGTGCATTGTTTAGTAAAAACATTTATGATGTTCATAAGCCATTAAGTCACTTTTAGGAAAAATGGGTCAGTGGAATCAAGGGAAGCCTTGGCCGGGACATAAGAAAAGGGATCAAACTACTGCAAATCCCTGATGCGATGTACGATTGGCAATCCTATTTGATGTTGTTGAAATCTCATTTGTTGGCATGGCTTATATCAGCTAGTTGTGCTCATTTCTTTCTTGACTTCTATTTTGTTGGCAGCTCAGATTGTTACAGAGACTGATAGAGTAGACGTTCTGCATTTTATCATGGGGAGAGTTCTTTGCTGTTGATGAGGTGTTAGGAATTTTGTCACAATCGCACATTTGACATGCACTATGCTGTGGTCTGTTGAAAACATGGCAGTTTTCTTTTGACAAACTCTGATCATTTAGTATTATTTGTCAACATCCTAAGTTGTCATAGGGTGTCTTGCCTGTCAGACAGTCAGTCAGGGCTTCAAACACGAAAACTAAAAAAGGCAGAAATAATAGTATCAAGAAATCAGAGAAAGCATGCAGTATTCATGTTTGCTGGGCACAATGAGCAATGTAAGCTTGGAATATTTAATTTATACAATATACTAACTATGTACATCTCAGACAGCCTTCTAGAGAAAATAACTTGACTCAACAGTACAACAAAACAGTACTGCTAATGCAGTTGCTACACTACATGCATTGGAAACTTAAATAAGAACTGTGGAAAACATTCAGCATCACGACTGCTAGATGAGCACGTTCTAACTTAAACAAGGACATACGACACAACTTAACACTACCAGGGTTGTTAATATCGCAGTATTGGTATCGCTACCAATACCATCGGCGATACTATATCGCCGATACTTTTCGCCTGTAGTATCGAAATGGGTATCAGCGATACTTTTCAGCTATTTTTTGGCAATATTCGATACCAATACTTTTGTCAGCAAGCAGCGCCACTGCGGCTGCTGCACAACATCGCAGGTGTCTGCCCGCATGCACGCAGTTAGGCCTCGGTGCACCGTGCAGGGAGACGTAGGCCCTAAACTAAAGGCGATGGACACGTGCTGGGGTCCATCTGCTCCACGGATGAAAGAATAGGTGTCAAGACTCTCACAGCAGACTCAGAAACGTTTGATTTGAAACCCGACCACGAGCTACGTACAGTCCAGCTGGCACTCCACTCTTGCTCTGCGGGTGATAGCCCACCCCCTCCTCACTCAACTTGATTACTGCCACCAATTGTCGATCGAGAGTCACTGACGAGCACTAGAAGCTGTTTATTGCGTCCTATTCAAACTGTTCAATTCTCTAAGGCAAGAAATATGATTCTCGAGATGGAGATTTTTCTCGAGTCTTGATTTTCATGAGTCTCCTTAATATCTGTACTTAATTCCATGGCGACAACTAGATTTACTATATCACTGCATCAGCAAGTGACTAAACATAACAATGCCAGGGGTGGATTCGCAAATTTTATAAAGAGAGGGCCAGTGGGCGAACGCAAGCCTATAACGGGGGTCTGGCAGTGGAGCCCCCGGGCCCCAGTGGGGTCCTGGGACAGAGCGTGTAGTCAAAAAGAGCTTTCAGCTTTCTGTCGCTTGATAAACAAAGGGCAGCCGTTAGTTGTATGGGTGTCATAGTGGTAAACATTTTTTACCACTATGTATGGGTGTCACTGCCCATGGGTAGCATTTTTTATTTGGACAACAGCTCAACTTAGTCTTATAGCAAGACCACGTTGCTGTCTTTGTTCTATAGAGTCCTACATAGGGGGCCTTTTGTTTACTTCAGTGATGTGGCATGCAAAATCTTGACGCACTGTAGTTGAAGTTGACTACCACACCGACGAACGAAAAAAGAAGCGCAGCCAGCTGGGCCTCCTCCTAAACACACCTGTGATTGCTGAATGAGTAGAAAAAGTATTGCCTGTAAAAGTATTGGTATCGTCAGTACTTTTCTGCAACAGTATCAGTATTGGTATTGGCAATAGTTTTTAGCCAAAGTATTAATATTGGTATCACCAATACTTTTCACAAGTATTGTTAACAACCCTGCACAATACACATAAAAGTGCACAGCTTGTATACTGAATATAAAGCAAGTGTCTAAAGCCACTTTTCCTGTTTGCTGTGAGCTTGTGAGAAAAAGAAAACTGCAGCCTTAGCATGGCATGCCATTATTTTCAGCCAAGACCAGTAACCACAGTTACCTTCCCACCAGCCATATAGCATCACTAACAGTAACTAATGAAACAGCAACTATAACATAATAGCATTGAAAAGAGCAAACAAGTCATCACTTGTACAAAATTCAGTGTTTGCAGCTCTGCCTATCATAGCTTCAAGCTAGATGATACAAATCTATTATACATCTTCCATTACCATAACACGTTAAATATGACAGCAACAGACCAATCACCATCGCTTTAAGTTTTATATCTATACACAATAATGCCTGTCATTTATAGTCCTGTTTTTCCTGACCTAACAGAAGGCAGACAAGTCTACACCCCCCTATTGCCTTATCTACAGGGTGGCCACTGGCCACTTGTCTGGTAAACCTGAAAATGTCCGAGAATTTTACAGCTGTCAAAGGAAATATCCGGCATTTCAGTAAAAAAATGTCAGAGAAGAAATCTTGTCAAGGAAAATTGCCCAGAAACTTTTCCAAAAAACTGTGTCAGCAGGTTTTTAGTATCTTGTAGTACTGGATTTACATTGCCTAGTTCAGTACCAGTTCAAATAGTCAGCAGCGCCACAAATCAGGGAATTTCATAGTGTCTGGAAGGTGGTCACCCTGTATCTAGAACCTATTGAAGTCGTGTGTGGTAGTTGGCAATATGGTGTCTGATCTACGAAGTCATTTTTCATCCACTGGCCATGCACTTGCGTCATGAAAACATGACTTATATTGACTCAGCTTAACATCTACCACATCAGATTGTCACTTAAGCCTAGTTATTATAATCTAACTGTATCATCATACACATCAACCGGAAAGTAGTTTTCAACTCAAAACCTGTTGAATATTGTCACAATCAGTGCCATAAAACAGTGCTAGTATTGTTTTCAATATAACTTTGACAGCATTAAATCATCATATAATGCAGTGGCAGTACTGAAGCCAGCTGGTAGCTTCCTCAAAATCTAACAAAATAAAAGTGCTACTAAAAGCATTCTAATATCTGCCAAATTTATTGTACAAATAAAAGCAGCATACTTTTCTAAGGCAAATAGTATAACATTTATGATGAAGACTGCAGCAACTTTGCTACTCTGCATGACATACTATCAACAGAAGGTCATCAAGGTCACTTGCATGGAGGACATGTAACCGGAAGGTTGTACAGTGCGGAGAATACTGTTGTCATAACTCAAATGCCAAGACAAGCCAGTACATGAGGAAAATAACAATAACGAAGCCAACCAAGGCCCACAATGGGCTGTAGAGACCTGGACACAAAAACACAGCATTAACACCACTTACAAATACTTCAAAAACACTGGCACCAAAATGCATTCAATAAATAATAGCATACACAACAGCATGTTGAATATATCACAAATTCGAGAAAATTTTGAAACACAATATGCGATGTTTATTTTTCTACATTTATCCGCAGCAGAGTTAGTTCTGTTTATGTCTTATCACGGTGCATTGTAATTTTCTGTTGTTTTCAGTGTCCAGCTCGTGCACTATTTTCTGAATGTAAACTTCTTTTGGCAAATAAAAATGAAAAGAACCAAATCTTACAGTATAAGTCAAGTATCATAACAACAGAAAAGAATGACAACACATTTATCAGAAAGCTAGCTTACATACAAAACACAGTCCAGAACACAAAACTCAAGAAACAGTAGCTTACCAAATGTCACATGTTGATAACAACTTACTGCAGGACGTCTTGAATTTATCAGCTAGTGTAATGAACCATTTGAAATTCTGTGCATGATACAAGCAGCCGATGCCTCTGGATGGCATTTATCCTGCCGTGAATACTGAGTACAGTACATGACACATGTAACAGGGCTACTTCTTCTTTCCGTGATCTGCTACGTTAGCAGGTTCATGACAGTCTGTCCTTATTTCCACCAAATGCTTCTATCATCAGCTGCTTTTTCACCTTGGTATAAATGCTGTTTTCTATTAAGTTATATGTCATGAACATACAGCTTCTTTTCTTAGTCTTTTCTGAATTTTTCACGCATTAGATAATAAAGCCAGATAAAAATAAATGGCAAAATCAGGACAAAAAATAAACAAAATAAGAGACACATACGGCGAGACTCCAATTGATGTGCCTTGATTTGGCTGTCGGCAGATATGCTGAACAGAGTGAAGTCGACATTAGGACCAACAATTGCATGTGACGTAGTGTTCGGTGCAAACTCCAGACCAGTCACAAAGATCTCGTGTGCTTCACTTAAATGATATATACGCTGTGCACCAAAAATGACGAATGCAAATACCACAGACAGCAAGCAGACCACTGGTTAAACCTTTAATGCCCTGACTGTGCCTCACACATTACACTACCATGCCACAATAAATGAATGTACAGCTGCTTTCCTGTAATACGTTGTGTTCTCACTTTTCAGATTTATGAACAAATCAGTTTACATACTCAAAGTACATGCAAAAAATGCTGATTGACTACCATCCAGTTTTAATCCCTTGTTAAAAACAGTCCATTAACCAATCAAAAATGATACTTTTTGGACCCAATAAATGCATTACCAACAGACATATGCGTATGAAACAGCCATTTCTTTATTCAAAACCTAATTATCTTTTCACTATGGAGAAGTTGGCAGGTGTCATGCATATGCATGCCAAATTTCTAAATTACAAATAGTGGTAAGCACTGGAAGTTGTCAAGATTTTACATTGGAAACAAAAACCACCTCTAGGCTCTAAACTTGAGTCATCAGGATATATGTAATTGCAGGAGAGGAAAATATGGCAGTACTTATTACCTGCAAGCTGAATGATACATAGACTGACACAGTGCCAGAGATAGTGCCACTCGCCACATAAATGCCATCATCACTACATAGAAAAACATCATCATGATGCTGTTACCACTAAGACAGAGATTTCATTTACTGCATCCATCAGTTCTCCAGGCTTAAACTCATCTGCTCCTTAGTACTTTTCACCATAGACTGGTGATTACGTTCACTGTTTAGTTACAAAGGTAGCTGGATGTAAATGCTCAGACCCGGCACACTTGTTGCCCAAACTGTGCACTACTTAAACGTACTTTCTTATTTACTTACTCAATATACTAGAGATAAATACTTGAGGTCAACCTCCCACCACCTGGATTGATCAGATCTGTTGAAACACGGGAATACCAGTGGCCGATGCACTAGAGCTGGCAGAAAACAGATCGTTGTATCGACAAATCACAATGGCAGAAAGCTACCGCTGAATACTTTGCATCATGACGACGATGAACACACCAAATGACATGCAATGCAGATCTACTAATCATACCATCCAATGCTTGGCATCTAATGAAACTACGAGATGGCTTGGGAAACAGAATACTACAAAGCTGCCTGTCCCACCTACCACATTCACTATAACACTGTTGATAGGTGGTAGCAAGGTCTGGTAGTTAACATGTGTCTGATCAATGTGGATGCCCTACAAAACCAGGCTCTGAATGGACGACTGTCTGTATTGATATGTACAACCAACAACCCTTGTCAGCTCAGCCTTTCACCACTCTTCTCTCAGGGTGGCCACTCTTCAGTCATGATCAAATTCCCTGACTTTTCCCGACATTTTAAGGAAACATAGATGGAGTATCGCCCCTCGCAACAGTAGCTTCAGTTTTCTGTTTCTGTCCGTATCCTCTGCAAACTCCTGTGAAGGATATCACGCAGAGCGGAGTGGTGATGCCATCTAGATGCTGGGAGGAGGATCTGGGGAGACAGTTGACACCAGATTAGGAGTAGTCAGCATGACGACCTCAATGGGAAGAAGATTCCAATCCGGCACAGTACGAGGAAAAAAGGAATTATGGTAGACTGAGGTGCGAGCGGTTATGTGACGGAATTTATACGGATGACTGCTTCTCGTTCGTTCATCAGCTCGGATGAGAATGTGTTCAGTTGGTAT
>Ga0209367_1010221_pt1 | contig 12613 bp, 9 predicted proteins | sample WorMetLIZISLAND2_FD_187412 | JGI IMG/M metagenome (GOLD analysis project Ga0209367, IMG submission 187412) | Marine gutless worms symbiont microbial communities from Max Planck institute for Marine Microbiology, Germany - Olavius geniculatus... ... | reverse complement strand
TTGTTACCATTGCTTTCAATGGGGCATAAGGGAAACCGCTGCAAAACCGAAGATGGTGCTGCCACCTAGCGAACAACATTGCCTTGGCGGAGGTGTGCGGGCTCTGATTGCTTTCTAGTTTTATTTATATTTCAATTCATTTAGGGTTAGCAGTCAAGTCAACTAACTTATAACGGTCCATTGCTGCAGTGCAAATTCCTTCCAGTTCCAGTATATGGCATATAGGTCGATAAAGTGCGTTTAAAACGACAGAAATGAGATGAACAACCTAATTGTATACGAAATAAACTGCGCAGAACTGAGATAAACTGGCCAATTAATTTCAGTTCAGTCCATTTCATTTCTGTCGCTTTGAACACGTCTTTAAGGCCCAAATTCCGCTACTTCGATTTGTCGCGGGTCCGTCGTATATAGCTTGTTTGCATTGCACACAGCATGTTGTACGACAAATTCACAGCAGATCGTCGAAGCAAATGGAGTTTGGTCAGTATACGACGTAGCCTACTTCCAGGGAGAGACGTCGCCACGGGATGGACATGTCCATACCCAACTTTTGCCAGAGGTTTTTCCTGAGATTGATGCAAATCGGATGAGTTTTTACGAAGGACGTGGAGAGGTGGAGAATGTCGGTCAGTTTTGGAGTTTGCAAAATGCTGAGAATGCGGCAAATTTTCTGTTTCTATTGGGCATCCAAAAGCTAAAGAGTTTTCAGCATTCAGGGGCTCGACTGACCCCTGACGCTATGTCCCTGGACGCCGCTGGAGGGCCGCGGCTCTCAGATTCTTGTTATAGGCTTGCGCTCAGCGCTCCACCCCACATTTTTGGGTCGACCGTTCAGCTTTGCTAAGCTTAACGGTCTGCCCTATGGTAAGTAAGTAAGTAAGTAAGTAAGTAAAATGTGAATTTATATAGCTCATAACGTTGAATTAACCTCTAATGCGCCTGTCTGTAAGCTGCCTGTCACGGATGTATTGTGGCTGCGAGATAGGGCCAGGTTGCTATTGATCACTAATAGGAAGTCGCATATTGCCCTTCACATGAGACGAAAATCATTTGCTGGCCTTCCGACACTCGAGTACGGTCGGCCCTCCCAAGCAACAGTTGGGTTTCTTGTTTGACTTAGCGATGCGTCTGTGTACTGCAGCAGGGTCGACGCAAGAGTTCGCCGCTGGACCGCAGGCGTCGCTCTGCGACGGGACGCGGGTCGCGAGCTCGTCAAGCGGAGTCCAGCGAGTCATCCAGCGATACCGAAGACGATGACGCTTCGGTGTCGCCGTCCGCTTTCTCGATATCATCCGACGACACAAGCGACGACGACGACGACGACGACGACGACGACGATGAGGAGGAGGAGGACAGTTCTCGACTTCACATCGTCGACCGTGCCTCCGCTGCTGGCGCTACAACATCGCGCTCCCCTGACGACGATTCGTCCCCCACGCACGGTGCTCGACAGCATTCCAGCGCGGCCACGGCGACGGCCACTCGGTCCCCGGCCCGAGGCGCTCAGACCTTCTCCTCCTCCTCCTCGTCCGTCCTTCGACTCAAGATCAACAAGCGGCGGGTCGACGTCAGCGGCCAGCGTTCGGCTGCGGGCGCGTCGTCGCGGCGTGGCACGACTGCACGCCGGAAAACATCGTCGACGTCGACGCCGCTAGGAAGGAAACTGTCCGCAGCAACCGCCGGTAAAGTTCGAGGGACGAAGACCACCACCGTTGCTGGTGAGATAACGTCGCCAGAGCTGGGTTCACCACCGGACGTGAAGCGCTGTCGTCCTGCCCACTGGTCGCCGGTCCAGTCCGCTCGCCCGCCGTCTGCCACGGCCGCCACCGAAGACAACATCTGGCTACCACCGCCCGGGGTCCGGTCCCTCATGGACAGGGTCAGCATCACGGACGTCACGGCCAACACGCTGACGGTGACCGTGCGCGAGTGCACCACCGAGGAAGGCTTCTTCCGTCGCCCTGACGCTGAGGAAACCAATGAGACTGCAACGACAGCATCATCGACGGCAGAGACTTCGACTAGTACCACAGCCGCCGCAGCAGCAGAACCGACGTAGAAATACAATAGGTCCTACAGGTTGTGCCAAAAATAGCACAATTTTTTTATACTATAATAACTTCATCAAATATTAACTGATGTTCAATTTTTTACTGTCGGAATCAGGAAAAAAATGTAACACTTTCACTAAAGATCCCGCTACATCTCATATTTGTCGCTACACTACCTTGTGAAATGACAGACATCGCACTCAAGCCGGCGACGACACTGACCAATTACGTGATCAACGTTGATGGAGCCTGACATGTGGCCCCAAGCAAACCAGACTTAAATTTGGTCCTTTATGCTGTTTGAGGGGCCCTTCAACAGATGGTCTGTCAACGTCAACAATTCACGACAATAAACCGGCTGAAACAGGTGATCCTTATTGAGTGGGGCAAGCTGTCGCAGCGTTTGGTTGATCGCGCCATTGGTCAGTGGCGTCGCCGGCTTGAGTGCGATGTCTAGCAGCAAGGGGGACACATTGAACATTTGATGTGAAAACTGCTAGATGTGACATGACAGTTACTTTGGACAATAACTAAGACAATAAACAGGTTGTTCCCTGTTGTTAATTTCTTACGTGTTGTTACAAATTATCATCTTGTTTTCAATTGTTGCTTTTAAAACACTGATATTTCGCTGGGTAGTGTAGCAACACACTTCAGGAGTAGTGGGATCTTTAGTGATAGTGATACTACAAATTTTCTCCTGATTCCAACAGTAAAAGAATTTTTTAAATCGGTTGATATTTGATGAAGTTATTGGCGTATAAACAAAGTTGTGCTATTTTTGGCCCACCCTGTGCATAGTACAGTACGACACGCAATAAATTCATATAGCGTAGCCTACAGAAATACAGTTTCTAATACGTTGTAGCGTCAAGGTTAGTGAAGTCTACATTAAGGAAAGTGTTTTAAATAGCCTAAACATGTCAATGGAGAGTGGGATCTCTCAAATGGCCCATCGGAGTATTACAGACATTAGGCCCAGACACTAATAAGCCTAAAGAGCAAGCCTTGGTAAAGCAGACTTTGAATTGTTTATGCGGTTCAACTTGATAGCTCTGTGACCAACTCTCCGTGGCCCAAGGAATTTCTGAGAGAGAGTGACACGAGGATGGTAAAATACTGAGAAATTAGTATGCTAAGTTATTGGCTGAAGTGGGGGAGGCAGACATTCAACTTCTCCGTTGAGATGGGATCTTTTAATCTGTGTTAGAATCAAACAGTTCTGGGATGAGCCTATGTCTAGTCGCTGTAATGCAGTCTGCTGCTGGCACACGTTGCCATAGCTTCCCGAGTTACGCTTCAGTGAAAACGTTACCGTCAGTAATTCACAAATTTACGCTAATTTTTGCAGTGGGCATTTGGATCAGTGTATCACGGTCATGGTGACACATCAAATTATTAACCATGTTGACCTGTCTTTGACGATGCAATTGTTAAATGTCACATGAACCAGTTTAGATCGGATCAGAACGTGACTGATCTTCACCCAACCGTCCTAGGCCAGTTCACAAATTTTAATCTATTGTTTGTTTTGAACCAGTCATAAAAAACTGTTGTCATTACGTTCCGTAGCTATGGCATTAATCATAATGAGTATGGGCATTAGTCTAGTTGTTTTCAGTAGAAAAATATTACCTCATATCTAAGCAAGAACATTCTAGAACCAATGCATTGTTAGTTATTTTATTTATGTTTTCCCAACAACTAGTCAACTGGAAGATCTGCAACTGAACATTTTAATTATGTACATAATAATATATTTAAAGCTTTAATTTATTGTACACTGCTGACAGATAATGCTTTAATGTTGTTGGTTGCAGAAAGTTGCATTTATTAATTTACGTTATTGTCATGTAGAGAAACACAGCAGTGTGCGTAAGAAGGCTATTTTATTGCCAGAATATTTAACTTGAAATGTTTTATTTGTTTTAAACATACACCTTGTTGTGTTGTGTTGCATGTGTATTTTGTATGCAACATATATGACGCCAGTTTTCACACAGTTGTAGTTGTGTTATTACATGTTACAGTCAAAATAATAACATGTATATACTGTTTTCCCCATTTTTAAATAGAAAAAGTACAAATCCTTAACAATATCACAGTGAGCATGTACAACAATTTTTCATGGCACACAATAACTAAAGGTCTCTTGCTGATACTACCAATGTTAATTATCAACGTGCACTGGTGCAAAAAAAAACAGTTTTCTCAGTGGTGAAAGTATATTCCTTAAAAAGCCCATGTAAGTTTCATGCCAGAATTACCCTTGCCTTTCCCATGGCCGTAGAAGCCGGTTCGGCAGGTCCGACAGCTGCTGACCAATGTTTGGGTGTGTATATAATCCTTTCCCAACAAGAGCGAAATATTGGTGCCAATTCTTGTGAGAACTTGTCTTCATAGTGCAAAATAGTCCTCAGCTTCAGGGGGCTTTGTGCCCTACCCCCTCCAAGAGGAAGTTGCCCCTCCAAGGCCCTGCCCGTAAACCCAACTTGAGGCTATGGCCCCAGAACCCCAAAGTTACCCCAACATAGGTTCGCGTTCCCGTGCATGCCATAAAAGCAGGACCAATCCAAAGTACACTGCTACAGGCCTGTTTCCATCTGCAACTCGCCTAGAGTTTCTACTGGTATGACCGGAAGTTGATCACATGTTGTCATGCCCAAAGAATTAAACTGCATGCCACACACTGGCCAATGCACAAAGCTTACGAATGTCTTCACTATTCACTCCATAATAAACAGTAGCAGTAGTATCTACTGACGGCATTAATAACAGCAATAGCATTAGAAACAGCTGTATTGATATAACAAGAAAGCACTCGAAACATCTATAAATGATAAAAGAAAGAAATCTGGGTCCAATCATACATGTAAACTTTAGTTCAAACACAGATACCGGTACTCCAGCCAAGTCCAGATGAACCTATGTCAAATTATTACAGCCGAACTTTTTACTTAAACCCAAGGTACAGTAAAAATTGACATATGCAGTTATACATCTTAGAACAAAGTTGCAGTTGTAATACGATTCTCACAAAAAAAAATCTGAAAATCCGGATCCTTATCGAGGTCGATGCCTGCCAAAAATCTTACGAAAATTAGTCTGGATGATTTTCAGCAATTCTGCCAACAAAGACAGACAATTGAGACAACATTAACTTAGTAAAGCTAAAAGCAGTGTAATAAAAACAGTTTCAATAACAGTGCAGTGACGGCAACGCTTAGCAGCTAGCTGTAGAATATCTCGTGATTAAGCAGCGTCACTAAACCATGAGATGTGGTGACAGTGATGACTGTGCGCTCGGAGTCTCGCGCTCTTCTGAAATTGTTTCAAAGTCTCGTCGCAGCTCCAGCTCTGCTTCCAGGGCTTCGCGTTCAGCCGCCGGCATGGCAGCCAGCGCCGCTTCAAACTCCGAGAAGTCGACGTACGCCGCGATGCGACCGCTTTCATCCACCTTCATTGCAGCCGCCGCACGGAGGTTGACCTCAATCGACCCGGTGTCAGCGTCAAACGTCGAGGACGAAGGAGACTCACTGCCGGCACTGTCATCAATGTAGGAGGATTCCCTCTGCACCGCTGCCAGCGGATGCTGATTGGCTGGTAGCTGTGGGAAGAACGGGCGAGGGGGGGAGTCCTCAGCACCAGGTCCTGGAGGAGGGATGGCAATTGACAGTGGAGCCATCATCTGTGGAAGACCAGCGATGGAATGATGGATGAGGACTCGAGACGATGGACTTAGAGCAGAGCTGGCGAAGGGGAAGTTGAGACCACGAAGAACGACCGTGATGTCATCATGTGCACGGTATCTCTGACGACTCCGAGCGTCCGGTGCAGACTCGTACGCACTGTGATGTTGTCGGACGACGTGATCGACAGCTGCCTGCGCAACGGCGTGAAACGTCGACTGCAGGGAGAACTGAGTCGCAATGATGCTCGCAATCTCTGCATTCACCGGCTGATCCGGCCCTGTGACATCCTGGATCGTTCGGTACATTCCGTCCGACAGCAGAGCCAGGAAACAGCACGAGGAGTCCAGGTCAAAGCCTCCAAAGACTTCAGGCACGGCCAGCAACGGCGACGATGATGCACAACTAAAAATAGTTCAATAAAACAACAACATCCGTGTTACAACAGATGTAGCAATATATAGGATGCTGGCACACTACATGCAAGTAAAAGCTCAAAGAAACAAGAAATCAAGGTGTTCTCAAATATCGCTTATCTCGAGGCATCTCTGCACAGTCATACTTCATGGCACTATTTACCATTGACTCTACTAATACTGACAACGTAATGGCATTTACTTTCTTCAGTAAACGAAAACCAATACCGAACCAAATTAAACAATGCCGGGACCTGGTGCTCAGTCACCTGATCATTTCAATATCCCGATAGTCATTTTTGATGCTGTAGTCGCCAATACTGCGGGTGTAAAAGTGTCCAGCCAGTCTACCAGTCTGTCGCACTTTCTCCACATCGACGCCCAACTGAGAGAGACGTTTGAGTTCGTCATCATTGTTCAGATTGTGATCAGCCGTCAGCTGTATCACTCGCAGCTGGTCCTCTGATCCCTGTCGGCATAGCAACGCTCGACAACAACCTGTCAAAGCATCACAGACCAGCTGCACGTTTATCTAGTTAGAATCACACGGTGATCATAATGTGGCACATATAAACTGCATCTCAAAAACATCCAAGACTTTTCTGATTATAACTTGAAAAGGGATTAACAGATTTTCAGGTTTTTTGATGCGAATATTCTTGAGACAAATGGCCACCAAATGACTGTTTAATTTCTCACTTCACCCAACGTCTGTTCCGCAGCATCACCTGGAGAAAACAGAACCGATGAAATATTACATTTTTATATGAAATGCAGTATTACTACTTAATAAAAATAACGCACAAAACATTTCTTCACATGTCTGAAACTTGGGCTGACATTTCATCCAGTTTCAACTGCCTGCAGTAAAACCGCCCGAAATGTCAGCTAATTATGTAAATATAGGCATGCAGACAGAAGCATCGATAATGCTCTGCTCTAGACCAATCCAGACTTCACCAGTCACTTCTTGAATTCATAAACATTCCTGAACATCATCTGGTAGACATACTGCTGCACAACAGTCAAACCTTGTAAAAAACTGGCTGTTGGGGCCACAGATCTGGACAGATAAAAATTACTGACGTTTTTTTCATGCACTTCAACATGTATTTTGCTTGGTCGGCTTTCCTGAGGTAGTGCAGACAGACGTTGGGCGAGGTGGGAATTTAAACAGTCATTCAATAGCCAGTTGTGTCATAAATACTACTGCCAAAAATTATATAAATCTGATAATCTTTCTTCAAGTTATGATCAATAATGTTGCGGATGTTTTCTCACGTTTTTTTGTTTAATTCAATGCACATTTTGCCTGGTCTGCTTTCTCCAGTTAGTGCAGAAGCAGACATTAGGTAAGGTGGGAAAACAAACAGTCATTTGATAGCAAGTTGTGTCAGGAATATCAACACCAAAATGTAGTGTAGACTCCTGAAGCAGAGCAGAATGATTAACATTTCAAAGTTTCTGTCCATTGAAGGTCACATTTCTCATTCCTAAACTGCTTTAGTTTGCCAATAATGCGTGAGTGAATAAATGCAACATATGACAGGTTTCAATAAATGATGAAAAGCTCACAATCAACCTTCAGACTGGCATACAGTTACTGCAATCACACAGGTCAGTAATGAAAAATCTCGCTGGTCACTGAAACAACACTTGCGATCCCAATCCCATTCACTGTAAGACAAACGTTAACATACCAACGTTGGCCACGTAAAGACGATTGTTGACAATTAACGCAACTAGTGCCGCAGTTCCACCTGCAATTTCAGCATCAATTTTCTTCAGACGACTGTAAATCTCAGGACAACGGTGTGGAAACTGTTCTGCCGTTACATCCTAACACCACCAATCACTTCCTGATTTCAAAATCAGCCACTCACGTTTATTTTTACTGCACTAATTTTTTACAGCATTAAACTCGGCAAGACGACTGTCTGTGATATTACATACATGTAACTTAACATTGCCTGACTTAAGCCCAAAGTATGCTAAGTTTTCAACGCACCATAGTCCAATGGCAATAAATACAGTAAATACAATGCAAAATGAAAAAATACACTTTATATGCAATGCGCAACACCAACCGAAGGCATCAACAATGTGGATGTGTAATGTTGTAATGTAAATTTAATGAATTACCGGTATGTCTATAATTAATGCTAGATGCTGCATAGGCCAATATTGTTCAGTACACAGATTAGGACAAACCGCTATCTGAATGTAATGGATAATATGACTATTTAGGCCTAACTATAACATGCTAGCTCTAATAGCTTACAGACAGTTCACAGAACTGATTCAGTTACAAAAAAAACACATTTTAACTATGTCTCAAAGTGATGACATACCGTTGGAATTTCCATCATGAGACTGTATTTTTCAGCAAGTGACTCATTGATTAGTTCAAAGAAACCTTTCTCTATGGCAATGAAAGCCTGAACGTAAAACACAGTAGTTATACCAATCACAAACATGTATGGCACCATGACAAAAACTCCAAAAGCATACAATTCAGCTCTATGATCTATATTGCTAACACAATCTTACTGACAACAGTAAGAACGGTGTTTATGAGTTCACTGGGCTTGTTTGTTCATTTGCTGAAAGCAAAACACCGTGCAAAGTATCAAGTGGCTGCCGACCCTCATGACTAACCTTACCGACCAGCTCCTAAGTTGGCCCTTATATCAAAACTGACACTTAATACCAGTATTACTACATAGCCAAAAAAGCTCGTACTCATTAACCACCCACAGGGAGCAGAAGACAAAGTCAACCTGGTGGATGGTTACACATGCATTGTAATGGTCACCTATCGCAGCATTAATCAGATTTGATGCACAGCAATTATACCGAACAAGACCAACACACTATCAATAGACCAAGCTCTGTACTGCATACAACAGGAAATAAAAACCATGCATAATAACAAAATAAAAAGTACTGGTATCACTAAATCATGACCTGTTTAAGGACATCTTTTATCTCGTCGTCTGTGACTTTGCCATGCAGTTGACCAAGTAATATCTCTTCCGGCATTCTCTGTGCTGCAAATGCGGCCACTTTACTGCCACTGTGACCATCAAAAATGCCATACAAGTAGACTTCACCATCCTGCCTAGAAACAATAAACAGTTTCATAAAACATTAGGCATACACCCAATATTTTGCAGTATTAGTTTTATACATAATTATTAATTACACACAACACTAAGTATCTCATACACATGCAAAATAAATTCAACATAGAGTTATTGTGATCAAAAATGTATTACCAAGTGATGAAGACTCAAAGTAAGCAATCAGCTAAAACTAACAATCAGTACGATGCTACATAAGTCGACAGTGAAATAAGTAATGCGACAGGTAACGACAACCATTCCATGTAGAGACTGCAATCCTGGTATCCCAAATCCTGGCCATTTTCGCCAATCCCAAATCCTGGGATTGGCGGCGTCCCAATCCAGGGATTTTGGGATTACAAAAATTAGTTAAAATTGTACCTTGTTGCACGTTAAATGACATTAACAAAAATTTAAACTGTCTGATGAATAAAATATTTCATGTGTGCTACAGTACTACTCCGTGCTGTGCACTGCAATTTGCATTTTGACAGTCAGTGTCACTCCCTCAGTTTGAATATACCTTCTGTATGTATGGGCCTATACTACATCTTATGCATGACATAAGTCAAATGGGGATACCGAAATGAAGACCAATCTGTAAGCCTAATCCCGAAACGAGATCCAGAGATTACAAATTTCTCAATCTCAAATCAAGGGATTAAGAATTCAATACTGGATTGCAATCACTAATTCCATGGTTGGGTTGGTGGCATGGTGTAGCGGTAACAAGTTTCATCTGAGCAATAAAGTTACTCTATGCCAAGCTGGGTTAGTACTTGGATGGGTGACTGCCTGCAGGCAGGTAAATCATCTTGGCATGTAACCAGCCGCCTAAGTCAACTTCATCCCTCCTAAGCCTTCCATCCTTTCGTGGTAGGAAAATCGAGTACCGGCCTATGTAGCTGGGGTTAAGGTGAGGCACGTTCACCTGTGTCAAGTGACAGATAACGTTGTGAGATCCCATACGGCAGGTGACGCTCCATAGCTCTGAAATGGCTTCCATTAAGAGCTATAATACCAGCTTTAACCTTTTAACGTTTTATCAAGAGCTACAGAATAAGCATGCACTGACAAGAATGTAATGTGAAGATTTCTAAACTCTGGTAAACCAAGACCAGTTTTAAAGAAAAAACATCAGCCTACAAACATAAGACAGAGCAACAACGTCAGCTTCAGCCATGCTGCATTTCATGTTCTTCGTCATGCTTAATAACTATCTTAAAGTTGCTGCTGTCATAAAACAGCACTGTTTAATATAAATGGTTGTAATGACAGAAACTGTTAACAATGTGACAAACCGGTAATGGAAGCTTCTATCTTCACATTCATGTCCTTCTCGACGCAGACCATTCTCACGATAGATCTGATTGGTAGATGATCCTACTCCGGACAAAGGACAAACCAGATCATCTGTCCATAATTCTGGCTGTTCCTGTATTGAACATAATGACATGGCATGAAAAATATGCAACATTCAATGTTATCTTTTATGCACATAGCCTACATAAGCAGTCAATGCTTGCCAAAAATGGCATATCAAAAGAATGTTGAAAAGTGAACAATTTCAACTTTCACTACATGGTAGTACTGATGCATAGGACTCAGTGAATTACCTTCGACGACCTGATCAACAATAAATACCAAGTTAATAATATCATGCTTCATGAAAACACAGGAAATCCTGTTACTATACAAGACAAACCCACAACTGATGATAAATTGATAAATATTCTAGATGCTAATCAATATCTAGTATGATGTGAAATAAAGTTATCACATACGACATATCTAATGTCTTTGCACAAAAATTATGGTTTCTTTGCAAATGTTTAACCTAATGTTTCCTTCTCTCACATTATTATGCCTTCTGCTTGTATCATTTGAGTAAAATGAATCAGTTTTCATGGAATTTATTTTCAGAAATGACGTTGAGGCTGTTTTTTGTTATGATTTTGTTTAAATAAGTTGTGACAGTGCTTGCAAATATTCACTCGAACATCTGCATGCTGTATCCACACTACAAGTAACACAAACTTTTCAATTTTCCAGAATACAGCCTTAAATGTCTTAGCTTTTGTGGTGATTAACTTACAGCTGTAGTAGTTACCTGAGCAATAATTCTAGCGGGAGATCGGCGATCTTGCTGTTAGCACTGGAAAATTGCTAGAGTAGATCGAGTTATTATTAACATTATTGGGAAGATGGTAGAATTCATATGCCTGGTAGACATAGAAGGTCCACAAACCATGCCACGACACTGTCACGTATTTAAATCAGGCTTATTCAGTATTATATCAGCATCCATCTCAAGCCAAAGCTGTTTTTGTTACACGGACTTAGAACTATAGTGCTTGTGAATAATTTTATTTAATGCTTGGTAACTGATAACATTTCAGTTCCAACCACAGTCTTAGCAATGCAGTGAAGAAATGCAGCTGCATTCTTTCATTAAAAATGAGATAAAATGTAATTAGATAAATGGCGATCTACCGCTAGTAATTTTCTGCTCTCTAGTGCGAGATCGCCGATCTACCGCTAGCACCTTACCTGAGACAGTCCAACTCCGTTCAGACTACCCAAGTCAGAACTAATGTGCAATGATATCGGAACATTCATCGCACAACTTATTACAATAAAATGTACACAGCAACGTCACATAAGCAACATATGTTACGATAAGCGCATAATGCTACTACTTTTGTACTCACAAAATCAACTGTAAACAAAACGGCCCTAGAATAGCGATGAAAAAATTAATTCAATGTAGAGCTGGGCGATTCGGCGGAAAACGAATACGATTCGATATTCGATTTCATCATTCGATTCGGCGGTGATTTGAAGCCTTCAGAAATTTTAAATTGCAATGTAAACAAAAATGTGCCAAGAAAGTAGTAAAAACTAGTAACAATGAATTCAGCACGTTAACAAAATCAGACACCAAGGTGCTAAGGTGCGGCAAAAAGTAACTCCTAAAATTGCTAGCCATTTTCTCAGCAACGGCTCGGAATTTTCACGTAAAATTTTACACATTTATTATCAGTTTTCACCTATTTGAAGAAAGCCAAGCGTCATTTAATGATCCTTTACGGATGTAAAATTACGAATTTTATCGTAAAACAATATTATCGTGATTATGCACATTTAAAAAAAACTTAGTGCTGCAATCAATCAATCAATCAATCAAGTTTATTTCAGACAGAAACGTCCATAGAACACAAATAAAATAATAAAAGCAATAAAAGCAATAAAAGTGGTAAAAAAGAAAAGCAAAAATAAAACATATACACATCACAGTCCAATTCTTACAAAATATTTAACTACAGCAT
>Ga0209367_1010218_pt1 | contig 12615 bp, 8 predicted proteins | sample WorMetLIZISLAND2_FD_187412 | JGI IMG/M metagenome (GOLD analysis project Ga0209367, IMG submission 187412) | Marine gutless worms symbiont microbial communities from Max Planck institute for Marine Microbiology, Germany - Olavius geniculatus... ... | reverse complement strand
GTGCCACGTCATCGGCTCAGCACCTACGGCCGTCGGGCGTTTTCTGTTGCTGGACCAACTGTCTGGAACTCACTGCCTGATGACCTACGTGATCCGGAATGTTCTGGAAACATTTTCAGACTGTCGCTAAGTAAAAAACGTTTTTGTTTTCACAGTACTAGTGTGTTCAGCGCATTAGAGGTTTTGACGACAATGCGCTATATAAATTTGCATTTAACATTTGACATTTGACATCGACCTTGAATGATTTTGCAGCTCACTGACAACCAGTACGGTCGGCTATCCTAGCGACAGCTGGGCTTCTTGTTGTGCATTCCGAGATGATTGTTTACATTTTAGAGCCACAATACATTTCTTTATTCGCGACGTTTTGCAAAACGGCATAGCCGCGGCTCTATGCTGTTACAGCTGGACACAAACAGTCGTTTGGCAGACCGCGTCGACCAGATCCGTATCCTCAAGGACCTTCTGGAACGCACCGCGGCAGAGCTGGAGCGCGAGATCACCAATCTGAACGAGGCAAAGACGAACCTCGAATTCGCCCTGGATCAGCGCGTGGGACTGGCCGTCCATGTCAACGTGGAGAACCTGGTCTCACGCGAGGGTCGACGTAACGGAGACATTGTGGAGGACGTCATCGAGGTTGAGATTCACAAGGTAATGTAACTACACAGTGATGCTATTACTACTACTGCTGTTGATGCTGCTGCTTCTGTACTATGTGGTCAAACCTGCACAAGGCAAAGTATGACACAAAGACCAGAGACTTCTTAGGAAGATTTTTGTATTAAAAAATCTTGGGGAAAAACATAGAAAAGTTTCGATAATGTGAGCTGGGGCCTAGGCATGGCACAATTAAGTCGCCAGAGTTCAAACTGTGGAAAATTGGCGGGAGTTGAAGTTTTGCTTTTGGATTTCGTTCAGAACTACAACGTCGTATGTGGATATGGGACACAATTTTTTTCTCCCCGATTCCTCTCCATTTTTTGCATTCGTATTCATCTTTTGCTTTCTTTTCCCACTCCTTTTCTTCTTCCGTTTTCTTACTCAGCGTTTTTCCTGAGAACCCTGAGTATAGATGAGCCTTCCTATGGGTCCAGGCGGAACCCGTGGCCGCTCGGCTAATTTTGGTGCACTTTGAGGTGAAAATAGGCCTATAGCCTTTTACGATGTAGATTACTTGTGTTTTCGCATTGATGCGTGGGTGTATGACTGCCTGCAGGGTAGGAGGCTGAGTTTGCTAGCCTGTGTTGCGTGTGATGTAACGTAGGAGAAGGAGCTGTTGGAGGGCATAAAGCAGCAGCTGCAGCAGAAGATCCATGAGTCGTTTGAGCGCCTGTGCGTGCTGCAGGACCTGCGTCAGCAGATCCTCACTGACCTCCAGAACAAGAACATCACTCTCGACATCGATGTCGAACAGTACAACATCAACTGCGAGTCGAACGGCATCTCGTACAAGCCCGACCCTACGCGACGTCCCAAGGAGTACGCTAACCTCTATTCGCGTTACTTCGCTTTTGACGCAGACTTTCGCTTTAAATCAATTCGCTGTGTTAAGCCTAAAGCTGAACGCTAAAGTCTGTACTTAGACCAATGTTTAACTAAATCTAAGTCACACTTTTGGACTTAGACTTTCGCTGAGTTTCATGATTGAGCGGAAACTTTTGACTTACCAGTAGATTGACGTTTTCCCTTAACGAAACGCTCAGCGAAAGTTTTCAGTCAAAAAGTAAAAAGGTTAAAAGGTTAAATAGCTCTTAATGGGAAGCCCATCTCAGAGCTACGGAGCGTCACCTGCCGTATGGGATCACACAGTCACCACTGTCATTTTTACGCTAAAAGTTCAACGTTTACTGAAAAAATAAAACGTTGAGTTTTAAAAAACGTTTTAGAATACGTTTTGTGAAGAAATGAAAAAGTGCAGATCATAAGCGTTCATTTTTTAGAACTATGACCATGATCACGATATGATTGTTGACATAAACGATAGGAGCAACGACTTGACGACTTCGTGCAGTTCGACGAGACTGGCGCTTAGAAGGAAATGTGTAGGCCTATGTCAGTCCCACTGAGGATAGGAGGTTGAGTTAACTTAAGTGTTGCTACACTACCGTGTGAAAATCTGTCTAAAGAATGCTGACGGTAAAGCAATGGAACAACTTCGTGAGGTTCAGCAAGGCCCGCGCTGAGAAGAAAATGTGTAACTCGGTCCCACTGAGGGTAGGAGGCTGAGTTGACTAGAGCTTGACGTGTGTTGCTACCTTGTGAAATTCTGAGACTGTGCGGTGTGCAGAATGTTGACGGTGAAGCAGTGGGACGACTTCGTGCGCTTCAGCAAGGCCCGTGCTGAGAAGGAAATGTGCAATTCGGTGCAGCTGCGTGAGTCTATCCTTCACACGCTGCAGCAGACCAGCTCAGATCTACAGGCACAGCACACTGCCAGCGCGTACGGCTACCGACACCGTCTCCACGAGTACGCCATGGCCCTCGACGAACTCTACTACCAGAAGAAACTTGTGAGAACTTAGCTCCTCTATCTGCTTTACCAGCCAATTATGAGCAGTAGCGTCGAGCACGGGTGTGGGGGCATTGGTTTGCCCCCGCCCCCTCTCTAAATCTGTCGGAGAAATGTTTGTTTGTCAATGAATTTTCCTAAGCATCAGAATTTACTTTACCTTCGACCTTAGTTTAACCAAATCTAGGTGGATGCATTGGGCCTCCACACGTAATTGCTACTTTCTGCATTACGCCAACTTGTGTAACTGTGACCCACGACTCTGCTGATTTTTGCGGAGTTTGCACAATGTGCAATAAAATAAAATGCAGTTAGCCTAAAAACTATAACGAAAAAAAAAACACACACTCTATTTTATTAACAATGCGTTTTGTGAAAAATGAAAAATAAACGTCTGTAAGCGTTTATTATAGACTTACAAGTTAAGACTATGCTTGAATGGTTGAATGGTAGGCCTATAGCTCTTCATGGGAGACCCATCTCAGAGCTACGATTTCTACGAAGCGTCACCTGCCGTATGGAGTCACGCAGTGTTATCTGCCTGCTACCCGACACAGGTGAACGCACCACGCCGTAACCCCAGCCAGACAAGCCGGAACTCAATTTACTTGCCCCGGAGGGATGGAAGGCTGAGTTAGCCCTGGTGTGTTGGTCATAGGCCTACAGAAATGACTTATCTGTTTGCAGAGAGTCATCCATCCAAGTAGTAAACACGTGATAGCGACCCGACCGGGAGTTGAACCGACGACCTCTCTGTCGTAAGTCTGACACCATACGGCTAATTGTGGGCCTCACTGCTGGTGTACAGCATAGATGTTAAAAACATTGATTTGCAGATTTAAAAAAAAACATTAAAAACATGTTTTTTCACTTTTATAAAAATTAACATTATAAAAGCATGCATAAAAATCATTAAACTGCAGATGTTTGCAATCGCTACTTTTTTCGCCATTGTGCACGCTAAGAATATCTAACTCAGGTAATTAAAAACAAAAACCTACCATTTGTAAATACTAAAAACCGGAATTACTGAATGTACAGATCAAAAACTGCTGAACGCAATTTGCCCATGGGAAATAAATCATATTTGTAATTTTGTACGTTTATGCTATAACAAGAACAATAAACGCGACATTAAAAAGCGCAAAAAACATTTTAAAAATTAAAAAAACATAAAAAATAAAGGACATTAAAATATCTTTAAAAACATAAAACATGTTTTTTTTTCAAACTTTTATAAGAAACGTAAAAAATTTTTTATATCTGTGGTGTACAGACGGAGGAGGAAATGGCTGACGCGGAAAATGAGATCCGTCGTCTCGAGGATGCGATCCAGATCAAGGTGAACTTCTCCAAGGTGGCGCAGACGCGCCTCGAGAACCGCCTGACCCGACCCAACGAGGAAATGTGTCAAGACAACGTCCAGTTCGGACTGCAGGACGAGAATAAACAGCTTGGAGCTACGATGCAGGCGCTTCAGGACAAACTGCGTCAGCAACAGTCAGTATCAAAGCTATACTCAAGTACTGTCCACGGGCCATGCCTGTGCATCGTTTTGTGAATCTGGGGAATTTTGTGCGTTTTACACCTATAAGGAGGATTTTGTCCAGGGAGGGATATTCCCGCCTCCGGGGCCGAGGGATTATGTCTGGGATGATTTTGTCTCAATGTCACGTGGTTTATGTCCTGGGGATTTTGTCTCTTTTCTATCCGTCCAGATGATTTTATTGAAATTCACGTATATTTTCTGTACTATGTATAGCTACATCGTAAGGAATGTTAAATTGATAAGATAAGTGCTGCGATTTCTGTCTTTAATCGGAGCGTAATTAGCGTTTAAAATTTCACGTTAAAGGCCAAAAATAAAGTGCGTTGACATAAGTGGTGCAGTTGTTGCTACCCGCGGGACCATATAATGCTACAAAATATTTTTTGGCGAAAAAAATGGACAGCCGCGGCCGTAACAAAAGTTGGGCCTGTCCGGGATTTGAACCCGGGACCTCTCGCACCCTAAGAGAGAATCATACCCCTAGACCAACAGGCCGCGTCGTCATGTACTACGATTTCTCGTCAATAGTAAACGTTAGGACTACTGACGGCATATGCGAGCGCGACCTACATACCGACCTATATAACGACACGTGTGCTGTATACAGACGGTCACGGTATGTGGCTGCGTCACTGCAGTTGCCCAAATACATGACATTGTGTAGACTATGCGATTTTCTGGCGACAGTCAGTGAGACTGTGAGAGACATTTAATTATTATCACCGTCGTCATGTTTGCTTGTTTCAAAGTTTGACAGACTGCAATTTCGCAAGATTTAGTAATCGTTGGCAAAAATACTTTTAGACGTTAAAACGCGTTTTAATGGGGAAGACAACAGCCTGTTTTAAAACGTTTGTAAATTCGTAAAAACCGAATTCTCAAGATCTCTGTTGCTGAGGCGCATCAGTCCAGGAGCTAGGGGGCAGTGGGTTCCCAATGTTTGCACACGTTCTCTAGCGTAGCCAGAATGAATGTCCTATAATTCTTTCACTGAAAAATCACAGCAGAAAAAAATCCTAGAAATTGTTTCGCTTGCTCGCTACTATCGTTTCACCAGAAGTATCATCTGAAGCTAAAATGTCTCAGAATTTGCGGCTGCGAAGGGAATAATCTCCATCTGTCCATCTTCCTCACCCAGTCGATCGACGCCTGTTGCATCGACGCCTGTTGCGTCTCGTTCTCGGCGCCTATGAGTTGAGCTTCAACTTCAGCCCTCGCCCCCTCCCAATATTGACGACGGATCGAATCCCCTGATGTTGCGGCTCATTAGTTTGCAATTACGTCAAGATAACGTCGCATTGCGCGTATGCAGCCACACGCTGCATTGTGTGAGACTGTGAGTGCCGAACCTGTGCAATATGCACGAGGAGATTGATTGATATCAAACTGAATGTGTTAAACTAAATGACATGACTAAATGACTAAATGATTGACTGATTGATTCAGGGATGTGCTCGAGACTTTTTAGCCGAGACCGGGACGAGATCTGAGACGAGACCGAGACGAGACGTAGGTACCCACGTCTTGAAACGGTCTCGAAATCGAGACGTCGAGAGCACAGACTTATACATTAAATTTCTAGATTCTCTACTGTAGCGCCACACCGATATAGAAGGCGACCTCTCTATGTTTCTCCTCTGACGCCAGCATGCTTTGCGCGGAGGTACGTTTCTTTCGTAGACCTAACACGCTTACTATTTTTTGCACTGCAAGCTACATTACGTGACTGTATAACATTTTAAGCACTTTGCGCTGTATTGAAAAAAAATTATTACGCACATTCACTGTGCGTAATCGTTGCCTAGTAACATGCACAGTACGTGGCACTGCGTAAGCCGATGACTAGGGGGCCTAATGCTATCTAATCGTGCATTTCACAGTCAGCTGCTGCAACTGAATACTGCACAACAAAACGAATTCTAATCATATGCTGCGAATAAGGTAAGTGATCACAATGAATCGTAATCAACACTACGTTACATAAAAATAAGCGCCCAACTATTTTATAAACGAAACGTCGCAATGCATGCTGGATACTAAGGGAGAAAGTCGAGGGATTGCCGCTGTGGTCGAGAGCGAGACCGCATCCCTGTTGATTACCGGTTGCTGGCGTGTCTCTATAGGCACGCGCTGCACTGTCTGGAGCTGAACCTGCACCGTATCAACGAGCAGATCGAGATCAAACTGAACTCGCAGCACATCGACACCCAATGTCTGGCTGCACGTGACAAGATGCTACCGATTCACCCCGTCACCGGTCCAGATCTCAACAAACAGCTCTGCGGCATCACCCGTCTCCGCGAGCAGGTTCTGCCGTACTGATCCGACACGGATCAGAGGTCACGTGACACGGAGCACCTGCCGGGCTTCAGCCAATGACACGCGGTTCTAGACATCAGCGCCGAAAAACTGTCGACCGACCCAAATGAAAGGGTGCCTTCCTACATGTGGGACAAAACCTCGCATACCACAAAAACAGGGCAAGGTTACGTACAGTGCAGCTGTCAATCAACTCAGGTTTGGCAGCGCTATCGTGTGGCGTATCGTGAGATGGCGCTGCCAAACACGAGTTGATTGACAGCTGCTCTGTCCCGCCGTGTTTCTGTCGCAAGCGACATTCTGTCGGACATCTAGGCACCCTTTGGTCCGCTGACAAGGCGTCTATTTTTCGGTTGTCCTGTAACGTGGGCTATCTTTCGATTAAAAACAAGAAATCTGAGCTAATGCTCATGAGACGCGCGAGAGCCAATAGCAGTTCCTGTTCGCAAGTTATCTTGGTCTACCTCTATCCATTTCGTCGCATTTCACTCTTTTGCAGACAAAAAATCGTCAAAAAATTACTAAAAACTAATATTTTTAAGGTTCAAGGTCATTTAAGGTCATCGACGTTGACATTTCTAAGAATCTCGTCGCTAGTGCTTGTTATTATAAGCAGCATGTCTGTGCATATCTGCAACTATTTTCACGCTAGACAAGCCAACAACGGTTGAAATAACCACTTTTTAGAAGGGTACCCTTCTTTGATACCCGCTTGCGCAACCCACCTTGAAAGTAGAGGGTTAGGACTTGGACTGCTAAAATCTACATCCAATGCTGAAAATTTCATGTGCAGGTTGTTTTGGTCTATCTTCAGCCATTTTGGTGCAATTCATTCTTGAATTGCATGTCGCAGCCCGAAATCGTAAAAAAATTGACTAAAACCCGCTATTTTGGGGTTCAAGGTCATTCATTCAAGGTCATCGATGTTGACATTTCTAAGAAGCTCGACGCCAGTGCTTGTTATGATAAGCAGCATGTCTATGCCTATTTGCAACCATTTTCACGTTAAACGAGCCTATAGCGGTAAAATAACGCTTTTTAAGGGGCTGCCCCTCTTTCGCCTTCTCGTTCGACCGGATCCCCTTTACCCAGTGGGATGAAATTTTGTCACGAAATACTAGATTCAATAGGCTATTATACGGTGAAAACCCTAAGTCTCTATCTCACTTGGTCTTGGATTGGTACCAGGTCGTGACGGACAGAGGGACAGACAGAATTACCGTAGCTAATACGCGCTATAGCTATGCTAGCTCTCGCGCGTAAAAATTTAGTATCAGCCTATACTTATATTGATCGTTTTTGCATTTGATTTTGCTATCCCAGCCAAAACCGTAGACGTAGAGGCACTGAAGAAAATAACAGAAAAAAACACAATGCAGTGGGCCTACGATAGAGTGGCATCGTGTGGGTTAAAAACAGTAGGCGGCCCAAAATTTAGAGGGAGTGATGCCCCTCTCCCCCTACCTACGACGCCACTGAATGTATTCCATTAGTGAAAATTAGACCTAAGTCAGACATCAGAAATTTAGACAGCATATTTAGGTGGGTCCTTCTTTGCACCCAGTGGCGGATTCAATGGGGGGGGCGGCCGCTTTCCTATTGACCGGATGCATCTTAAAGCAGGCAAAAATTTTGCACGAAAATACACTAATTTGCATAAAAATTTCAAAAATTTTCTGCTTCTTTCCCAGACCCCACCCCCTACCCTTTCGCCCCCTATTTCAAATTTCTGGATCCGCCACTGTTTGCACCTACAAGTGTACAAAAAATTAAGAAATAAAGGAAAAAAAATTTGTCGATTTCATCGCCAAAACATATTTCTCCTGGAGGCTACAGGTGTAGGCCTATATACACGTACACTCTCCAAGTTGTCATATTTTTAAATAGGGGCCTACGGGCCTACGCCTATGATCCAATATGTTTGTTTCATATTGTCTGGTCAAATTGTTGAGTTTGTGTTCAGCCTTGGTGTTCGGCTTTGATCTCTGGACTGCGTGTCATCAGCTTTGACCTTTGACCTCTAACTAGAAAACTCGACACTGACGTAATGTTTCGTTGTTTTGTTTTAACGCAATAATTTCTCATTGTCATCAGATCGTATTTGTTCAGACTTTGCGCTCTCGTGTAATTGGACGTTGTTTTCAAATTACGTTGTAGCTCACTACTTAGGCCTAGGCTTAGTCTAGTCGACGTGCATGAAAATAATCTTAATCGCATTAGAATGTTTATTGAACTATTGGAATACACGATTTCCAGTGTTATACAGTTCTGCTGTTATACAGGGTGCGGCAAAAAAGTGGACCACTAAAATTTGCTGAGAAAACAGTGAAAAATTTTAGGGGTCAACTTTTTTGCCGCACCCTGTATACCACATTTATGTTTAGGCTGTTGACTATTAAGGTCCATTTCCACTACGGCTGCGCGTTGCGTTGCGTTGAGTTTGAACGCGTTTAAACGCGCCGCAACGCGCGTTGAAGCGCGTTGCAGCGCGTTAAAACGGGTGGAGACATTTTTTGTAAAGAATATTAATAAGTTAATATGACCGACAAATACGAAATTTTTTTGCTGTTGGGAGCAGCAGTTTGTTGCACATGTGTTGCGCAAAAAACGCAGACCTAGATTTTGGATTCACCTCGTCATCGCCAACCGGGATGACCAGGGCGAATATCAGCATCTGATACAGTAGCTACGCTCCGACCCAGCTCTGTTTCGGCGATACTTTCAGCTGTCTGTCGAGCAGTTTGATGCTAGTTGAGCGTTTTCATTGGTCAACGCGATTACTATCGCTCGGATAGTAAACAAAAAATAACAAGAAATTTCAGCTAATGCTCACGAGACGCGCGAAAGTCTAGCAGTTCCGGTTCAGTAGTTTAGCTGAAAATCAGGGTGTTCACGCTAAGTTAATATACAAATACGGTACCAAATTCTCTGTCTGGATTGCATAACGATAGTAGCGTGGCGCCACCTTGTGAATGATATAGACTTGTGTCGCAGCCCGAAATCCCCAAAAAATCCATAAAATCCCATATTTTGGCGTTCAAGGTCATTGAATTCGGCGCCAATCGAGAGCCAGTGTACTACTTCCTATTAGTGATTAATAGTAACCTAGGCCCTATCTCGCACCGTTACTGAGATAGGTCTACAGCGACTTAATGGCCAAAAATCGCAAATTTTGCCCACCCCCTCTTATTTAGCGCCCTCGTCCGGGATGACCCCCTTCGAATTTATGGAAAAGCCTTACGTTTGCTGAAACTAGAGTCTTCCGTGCAGCCGACGGTGAAGATTTGGTAATTCTAGCTTGCACCGTTTTTGACTGATCCACCCGTGTGACAGAAGGACGGACAGACGGACAGACAGAATTGCGATGGCTAAGACGCGCTAAAGCAGTAGCTGCTTTCGCGCGTAAAAACACTATCGGCGTTTCTGTTTTAAACGCAACGCATCGCAACGCAACGCGCAGCTGTAGTGGAAATGCTTCCCATTGAATAAGCTGGAAATTCGTAAAAAATATAAATTTTGCATATTTTTGTGCAGAATGACTGTACAAATGACTAGCACAGTTGTTTGGTTTGTTTTACGAAGAAAAACAAGAAGGGCCCGTCCGGGATTTGAACCCGGGACCTCTCGCACCCAAAGCGAGAATCATACCCCTAGACCAACGGGCCAGTTGGTAAGCACCTTCGCAGTAAGTCTCTTATGCTTGCTGTTGCTCATTCTAATTTGCAGTTTGCTAGTCTATACGTAATTTATGCAGCTTGTAATGATTGTGTATTTTAACCTAAAAAAGCAACGGTATGACAATACCAGTGTAACTACCACAGACCGGTATACCGTAACCGTACCAGATCGCTTCGTGAGCATTATGTTCGCAGAGCTGAAATTCCCAACATAATGACAGTCGGAAAACCCCAGAACCAGCGCGCGATGTTTAGGCCTACTTGACAGAGAAACTGCGCCAATTTGTGCAGCTTGTGTACTCAATTAACGCCGTTATTAACAATTAACAAAGATTAAACAATCTCCAGAATTCGTTTGTAATTTTTACAGCTATCACATTTTAACTCAAACACGCCATGGTGTCTATAGGTATCGGTACAGAAGATTCGATCGCCAAAATCCCCACATGCAGTCTGTCTAAAAAGGGACCCCTACGTTATCGATCGTAACTTGAAGATGGATTTTCAGACTTTCATAATTTTTGGTACCAATATTCCAGTTACCACTGGCTATAAAATGACCGTTTGTTCTCATCTCACCAAATGTCTGTTTTCTGCACTACTTGGGTAAAACGGAACATGCGAAATATTGAATTTTTATACATATGCTTTAAAAAGCACTTATTTTATCAAAAATTCAAAATTACACACAGTTAACACTTTGTCCAAATTTCTAGCATTTTGGCTGACGGTTTATAAAATTGTTCAGTTGTACAACTGTTGACAGTAAATAATATTAAGCTTAGGACCTATTCGAAATCACAGCTAGGCTATAGACTATCGGCCATGTGAACCAGGGAGCTATAGGCCTATGGTGAACGCAGGCACGCATTCTCCATTCGTTGCAACTTGCAACTTGCATAATATACGTACGGTGTCGATTATGTTCTGCTCAAGACTTCACCAGTCGATTCTTGAGTTCATCGACATTCGTAACTTATAAACTTACTGGTGCATGCCACCCCCAAATTATTGTCGAACGGAATGTGGCGATCGAGTGTCAGCTAGGATCTGGCCTGCCTACCTATAGCTACCGAAAATTATTAAAGTCTGGCCCTAATATCCACAGTTTCACTTTCAAGTTATGATTGATAATGTTGTGTTCCCTCTTGAGACCGTACGTATAGGCCTACAATTTCGAAGCCTCTCGTTTGCTACTTCTCCGCTTATCGTTATATATGCCTAAAATTAAGGCCCCTAGGCCTATAGGCCGAGCGTACGTATAGGCCCTACGTTATATATATATATATATATGTATATATATATACATATATATATATATATATATATATATATATATATATATATATATATATATATATATATATATATATATATATACATATATATATATATATATACATATATATATATATATATACATATATATATATATATATATATATATATATATATATGTATATATATATATATATTACTTTTTAACGTTTTTTAAAGTTTCGTTCTTAAGTTTTTTTATTAGTTATTTGCCATTGTTTGGCGTAATAAGCCCATATATTAATATTAAGTAGGCTCAAGATTCAACGGCATTCGTTTAGGCTAGCCTACACGTAGAAAATGTCATTTTCTATGTGTCAGTCTAAATGAATGTCAGAATGTGACATAACCTTAGTTCATCAATCATCAGTTCATCTGGTTACAGACGGCGTTAGTCGCTGTCGGGTGACTCGGGTCCTCGACACCCAGGACTATGCAGGCGAGCGTGAGCGTCGACTATAAGGCCTAGTCTATGCTTACTGCTTAGCGTGCGGTGGCGAATGGTGATGAGTTATTGTAGGCCTATAGGCTGAACGAGAGCGAGCGAGCAATTCAGGCCGTGCACGCAGGTGCGCCCAGGTAAACGCTACATACCCGGCAACAACAACAACACACTGATCATACCGATAGTGCACAGGGCTTTCATCAGCCCGGAGACGAGTAGGCCTTGGCTACGTGCTCGCTTTCAGGTGAGTAGTTTCACACCTTCTTCCAGTCTTCTGCTTTTGCTGATGACAGTTGATGATGAAGACGAAAACAAACATATTCCATCTTCGTCTTCATCTTCCAAATATAGTGCAGATACTTTTGGAAATTAGGCCTAAGCTTACTGTAACCTAGGCCTACTAGTGTAGTGAAGCATTTTGTGTTGTTGTGTGATGAGATCTTAACACAAATTTAACGCAGAGTGCGCTTTGAATTTTGAAAAACGATCAATATTTAGCAAAGATAGACATGCAACGGCTATTTGGTGGCGTGTTTTCGACTGTCTTACGTAGTTGAATCCCCGGACCCCGCTTGGCGGCTGGGAAGCTTACGACGCTTACCAGATCCCCTGGTCAGCTGAAAGAAATGATACCCGTCCTTATCACTTCTTCCCCTTCGATCGACGCCGTCGGCGTCTCGATCTAGGCATCTCCGCCAGGGTGGGATTTGACGGGGGGACGGGAGGACGTGTCCTGGTCACTGGACTTCGGGATCCCCCCCCCCACTGGAGATGAGTCAGACGTCCCTGGGTG